>OGLN01000085.1_pt1 | contig 66591 bp, 76 predicted proteins | sample 1572641 | NCBI WGS metagenome assembly OGLN01 (sample SAMEA2581903, study PRJEB24529) | metagenome | biome: Human gut stool | place: China | collected 2011
GGGTACATCATCGGCGCTGCTGCGGCTGTCACTGGGCTTGGGCTGGCATTTGGCGTGCTTGGCGGAGCAATCACGGCAATCGTCGCGGGGCTTGTCCTTCTTGGCGTGTCAATTCGTGACGTGATTAAAAACGGCTTCAACAGCAAGAACCTTACGGCTATTACCGTGGCGTTGCTAACTATTGGCGGTGCTATTGCTATCATCACGGGGGCGTGGATACCTCTGCTGATTGCCGCTATAGCTGCAGTGGTCGTGTGGATCGTCGCAAAATGGACGGCCATAAAGGACTGGATCAGTAAAACGATCAGCAGTATCGATGCGGCTTTCGAGCAGCACCTCGCCAATGTGGAAGCTGGCGTCGCGGCGGCAGTGGATTGGGTCATCGAAAAATGGACGGCCGTAAAGGACTGGTTCAGGGGGCTGTGGGAAAAGGTCGCTTCCGGTGCTTCATCCGCCTGGGAGGGCATCAAAAACGCGTTCAAATCCGTGCCGGAATGGTTTCAGAGCAAATTCCGAGACGCATGGCAGAAGGTCAAAGACGTGTTTTCGACCGGCGGCCGTATCTGGTCAGGCATCAAGGAAGGCATCGAAAATACCTTCCGCGCGGTCGTCAACGCCATCATTCGCGGCATGAACACGATCATCGCCATGCCGTTCAACAAGATCAATTCCATGCTGAATACGATCCGCAATGCGCACTTCCTTGGCATTTCCCCGTTCCAGAATTTGTGGGGCGTGAATCCACTGCCAGTGCCACAGATCCCGATGCTGGCGCGCGGCGCGGTCATTCCGGCGAACCGGCAGTTCTTGGCCGTGTTGGGCGACCAGCGCAACGGCAACAACCTGGAAGCGCCGGAATCCCTGCTGCGCCAGATCGTGCGCGAAGAAGCCGGCGGCGCTGGCAGCCGATACGAGTTTATCGCCCGGCTGGATCGCCGCACACTGTTTGATGAAGTCATCACCGAAGCAAAATTGCGGAAAGGGCAAACGGGTAAAAACCCGCTTGTAGCGGTGTAACACATGGCACAGGAATACATTAAAATTCGAAAAAGTCCGTCGGATGAATGGCTGGTGCTTCCACAGCCGGATTCCGGCGCGCTGACGTACGACTTTGAAACAACTTACACGGAGGACAGCGGCCGCACCCAGACCGGCGCGGCCGTTGTCAGTCCGCTGTTCACGGTCGAAGCACTTGGATATAGCCGAGCGGCTGTCAGTAAAACCATGCTGTCGCAGATCCTGAAGATCATTGCAAAAGGCCAGCAGTTCCAGTTGTACTACTTTTCCGCTTACTATGGCGCGTGGTGTCAGGCGTGGTTTTACGTCGGCAAAGGGCAGCTGAATATCGGGCGCCTGAACGAAGGCAAAGAGTTGTTTACGTCCCTGGATTTTAACATGGTCAGCGTCAATCCGCTGACGTGATTGGGGGTGACATGAATGCGAACAATTGAAAGTCAAATCACAAGCGTCTATCCATCGCAGACGAACTTTGTGGTCGAAGCATCTTTTACGTGGGATCACGACATCACGTTTGAGAGGAACGGTGAAACTGTAACGCTGAAGGCTGGGCAGTATCTGCAGGCAGGCCGGCAATCTTTCCGCCCGGGCGGCACGAAGATCACGGCTCAGACATCGTCCAGCAGCTACCCCGTTGGGCTATCTGTGTGCAAATGCGCAACGATTGAAATGTACGACATCGGATGGTCAAACGCCGACTACTGGTCGCTGTACGAGGGGGCCACGGCACATCTGAAAGCGGCAATCACCATTGACGGCATTGAACGCATGGTAGACATGGGCCACTTCAAGGTGTACGAAGTAGAAACCGTACACGGCATCGCCACACTTACCTGCTACGACGCCATGAAGGCAGCGGATGTGCTGTGTCCGGCAACGATGCAGGGGGACCATAACTACATAGAGCTGTGGAAGCTGGCGGCGGATCAGCTCGGCCTGACAGCCAGCGCAATTGATAGCGACTTGGGATATAACGCACTGGCGACCGTGGACACACAGCACACCATCCGGCAGGTGATCGAAGCTATCGCGCTGGCCTGCGGTGGCAATGCCATGGTGTCTGGAAACGCACTGTTTGTGCGCCCAATCACGTCTGCGGCAGATGTGACGCTTACGCAGTGGATCAATCCGGTAGAGGTGGCGAAAACGCCGGTAGAAGTTACAGGCGTGCGCGTGAAAAAGACGTTCGCCAGTGACGGACAAGAGCACACATATTTCTTCGGCGCCGGAGGCTACGTTATCGAACTGAATGACGACAACCTGTGGTTGGGCATCGAAAGGCCAGCAGGGTCGATCACGGTCGCTGCTGAAGCAGTCGCGGAAACAGCGTTCGAGCAGCTGAAAAACAAGCCGATCTATAAGTTCTCCGGCGATCTTCCAGCCGACCCGCGGCTTGATATTTTCGACAAGGTTATCGTCAAGGACATCAACGGCCGGGAATACCCGTCGATCATCACGGATTACACGTTCGTGTTTTCCGGAAAAACGGCGGTTGGCAACAGCGTCGAATCCAGTAGCAGCTACAATACATCCGATAGCGGTCCTTCCGGATCGTCGCCTTCCGGCGGCGGTGGGAATACGATCGATGTTGACAGCGCGCTATCCACAACAAGCACCAATCCTGTCCAAAACAAAGTTATCACTGCCGCACTGGCCGGTAAGGCCAGCACAGCAGCGGCCACACAGTCAGCGGCTGGCCTGATGTCTGCCGCAGACAAGACCAAGCTGGACGGCCTGACTGCCATGACGGCCGACGAGATGCGCGCAATCTGGGACGCGAATTGAAAGGACTGATAGTATGGACGAACCCACATATTTAGGGCCGACCGCGGCCGCGGAACTTGCTGCGCTGGCAAAGGCGGAGCTGGGCAAAAAGGCTGGAAAGGACATCGCTACGGCCGAAGCTGACGGCCTGATGTCCGCCACGGACAAGGTCAAACTGGACGGCGTGGAGGACGGCGCGACCAAGACCATCGTCGACGACGCCATGTCTGAAACATCCACCAACCCCGTGCAGAACAAGGTGGTCATGAAGTACATCAACAGCCGCGGCTCTCTGCCGCCGGTCAGCGATAAAAACGATACGATGCTGATTCAAGTCGTGCACGGGGCCTATGCGCTGCGCACCAAAGAATCCATCTTCCCGGTCGACGACGCGCTGGACACCGAGTCCAAAAACGCCGTGGAAAACTGCGTGATCGCGCGCCGTTTTGAGATGCTGAGCGAGGTCACGCTGCCTGCGACCAGCGAGCGCGACGGTCTGATGTCCAAGGACGACAAAGCCAAGCTGGACGATGTTGAGACTGGGGCGAACAAGACAGTTGTGGACGCAACGCTGGACGCCGGGTCTGCTAACCCCGTGCAGAACAAGGCCGTCAAGGACGCGCTGGATAACAAAGCGGACAAGACGGCGTTGGATAATAAGGCAGATACCACCGTTGCTACGGCCAGTGCAAATGGCCTGATGTCCGCTGCCGATAAGAAAAAATTGGACAGTGTGTACGACGTTGTCGCTACATCCACGGATGGAGAGACATTTGACATTACACCTGCACAGTTGCATGAAAAACTGAAAGGTGTTCCAACCACCTGCGCGATCAAGGTTGTGGATACAATCATCCCGTTGTATCGAGTGCAATTGCCGGGTGATGGGAGCACCAAGTATATTTTCCAAATCACAAAGGACAATGGTTGGAACCCAAATACAAGACTGTCGTATACTGCATCGGTTGGCGGTACATCTTTGGGTGCAAAATGGGTAAAGTCCGAATATGATTTGCTTGCAATAACCCCCAGCGCCCTGAAATTCACCGGTGCTGCCAACGCGCAGTTTGACGGTTCAAAAGATGTGACTATAGACATCCCGACAGGAGAAGGTTCTGTTCGGTACGATGAAACGCAAAAACTGAAATCCGACCAGAAGCTTAGAGCGTGTCAAAATATCGGCGCGCTTCGCGAAAAATGGCCGTATATCTACGATGGGATGACACTGCTGCCGCGCAATGCCGACGGTGCCCAAACGATCAACATCACGCCGACAGCCGAAAACAACGCTTACGCGCTGGTGCTGGACGGTGGCCCGGAAAATGTATTTGTTCTGCTGGCCGGGCTGGAAACCCCGACCGACGCGCAGACGGATGCCGCCGCGACAGTGGAATACGTAAAGGCGAAAATCGCGGCGCTGGAAGCGAGCGGCGGCATCGACGTAGATGATGCGCTGTCCGCCACGTCTACCAACCCCGTCCAAAACAAGGTCATCACATCTGCGCTGACAGGGAAAGCTGGGACGGCAGTGGCAACGGAAGGCGCGAACGGTCTGATGTCCAAATCGGATAAGGTCAAACTGGACGGCATTTCTTCCGGAGCAAACAATACCGTTGTGGATGCGGAGCTTGATGCATCTAGCACAAACCCAGTACAAAACAAAGCCATCAAAGCGGCTTTGGATAGCAAAGCGGATAAGTCCGCGCTAAACGCGAAAGCCGATACGACTGCGCTCGATAGCAAGGCAGATAAGACCGCTTTGGACGCCAAAATGGACAAGTCCGGCGGCACGTTTACCGGCAACGTCTATGGCAAGTATTTTTGCGGTACATGGCTACAGTCCAATGCCGCTGGCGATCTTGGGCGTACACCGGGCAAGATCGCCGTGCTGGACGACAGCGGCTGGGTGTATTATCGTACCCCGTCCGAGCTGTTTGCCGATCTTGGGATTGCCAACGCAATCAAGTCCTACGTTGATACTGCAATCGTAGCAGCAATCAACAGCAGCTATTAAGGTGGTGAAACGATATGCCTACTAATGTGACACTTACAAATCAAGTAGCGAATAGCGGGAAAGGTTGGTTTCCGGCCACGCGTGGAAACTGCTCGTGGCAGTTGTCTAGCATCACGCCGGGCGACGGGGCGGCATCCAGTATCAAGATTATCCCTTCCGGCGCGGGCGAGGTAACACTGACGTCGGCGTCGCACGCCATGGTCGCGTCGCACAAATACTATGTCACATTTAAGATCCGATTTGAGGCTGCGGTCACGGGAACCTGCGACTGGTACTGGCCGGTTGCCGAGCCTTGCGCAGCGCAAAACATGGCTTTTAACGCTGCTGCTGGCGCGTGGACGCGCTTGTCGGCGGTGTTTGATCGCACCAGCTTTGCGGACGGGTCATATCCTTGCCGCTTTGACTACAACAACAACGACGGCGGCAACAAAACGTTTTGGTTCACGTCCTGCATGCTGATCGACTTGACTGCGGCGTTCGGCGATGGAAAGGAACCCAGCAAGGACTGGCTGGACAAGCACATAACTGCATTTTCGGACACACCGACGGTGCAGTACGTCGAAAATTTGGGGGAACTGTTTACGAACATCGCCGACGCGATCCGCGCAAAAAGCGGCCAGACTGGAGAGATCATGGCCTGCGACTTTGCAGACCGCATCCGCGCGCTGTGACGGAGGTTACAAATGGATATCATCGAGGCTTTTTCCACCAAAAACAGGTGCTATCAGGTGGCGACACCGCTGCATCCGCAGGGCATTATGCTGCACAGCATCGGCTGCCCGCAGCCCAATGCGGCGGTCATGGCACACAGATATAATACGTATCAGCCGGACGGGCAGAGCGTGTGCGTGCACGGATTTGTGCAGCGTGACGGCACGTACTACCACACGCTGCCGTACAACCTGCGCGCGTGGCACTGCGGGGGCAACGCCAACCAGACCCACATCGGCATCGAGATGACCGAGCCTGCAAGCATCGTCTACACCGGCCACGGCGCTGACTGGCGCGACCTTGACCCAGCCGCGACCGAGGCGCACGTGCGCGGGACGTATGCGGCGGCGGTGGAGCTGCTTGCGCAGCTTTGCACGCAGTACGCGCTAGACCCGCTGGAGGACGGCGTCATTATCAGCCACGCCGAGGGCGCGGCAAGAGGCGTCGCCAGCGCGCACGCAGACCCCACGCACCTGTGGCGGGCGTTCGGACTGACGATGGATGGCTTTCGGGCGGACGTCGCGGCCAAGATGGTCGCGGGAAATACAGACGAGGAGGACGACAGCATGGTAAGATACGACAGCATTGACGATGTGCCCGGCTGGGCGCAGGACACGGTGCGCGCGCTGATGGATGCGGGCGCGCTGCAGGGTGACGATCAGGGACGGCTGGACCTGTCGCTGGACATGATCCGCGGCATGGTGATCGGCAAGCGGTACGCGGACGCGCGCAGCCCCAGATACGCCACGATCGACGACGTGCCCGGCTGGGCGCGCGAGGAGACGCAGCGGCTGATCGACCGCGGCGTGCTGGCCGGTACGGGCGGCGGCAAGCTGGATCTGTCGCTGGATATGCTGCGCACGATGATCGTGTGCCAGCGGATGATGGACGCCGCTGGCGGCGGAAAGTGAGGCGCGTATGTCGGAGGTTATCCTTGCCGCGCTGATCAGCGCGGCGGCCGCCATTGTGGTCGGCGTCATCAACAGCCGCGCGCAGCACAGCAAGCTGATCGCGGAGCTGGACAAGCGCGACGAGCTGCAGGCGTATCGCATCGGGCAGCTGGAGCGCAAAGTGGACAAGCACAACCAGGTCGTCGAGCGTACATATAAGCTGGAGGAGTGCACCGAGCTCCTCGGCGAGCGCATCAAGGTGGCCAATCACCGGATCGATGATCTGGAGCACAAAAATTAAGAGGAGGACATCATTATGGAACTTGGTATTGCATCTGTGGCGGCGATCACCGCCATCGCGTATCTGCTGGGCATGGCCGTCAAGGCCACCAGCGTGGCCGACAAATGGATTCCCATCATCTGCGGCACGGCCGGCCTGATCCTTGGCGTCGTCGCATGGGCGATGGGCGTGCCGGACTATCCGGCGCACGACTGGCTCAACGCTGCGGCCGTCGGCATCGTGTCCGGCTGGGCGGCAACGGGCCTTAACCAGTCGGTCAAGCAGCTGACGGATAATAAATAATCGGGCATAGCAAGGCCGCCGGAGCGTAAGTGCTCCGGCGGCCTTGTGATTTTAAATTTCTGTGCCATCTGGCAGCGTAAACTTGATGTTGACTTTGCAGCCAAGTGCTTCTCCGATGCGCTCCCATTCTTCTACGGTAAATTTCCCGGTATTCAGCCGTTTGTTAAGCAACTGGGGGGACCATCCGAGCCGTCGCGCCAGCTCGGAGTTTGTAATCCCAAAATACGCAAGCTTCATTTCAATTATTTGCCGCGCTGTCACGGTATCACTTCCTTCTGTTAGATAGCATAACCTATTTAGTTTAACGTGTCAACTAAAAATTTTCTGAAATATCCGAAAAAGTTAAAATATAGGGTTGACATTATAAACTATTTAGTTTATAATAATACTCGTAAGGCAGAGGGGAACCTCTTACGAAAGGAAGTGAGGGAATGACCGAGATGAACGTCACAGAGGCGCTGCTGAAAGCAATCCTCGAACTCATCGAGAAGTGCGAAACACTTGAAGAACTTCGCGAGAGCGTCAAGCGCATCATGCATGAGTAAACAAAAAGAGTAGCGGCACCGACCAAAGCCCCGCTACTCGCACCCGAGAAGGTGAGCCGGGAGCCTTACCCCGGCCACCTTGATTATAAACCGAGTAAGGCAGAAAAATCAAGGAGGAAACACTATGAAGTACGAAGTCTACGAAAATAACGGCGGCGCCGTTATACTCGCTATCCTCGACGACGATTGCAAGCCGGTCGCCATTTTTGAAAACTGGGAGTATGGTCAGCGCGGCATTTTGGCCGACGCACTGCAGGAGCTTGCCGCAGATCCGACGGCGTGGAGAGCGTGGGACGGCGACCTTGTCGAGCGCATCGCGTCCGAGTGGCCGTACAGCGGCGAGGCAGAGCCGCCCACGCTTACCGAGCTTTACGACGAGATCAGCGGGAGCGATGCATGCATCATTGACAGTGACGGCAATATGATCCCCGCACAGCGCATGGGTGCCGCGGCTCTCAAGGCTCTCGGCCTGAGCCTCGAGTATGACGATCAGTAATGCGTGCGGCAATCTATATCCGTGTATCAACAAGCGAGCAGGCGGCGGAGGGGTATTCCCTCGCCGCCCAGCGCAAGAGCTTGATGCAGTGGTGCAATGATCGCGCCTATGATGTGGTGGACGTGTACGCCGATGGGGGTATCAGTGCGAAAGACATCAAGCACCGTCCGGCAATGCTGCGGTTGCTGTCCGATGTACAAACCGGGAAAATTGATGTTGTGTGCGTCTGGGCGCTGAGCCGGTTAACGCGCAGCGTTGCTGACTTATACAGTGTGTGGGAGCTGTTTGCGGCGCACAACTGTGGGTTAATCAGCTATACGGAGGCTTTTGACACGACCACACCGACCGGGCGCGCAATGATGGGTATGCTCGGGGTTTTTGCCCAGATGGAACGAGAATTTACGGCCGAACGTGTCAGCGCGGCGATTGCGGAACGCGCAGCGCAGGGAAAGCGAACATGCAACGAAGTACTTGGTTATGACCTCGACGGCAAGGACAGCCTGAAAATCAACCCAGCGGAAGCGGAGCGCGTGCGGTATATTTTCGATCGTTACACGGAATACCGCAATCTGTCGGCCGTTGCCGAGCTGTGCAGATTACGCGGCTACACTGGGAAGCGTGGCAAGGTGCAGACGGCCGAGTCCATTCGGCGGGTGCTTACCTGCCCGGTGTACGCCGGTTATAACAGCTATAAGGGCCAGTTGTACAAGGGACGTCACGCGCCCATCATATCTGTCAAAGATTACAATCGTGTGCAGCGGATACTACAGCAGCGAGGGAAGCGAGTCAGAATACTGTATCAGCAAATCGTGGGATAATCACGCGGCCGTTTTTGACCTTGAATTTTGACAACACTTTTGACAACAGTTTGCGTCTCAAAACGTTCCGGAGCGCACCGAAAGAAAAACGAGGAAACCATTGAAAAATCAAGGTTTTCTTGAAATTTCAATGGTTTCCTTTTGGTGCTCCAGCGGGGATTCGAACCCCGGACACCCTGCTTAAAAGGCAGGTGCTCTGCCTACTGAGCTACTGGGGCATATCGGTATGAAAAAAATATTTACGTTACAAACCAACCAAATACTCGGACGCGAATCCATCGAAAGGCTCGCATTCAATAAATACTCAGACGCGAATCCATCGAAGGGTTTGCACTCAATAAACTCAGACGCGAATCCAGCGAAGCGATTCGCGGCTGAAGAAGGAGCTGGTGTTCGGAAACGGATGCTTTCTGCTTGCAGGAAGCAGGAGTTGGAAGAACATCAGCGACGTGGCTGGGATGGCGGGATTCGAACCCACGATATCAGAGTCAAAGTCTGGTGTGTTACCATTACACTACATCCCAATATCGGGGCAAAAATCATCGGGGATCGGGATCACTCCCAATCCCCGATTTCGTGGGGTGGGTAAAGGGGTTCGAACCCTCGACACCCGGAACCACAATCCGGTGCTCTCCCGACTGAGCTATACCCACCATAGGTCTGAAATGGTACGCCAAGAGGGATTCGAACCCCCGGCCTACTGCTTAGAAGGCAGTTGCTCTATCCGACTGAGCTATTGGCGCGCATACAATATTTGGCTGCCCGCCCAGAAGGTATGGAGCGGGTGATGGGAATCGAACCCACGTATCCAGCTTGGAAGGCTGGTGTTCTACCATTGAACTACACCCGCAGAGGTCGTCCCACAATCAGCTTTACGAATATATCATCTCCGGATGGGGTTTGTCAAGCATAACCTTTCCAAAATTCGAAAATTTCGAAAAAAAGCGGGGACAGCATCGGCTGCCCCCGTGCTTTTCAGCGATGAAAGAGCTTTTTGGTCTGGAAATGCGGCTCAAACGTGATGTTGACCTCGAGCTTCTTGAACACATTCTCGTCCACGTGCGAGAGGATGACGGACGAGTGCGCCTCACAGTGCGCGAGCTTTGCCAGCTGCTGCATGGCGATCTCGGCGGTCGGGTCGCTTGCGGCGCAGATGCTCAGCGCGACGAGCACCTCGTCGGTGTGCAGGCGCGGGTTGTGGTTGCCGAGGTGTTCGACCTTCAGATGCTGGATCGGCTCGATGATGTCGGGCGAGATGAGCGTGACGTCCTTCGGGATGCCGCCAAGGTACTTGAGCGCGTTGAGCAGGCAGGCGGAGCTCGCGCCGAGCAGGGAGGAGGTCTTGCCGGTGATGATCGTGCCGTCGGGCATCCCGATGGCCACGGCCGGCGCACCGGTCTCCTCGGCGCGCCTGAGCGCCGCGCCTACGACCGGGCGGTCGGCAGCCGTCAGGCCGAGCTGGTTGAGCAGCAGCTCCTGCCGCTGCGTCTCGACCGGGGCGCACAGGCCGCGCAGCTGCGCGCAGGCGGTGTCATAGTAACGGCGCAGGATCTCCTGCTTGGCTGCGGCGCAGCAGACATCGTCGTCGCTGATGCAGCAGCCGACCATGTTCACGCCCATATCCGTGGGGCTCTTATAGGGCGAGCTGCCGTAGATGCGCTGGAACATGGCGTTGAGCACGGGGAAGATCTCCACGTCGCGGTTGTAGTTGACGGTCGTCACGCCGTAGGCCTCGAGGTGGAAGGGGTCGATCATGTTCACGTCGTCCAGATCGACGGTCGCAGCCTCGTAGGCGAGGTTCACGGGGTGGCGCAGCGGCAGGTTCCAGATCGGGAATGTCTCAAACTTGGCGTAGCCCGCGCACACGCCGCGCTTGTGCTCGTGGTAGAGCTGGCTCAGGCAGGTGGCCATCTTGCCGCTGCCGGGGCCGGGTGCGGTCACGACGATGAGGCTGCGCGTCGTCTCGATGTAGTCGTTGCGGCCGAAGCCGTCATCGCTGACAATGCGCGCGATGTCGGACGGGTAGTCCGGGATGATGTAGTGGCGGTATACGCGGATGCCGAGCATCTCGAGCCGGTGCTGGAATTTCTCCGCCGCCGTCTGACCGCGGTAGTGCGTGATGACGACGCTGCCGACATACAGTCCGCAGCCCTGAAAGGCGTCGATCAGGCGCAGCGTGTCGTCGTCATAGGTGATGCCGAGATCGCCGCGGCGCTTGCTGCGCTCGATGTCGTCGGCCGAGATGGCGATGATGATCTCCGCGTCGTCCTTCATTTCCATGAGCATACGTACCTTGCTGTCGGGGGCGAAGCCCGGCAGCACGCGCGACGCGTGGTAGTCATCAAAGAGTTTTCCGCCAAACTCCAGATACAGCTTGCCGCCGAACTGATCGATGCGTTCGCGGATTTTTTCCGACTGCATCCGGAGGTATTTGTCGTTGTCAAAGCCGATTGCCTGCATAGATGTTCCTCTCCTCTGTTTTATGCTATCAAACAAACACTTATTCTACAACATTCGCCGCGTTCCGGCAACGGGAAAATACCGAATCCGGTAAAATTTTATTGCCGCGCCGATTCGCCCTTTCTTTATTCATAAATATATGATATAATCCGAAATTACACTGGACAAGGAGTGTCAACAAATGGGTTTTCTCAAAAAAATATTTGGTTCTCACAGCGACCATGAGCTCAAGCGGCTCAATCCGATCGCTGATAAGATCGATGCCCTGTCGGACGAATACGCCGCGCTCACGGATGAGCAGCTGCGCGCCAAGACCGACGAATTCAAGCAGCGCTACGCCGAAGGCGCGTCGCTCGACGACCTGCTGCCGGAGGCGTTTGCCACGGCGCGCGAGGCCTCGTGGCGCGTGCTCGGCATGAAGCCGTTTCGCGTGCAGGTCATCGGCGGCATTGTGCTGCATCAGGGCCGCATCGCGGAGATGAAGACCGGCGAAGGCAAGACCCTCGTCGCCGTTTTGCCGGCCTACCTCAACGCGCTCACCGGTGAGGGCGTGCACATTGTCACCGTCAACGACTACCTCGCCCGCCGCGACAGCGAGTGGATGGGCAAGGTCTACCGCTTCCTCGGGCTGAGTGTCGGCCTGATCGTGCACGATATGTCGAGCGCCGAGCGCCAGCAGGCGTATGCTGCCGACATCACCTACGGCACGAACAACGAGATGGGCTTTGACTACCTGCGCGACAACATGGCCATCTACAAATCCCAGATGGTGCAGCGCGGTCATGCGTTTGCCATCGTCGACGAGGTGGACTCCATCCTCATCGACGAGGCGCGCACGCCGCTCATCATCTCCGGTCAGGGCGATGAGAGCACCGACCTCTACCGCCAGGCGGAGAACTTTGCCGCCCGCCTCAAATGCAAGGCCTACGCCTCCATCGACGACAAGGAAGAGGAAGACGAGGATCTCGACGCCGACTACGTCGTCGACGAGAAGGCGCGCACCGCGACGCTCACCGCCCGCGGCATCGCCAAGGCGGAGGCGGCCTTCGGGCTGGAAAACCTCGCCGATATCGAAAACGCCACCCTTGTGCACCACATTGATCAGGCCATCCGCGCCCACGGCATCATGAAGCGCGACATTGACTATGTCGTCAAGGACGGCGAGGTCATCATCGTCGACGAGTTCACCGGCCGCCTCATGCTCGGCCGCCGCTACAGCGACGGTCTGCATCAGGCCATCGAGGCCAAGGAGCACGTGCGCGTGCAGAGCGAGAACAAGACGCTCGCGACCATCACGTTCCAGAACTACTTCCGTCTCTACGGCAAGCTCTCCGGCATGACCGGCACGGCCATGACCGAGGAGGAGGAGTTTGCCGCCATCTACAATCTCGACATCATCGAGATCCCGACGAACAAGCCCGTCATCCGCATCGACAACTCCGACGTCGTGTATAAAAACGAGGCCGGCAAGCTGCGCGCCATCATCGAGCAGATCCGCGTCTGCCACGAGAAGGGACAGCCGGTGCTGGTCGGCACGGTGTCGATCGAAAAGAGCGAGCAGCTGTCAAAGCTCCTGCGTAAGGCGGGCATCCCGCACAACGTCCTCAACGCCAAGCACCACGAGAAGGAGGCCGAGATCGTCGCGCAGGCCGGTAAGCTCGGTGCCGTCACGATCGCGACGAACATGGCCGGCCGCGGCACGGATATCATGCTCGGCGGCAACGCGGAGTATCTGGCCAAGGCGGACCTGCGCAAGGCGGGCTTTACCGAGGAGGTCATCGCCGAGGCCACCGGCTACGCCGAGACCGAGGATGAGGAGATCCTCAAGGCCCGCACTCTGTTTGCTGAGCGCATGGCGGAGCACAAAAAGAGCATCGACGCCGAGGCCGACCGCGTGCGCGAGGCAGGCGGCCTGTATATCATCGGCACCGAGCGGCACGAGTCCCGCCGCATCGACAACCAGCTGCGCGGCCGTTCCGGCCGTCAGGGCGACCCCGGCGAGAGCCGCTTTTACATCGCGCTCACGGATGATGTCATGCGTCTGTTCGGCTCGGAGCGGATGCAGAGCATGATGGAGACGCTGCGCGTCGACGAGGACACGCCGCTCGACCACAAGATGCTCTCCAACGCCATCGAGCAGGCCCAGCGCACGGTCGAGAGCCGCAACTTCCAGGCCCGTAAGAACGTGCTGGAGTATGACGATGTCATGAACGTGCAGCGCAACGTCATCTATGAAGAGCGCCGCAAGGTGCTCGACGGCGAGGATCTGCAGGAGCATGTCCAGCACATGATCCGCACCGTTGTCACCGGCGAGATCGCCGCCGGCATGGCCGAGCATCATCCCGAAAACGACAAGGATCTGCAGGAGATCCTTGCGCCCATGGCAAAGCTCTTCCCGTGCGAGCTGCACTACACGGCGGATGAGCTGCGCAAGCTCACGCCCGACGCGCTCGCGGACGCGGTCTATGACTGCGCCATGAAAGCCTATGCCGCGCGCGAGGAGACCTTCGGCCTGCAGCCGGACGGCACGCCGCTCATGCGCGAGCTCGAGCGCGTGGTCATGCTGCGCGTAGTCGACGAATACTGGATGGATCACCTCGAGGCCATGGATGACCTGCGTCAGGGCATCGGTCTGCGCGCCTACGGCAACGTCAAGCCCGTCGATGAATACAAGCGCGCCGGCTTTGACATGTTCGACGAGATGGTCAACGGTATCCAGACCGAGACGGTGCGCCGCCTGTTCACGGTGCGCGTGCGCCGCGAGCAGAAGCTCGAGCGCAAGACCGTCGCCCGCGGCGCCGTGGCCAATGCCGGCGGGGACGACAGCGAGAAGAAGCGCCCCGTCCGCCGTACCAAGAAGCCCGGCCGCAACGACCCGTGCCCGTGCGGCAAACTGCGTCCGAACGGTCTGCCCATGAAGTATAAAGACTGCTGCGGCAAGGATCAGTGATGTACGCAGAGATCACATTCCCGCTGCACGCACAGCGCGGCGCAGCGTATCTGACCGCGCCGAACATCCCGGCGCGCCACGCCTTTTCCACCCGCCTCGGCGGCGTGAGCACCGGCGTGCTCGAGAGCCTGAATCTCAGCGCCCGGCGCGGCGACACGCCGGAAAACGTGCGCGAAAACTGGCGGCGGCTCGGCGCTGCCGCCGGGCTCGACCTCACGCGCGCGGTCTATGCAAAGCAGGTGCACAGCGCGGATGTGCGCATCGCGCACGCTGCCGACGCGCAGCCGCCGGAGCGTGAGCCGCGCTTTACCTGCGACGGCTTTGTGACGAATGAGCCGGGTGTTGCGCTCGCGGTCTTTATGGCCGACTGTCTGCCCGCACTGCTGCACGACCCCGCCGCCGGAGTCATCGGCGCGGTGCACTGCGGCTGGCGCGGCTCGGTGGCGGATATCCTCGGCGCTGCCGTCGCGCAGATGTGCGCCCTCGGCGCGCACCCGGCGGACATCCGTGCCGCCATCGGTCCGGGCATCGGCGCCTGCTGCTTCGAGGTCGGACCTGAGGTCGTCGCCGCGGCGGAAGCCCTGCTGCATGAGCCGCTCGGCGCGCTCGTGCGCCCGCGCGCGGACGGCAAGGCCCTGCTCGATCTCAAGGGCGTCAACGCCCGGAGACTTGCGCAGCTCGGCGTCCCGGCGAAGCAGATCGCCGTGTCGGACGCCTGCACCATGTGTCGGCCGGATGTGTTCTGGTCGCACCGCGCGACCGACGGCCGCCGCGGCGTGCAGGCCGCCGTCATCACCCTGTGACCCAAGGGGGTAACCCATGAAACATCTTCATCTGACCCGACTGCTGGCGTTCGCACTGGCGCTCACGCTGCTGCTTGGCTGCGCCGCCTGCGGCAAGGACGACGCGGACGATACCGGCGAGACCGTCGGCAAAAAGGACACGCAGACCGCCGTCGAGCTTGACGGAAAGTTCACGCTCAACTACAGTGCGTCCGCCGGCATGAACCCGTACAAAACACAAAATACCGATAACCTCGCCATCTGCGGTCTCGTGTATGAGACGCTCACGCAGCTCACCGACGCTTTTGAGGCCGAGCCCGGCCTGTTTACGGAGTGGCGAAGTGACGACGGCGAGACATGGACGTTCACCGTCGATACCGAGCGCGCCTTTCACGACGGACACGTGCTCACCGCGCAGGACGCGGCCTATTCCATTCGCACCGCCATGGCCTCGAGCCTCTATGCCAGCCGCCTGGGCGCGGTCAAGGAGGTCAAGGACAATGACGACGGTACGGTCACTGTTACGCTCTCGCGCGCGAATACGCAGTTTCCGGCGCTGCTGAACATCCCTGTCATTGAAAACGACGCCGGCGACAGCGCCTATCCGTGCGGCACGGGGCTGTACACGTATGCCGCCGACCATCAGAGCCTCACCGTGGCGGCCGACCATCCGGATGCCGACAAGGCGCCGGTCGAGGCGTTTTACCTCGCCGAGTACAAGTCGGTCGAGGAGATCACCTCTGCGTTTGACAATGGAGAGCTCGACCTTGCGCTCAGCGACCCGAGCTCCGGCACAGACCTGACCTTTTCGACCCAGAGCGACCAGCGCCAGTATGCCACGACGAACCTGCAGTACATCGGCTTTAACACCAACAGCAGCTTTTTCATGACCGCACGCTACCGTCAGCCGTTCAACTATGTGGTCGACCGTGCGTTTGCCGTTGCGCTGCTGCACGACTGCGCCGTTGCGAGCGCGCTGCCCGTCCACCCGGCAAGCACGCTCTTTGACAGCTCCCTCAACGAGTCGCTGGCCTACGATCTGGATAAGGCGAAAAAAATGTTCGACGACCTGAAGATCGTGGACTATGACGGCGACGGCGAGCGCGAGTACATGCCCGACGGCTTGTCGCCGCTTGATATCAGCCTCTCGCTGATCGTCTATGCCGACAGCACATTCAAGGTCAGCATGGCCAACAAGATCGCGGCCGATCTCACGAGCATCGGCATCCCTGTGAAGGTGCGCGAAATGAGTTGGGACAACTATCAGGCTGCGCTCAAGGGCGGCAGATATGATCTGTACTATGGTGAGGTCGCGCTCCCGGCGGACTTCGATCTCTCGGCGCTGCTCAAATCCGGCGGCGCGCTCAACTACGGCGGCATCTCAACCGGCACGTATGCCGATGTCATCAGCGCCTATCTCGCCGCCCCGGACACCGGCCGTGCCGCGGCCTGCCGCACCATGCTGCAGACGATCTCGGACACGGCACCCATCGTGCCCATCTGCTTTGAAAAGCACTGCCTGTATGTGCATCGCGGTGCCGTCGGCGGCTTTTCTCCCACAAAGTACAACATTTTCCGCAACATCACGGATTGGAAGATCAGTCAGGCATGAAACACGAGTGGATCGCACGCGCCAAGCGCTTTGCTACCTATGCGCTTGTCGGCTGCTTCGACACGGGCATGGACTGGGTGGCGTTTACGACCGCGCATGAGCTGCTGCATTTCACGCCCATGCTCTGTCAGGCGATCGGCTATGCCGTCGGCACGATCTGCAGCTATTTTCTCAACGGGCGCATCACCTTCCGCGATGGGCACATCGCCCGCTGGCGGCAGTGTGCGCGCTTTGCGGCGTGGAACGTGGTGTCCCTCGCGCTCAGCGAGGTGATGATCGGCCTGCTGACGCATTTCGGCATCAATCCGTACCTTGCCAAGGTTGGCGTCACGCTCGAGGTCGCACTGCTGAATTACTTCGGCTATAAGTATATTGTGTTCGCAGTCCCAAAAGAAACGGAAGGAGAGCAGGATCATGACAGATCGTCAGTTGATTAATCTGGCCGTGCAGGCCTCCCGCAATGCCTATGTCCCGTATTCCCATTTTGCCGTCGGCGCCGCGCTCGAGTGCCGCGACGGTACGGTCTTTACCGGCTGCAACGTGGAAAATGCCGCCCTCGGCAGCACCATCTGCGCCGAGCGGACCGCCGCGTGCAAGGCCGTCAGCGAGGGACACCGCGACTTTGTGCGCATCGCTGTCTACGGTGACGGGGAGCACTACTGCTACCCCTGCGGCGCGTGCCGGCAGTTTCTGGCGGAGTTCGCGCCCGATATGGAGGTGCTGTCCGTCATGGGCGGCGGGCGCTATGTCAGCAACCGCCTGAGCGAGCTCATGCCCTATACCTTTAATTATTAAAGGGCGCGCCATGGAACTGGAACAACTGCGCATCTTTTGCGCCGTCGCTGCCTGCCGCAGCTTCACACGCGCGGCCAAGGAGCTCTTTGTCAGCCACTCGACGACCAGCCGCGCCGTGACTGCCCTCGAGCGGGAGCTCGGCGTGCCGCTGCTCACGCGCGACCGGCACACCGTTGCGCTCACGGGCGCGGGCGCGGTGCTTCTGACCGGTGCGGAGGCGCTTTTGCGCGACGCGGACGCGCTCGCGGACGCCGTGCGCGCAGCGGCGGAGCCGTCGGAAACGGCGGAAAAATGAATTGGTCGGACTGCACAAACTTTTTTGTGAATTTTCTACATTTCGGTGAAAAACCCTCTTGACATCCGAGAGGGTTTTTGCTATTCTTAGGGAGCGCCTGTGCGGAAACAGGTGCATTCTGCGATGAAGCGGGAGATTGCGGAGCTGATCTCCGGTAACTTCCGTGGAGTATGTCCGCTGCCGGGCCTTTGCACGGCAGACAATCGGGCGGTTGAGTCAGCCAGCACCAGCGTATATCACCTGCACGGCTGCATACCGGCGAGAGCCGGTTTGTTTTTCGGGCAGGGTTTGATACGCACGGAACGGTGTATGGTGATCTCATCCGTGCGAACCGGCGGAGCCAATGCCGCCCAAAAAATTCGTAACGGAGGAAACAACATGGCAACCACGAGCAACAAGAAAATGATCCGTATCCGCCTCAAGGCCTACGATCACCAGCTGATCGACAAGGCGGCGGAGAAGATCGTCGAAACCGCGAAGCGCACTGACGCGAAGGTCTCCGGCCCCATTCCGCTGCCGACCAAGACCGAGATCGTCACCATCCTGCGTGCTGTTCATAAGTATAAGGACAGCCGTGAGCAGTTTGAGCGCCGCACCCACAAGCGCCTGATCGACATCATGAACCCGACCCAGAAGACGGTCGAGGCTCTGATGAATCTGGAGCTGCCGGCCGGTGTCGAGATCGACATCAAGCTGTAAGCACACCCCGTTAACCCTGCGCGAGAGCGCATATTTACAAACCCGAAGTCCGCAGCTTGCGTGTGCGGACGGGTCAAGTCAGCAGCCTCTGGCCATGAGCTAAGCGAGCTGACCAATAACCTGAAGGAGGAACATGTATGAAAACAGCCATCATCGGTAAAAAGGTCGGCATGACGCAGATCTTCGATGAAGCAGGCAAGGTCGTCCCCGTCACCGTGATCGAGGCAGGCCCCTGCACGGTCACCGGCAAGATGACCAAGGAAAAGGAAGGCTATGAAGCCATCCAGCTCGGCTACGAGGACGTCGCCGAGAAGAAGCTGACCAAGCCCGAGAAGGGCCACCTGGACAAGGCGGGCGTCGGCTATAAGAAGCACCTCAAAGAGTTCCGTCTCGAGGACTGCGCCTCTGTCAATGTGGGCGATGTCATCAAGGCCGACACCTTCAAGGAAGGCGACAAGGTCGACATCACCGGCATCAGCAAGGGCCACGGCTACGCCGGCGTCATCAAGCGCTTCGGCCAGGGCCGTACCCCGACCACCCACGGCGGCGGCCCTGTGCACCGTCACGCCGGCTCCATGGGCTCGAGCACCGATCCTTCCCGTATCTTCCCGGGCAAGAAGCAGGCCGGTCACATGGGCGTGGATCAGGTCACCGTCCAGAACCTCGACGTGGTCAAGGTCGATCCCGAGCTCAACATGATCGTTGTGCGCGGCGCGATCCCCGGCCCGAAGGGCGGCATTGTCTATATCAAGAGCACCGTTAAGAAGCTGGTCGTCAAGAAGGGCGACGCCGGCGTCAGCACCAACCCGCAGAAGGCCTCCGGTCGTAACCCGCAGAAGGCTTCTGCAAGAAAGTAAGGAAGGGAGAGAGCGAATATGCCTACTGCTAAGTTGTTTAATATGGCCGGCGATCAGGTCGGCGAAGTGGCGCTCTCCGAAGCCGTTTTCGGTGTTGAGCCCAACGAGTCCGTTCTGCACGATTCCGTGAAGAACCACCTGGCCAACTGCCGTCAGGGCACGCAGAGTGCGCTGACCAAGGGCGAGGTTTCCTACACTACCGCAAAGCCCTGGCGCCAGAAGGGCACCGGCCGCGCACGCGCCGGCTACAAGGGCAGCCCGGTGTGGACCCACGGCGGCGTCGCGTTTGCGCCGAAGCCGCGTGATTACAGCTACACGCTCAACAAGAAGGTCAAGAGACTGGCCCTCAAGAGCGCGCTGAGCGCCAAGGCCGCTGCCGGCGAGATCCTCGTCGTGGACGGTCTGGCTGTCGAGGAGATCAAGACCGGCCCTGTCAAGGCGTTCCTGACCAAGATCGGCGCCGAAGGCAAGGCTCTGCTCGTGACCGAGCAGGTTGACGAGAAGGTCGTCAAGAGCTCTCGCAACATTCCCGGCGTGAGCAGCACCATCGCCACCATCCTCAGCCCCTACATGATCCTGACGCACCGCGTCCTGGTCGTTGACAAGGCTGCGCTCCAGAAAATCGAGGAGGTGTACGCATAATGAGAACCGCTTACGATGTCATTATCCGTCCCATCATCACCGAGCAGTCCATGGAAGACCTCGACATCAAAAAGTACGTGTTTGAAGTCGCCAAGGACGCCGGCAAGATCGAGATCAAAAAGGCCATCGAGGAGATCTTCGACGTGAAGGTCATCAAGGTCACCACCACGACGATCCACGCCAAGGAGAAGCGCGTCGGCGCCAATCCGTCCGGCATGACCGCCACCCGCAAGAAGGCCGTTGTGAAACTGTCCGCTGATTCGAAGAACATCGAGATCTTCGAGGGCATGGTGTAAGGGAGGAATTGAACAATGTCGATTAAAACCTATAAACCCACCACGCCTTCCCGCAGACATATGTCCGTTTCCGGCTTCGACGGTGTCGATAAGCACGCCAAGCCGCAGAAGGAGCTCGTGGAGGTCCTCAAAAAGCACGCCGGCCGCAACAGCTACGGCCGCATCACCGTCCGCCATCAGGGCGGCGGCAACCGCAAAAAGTACCGCGTCATCGACTTCAAGCGCGACAAGATGGACGTCACCGCGACCGTCCTGCGCCTGGAGTACGATCCGAACCGCAGCGCGAACATCGCTCTGGTCGAGTACGCTGACGGCGAGCGCCGCTACATTCTGGCTCCTGTCGGCCTGAACGTGGGCGACGTGATCGTGTCTTCCGCCGCTGCGGATATCAAGCCGGGCAACGCCCTGCCGCTGGCCAACATCCCGGTCGGCACCGTGATCCACAACATCGAGCTCTACCCGGGCAAGGGTGCGCAGCTGGTCCGCTCCGCGGGCGTCGCCGCGCAGCTCATGGCAAAGGAGAACGGCATGGCTACCGTCCGTCTCCCCTCCGGCGAGTACCGCAAGGTCCGCCTGACCTGCATCGCCTGCATCGGCCAGGTCGGCAACGTCGACCACGCCAACATCTCCATCGGCAAGGCCGGCCGCAAACGCCACATGGGCGTTCGCCCGACCGTCCGTGGTTCCGTCATGAACCCGTGTGACCACCCGCACGGCGGCGGCGAAGGCAAATCGCCTGTCGGCCGTCCCGGCCCGGTCACCCCGTGGGGCAAGCCGGCGCTGGGTTACAAGACCCGTAAGAAGAAGAACGCGACCGACAAGTTCATTGTCAAGCGCCGCAACGCCAAGTAAGGAGGGAATAGGTAATGAGCAGAAGTGTTAAGAAAGGCCCGTTTGCCGCTCCCGAGCTGCTGAAGCGGGTCGATGAAATGAACAAGGCCGGCGAGAAGAAGGTCGTCAAGACCTGGAGCCGTTCCTCCACGATCTTCCCGTCCTTTGTCGGCCACACCATCGCTGTCCATGACGGCCGCCGTCACGTCCCGGTCTATGTGACCGAGGATATGGTCGGACACAAGCTGGGCGAGTTCGCGCCCACGCGTACGTTCCGCGGCCACGCCGGCAGCAAGACTGTTGGAAAGTAAGGGGGAGAGAACATGGAAGAACTGAAAACTGCACGTGCCCAGCTGGTGCACGCCCGTATCGCTCCCCGTAAGGTCCAGATCGTCTGCGACATGATCCGCGGTAAGGACACCAAGATCGCTGAGGCTTACATGGCCAACACGCCGAAGGCCGGCTGCGAGCTCATGCTCAAGCTGCTCAAGAGCGCCTGCGCCAACGCGGAGAACAACTTCGAGATGGATCCGGATAACCTCTACGTTGCCGAGGCCTATGCCACGGCCGGCCCGATTCTCAAGCGCGGCCGCCCGAGAGCTCAGGGCCGTATGTACCGCATCAACAAGCGCACCAGCCACATCACCATCGTCGTGGCTGAGAAGGCATAAGGGAGGAGGCAGAAGATATGGGACAGAAAGTTAATCCGCACGGCCTGCGTGTCGGCGTCATCAAAGATTGGGATTCCCGCTGGTATGCCCGTGACGAGAAGGTCGGTGACCTGATCGTTGAGGACTACAAGATCCGTGAGTACCTGAAGAAGACTCTGTATTCTGCAGGCATCCCGAACATCGAGATCGAGCGCGACAGCGCGAAGGTCCGCATCTATATCCACTGCTCTCGTCCGGGCGTTGTCATCGGCAAGGGCGGCGCGGAGATCGAGCGCATCCGCCTGAACGTTGAGAAGATGATCGGCAAGCCGGTCGCCCTCTCCATCGTTGAGGTCCGCACGCCGGATACGAACGCACAGCTCGTCGCCGAGAACATCGCCGCGCAGCTCGAGAAGCGCATCGGCTTCCGCCGCGCGATGAAAAACGCCATGGGCCGCGCCATGAGAATGGGCGCCCGCGGCATCAAGATCATGTGCTCCGGCCGTCTGGGCGGCGCCGAGATCGCCCGCACCGAGTGCTATCACGAGGGTACCATTCCGCTGCAGACCATCCGCGCGGACATCGAGTACGGCTTTGCTGAGGCTGCCACGACCTACGGCCGTGTCGGCGTCAAGGTCTGGATCTACAAAGGCGAGATCCTCTCCCAGAGCCTGCGCACCACCCCGCGCACCATGGATCTGAACAAGCGCGACGACCGTCGCCGTGACCGCCGTGACGGCGATCGCAGAGGCCGCGGCGGCTACAACCGCGACCGTCGCGACGGCAACCGTCAGGGTGGCCGTCCGGGCTACCAGGGCGGCGGACGTCCGCAGGGCGGCAACCGTCCGCAGGGCGGCTTCAACCGCGGCCCGCGTCCGGCAGCTCCCGCTGCTCCGAAGGAAGGAGGCAACAACTAATGCTGATGCCGAAAAGAGTGAAGTACCGCAGAGTGCAGCGCGGTCGTATGACCGGCAAGGCCCTGCGCGGCAATAAGGTGACCTATGGCGATTTCGGCCTGCAGGCGCAGGAGCCGGCCTGGATCACCTCCAACCAGATCGAGGCGGCCCGTGTCGCCATGACCCGTTACACCAAGCGCGGCGGTCAGGTCTGGATCAAGATCTTCCCCGACAAGCCGGTCACGCAGAAGCCGGCCGAGACCCGCATGGGTTCCGGTAAAGGTTCTCCTGAGTACTGGGTTGCCGTCGTGAAGCCCGGCAGAGTTCTGTTTGAGATTGCTGGCGTGTCGGAAGAGGCTGCCCGTGAGGCGCTGCGTCTGGCCAGCCACAAGCTTCCCTGCAAGACGAAGATCGTCAAGAAGGAAGAGACTGAGATTGGTGGTGAATAAGATGAAAGCTAGTGAAATTCGCTCCATGTCCGCCGCTGAGCTGGAAAGCAAGCTGGTCGAACTGAAGAAGGACCTGTTCATGCTCCGTATGCAGCACGCTACCAATCATCTTGACAACCCCGTTAAGATTTCTGCTGTGCGTCGCGACATTGCCCGAGTCAAAACCGTGCTCCGCGAAAAGCAGCTCGAGCAGTGAGGAGGTAAGTGAGAATGAACGAAATGAGAACGACTTCCCGCAAGACCCGCGTCGGCAAAGTGGTGTCCGACAAAATGGACAAGACCATTGTCGTCATCGTGGAGGACCACGTTGCGCACAAGGTTTATAAAAAGATCATCGGCCAGACCTATCGCCTGAAGGCACACGACGAGAACAACGAGTGCCATGTCGGTGATATCGTCCGCGTGATGGAGACCCGCCCCCTGTCCAAGGACAAGAGATGGCGCGTGGTCGAGATCGTTGAAAAGGCGAAGTAAGGAGGCAACAACATGATTCAGCAGGAAAGTTATCTGAAGGTTGCCGACAATACCGGCGCCAAGGAAATCAAGTGCATCCGCGTTCTCGGCGGATCCAAGCGTAAATACGCCAGCATCGGCGACGTGATCGTTGCTTCCGTGCGCAAGGCAGCTCCGGGCGGCTCCGTCAAGAAGGGCGACGTCGTCAAGGCTGTTGTTGTCCGCACCGCGAAACCGGTCCGCCGCGCGGACGGCACCTATGTGCGTTTCGATGAGAACGCCGCCGTCCTGATCAACGGCGAGGATAAGAACCCCCGCGGCACCCGTATCTTTGGGCCCGTCGCCCGTGAGCTCCGCGACAGTGACTTCACGAAGATCCTGTCTCTGGCTCCCGAAGTTATTTGAGGAGGGCGCAGAACATGAACATCAAAAAAGACGATAAAGTCGTTGTCCTGTCCGGTAAGAACAAGGGCAAGGAAGGCAAAGTCCTGTCTGCTGACCCGAAGGGCGGCAAGGTCATCGTGGAGGGCGTGAACGTCGCCACGAAGCACCAGAAGCCGAAAAACCAGCAGGATCAGGGCGGCATCATCAAGACCGAAACCCCGATCTATGCCTGCAAGGTCATGGTCGTCTGCCCGAAGTGCGGCAAGCCGACCCGCGTTGCGCACAAGATCACGGACGGCAAGAAGGCCCGCATCTGCAAGAAGTGCGGCGCCGAACTGTAAAGGAGGGAGCAACGAACTATGGCAACAATGCCTTCTATGAAGAAGAAGTATGTGGAGGAAGTCGCTCCCGCTCTGATGACGAAGTTCCAGTACGAGAGCGTTATGCAGATCCCGAAGATCGAGAAGATCGTCGTCAGCGTCGGCTGCGGCGACTGCAAGGATAACGCCAAGGCGCTCGACGCCGTCATCAAGGACATCACCGCGATCACCGGTCAGAAGGCCGTCGCGACCGTCGCCAAGAAGAGCGTCGCGAACTTCAAGCTGCGTGAGGGTATGCACGTCGGCGTGAAGGTCACGCTGCGTCAGGACCGCATGTGGGAGTTCCTGGACCGCCTGTTTAACATCGCGCTGCCCCGTGTCCGCGACTTCCGCGGCATCTCGGCCGACGCGTTTGACGGCCGCGGCAACTACAGCCTCGGCCTCAAGGAGCAGATCATCTTCCCCGAGATCGAGTACGATAAGATCGAGAAGCTCCGCGGCATGAACATCGCCATCATCACCACCGCCAAGACCGACGAGGAAGCACGCGAGCTGCTCAAGCTCATGGGCGCCCCGTTCGTCACCAAAGCATAAGGGAGGAGCGACACAATGGCTAAGAAATCTATGATCCTCAAGCAGCAGGCGCCTGCGAAGTTCTCCACCCGCCAGTACAACCGCTGCAAGATCTGCGGCCGTCCCCACGCTTACCTGCGCAACTACGGCATCTGCCGTATCTGCTTCCGTGAGCTGGCGTACAAGGGCCAGATCCCCGGCGTCCGCAAAGCCAGCTGGTAAAATTCTGCTGTTTGGCATCGTGAGCTGTGCTTGCTGTATACCAGATACAGCTGCGCACAGCGCCCTTCGCCAACCAACAGAATTTCGCCCGGGGCGGGATAACGGCTGCGCGGTGCACACCGCCTGACGAAAAATGCTCGCCCAGCGCTGAACATTCCGTTCAGCCCCAACTTCCGTAAGTTCGCCCCTGCAGCCGCAGCTGGATCTGCGGCTGTCGGTGCGCACTGAAATACGGTGCCGGTGCTTATGATCTGAGTCCCGGTGCCGCACCCCGCACTGCCTGTGCGTTTGACCCGGCGCGCAGGTATGCAGTCACCGCTTTTGTGCCGTCCGGCACCGCGGCCGTGCCGCTGCCATCCGGCGGCGACATGAAAATGGACCGCGCGTCACAAAAGCAAGCTTTTGCCCTTCGCTGAAAGGGCAGGGATGACGAAAGGCCGCAGGGAATCATGTATTCATGCGGAACCTCGCCGCCCAAACCGTATCATCGGTAACTTCTAACTAAGGAGGAAACAAACAATGCAGATCACCGATCCCATCGCCGATATGCTGACCCGCATCCGCAACGCTGGCAGCGCTCGGCACGAAACCGTGGACATCCCGAATTCCAAGATGAAGAAGGCCATTGCCGAAATTCTTCTCGAGGAAGGCTACATCAAGAGCTTCCAGCTCATTGATGACGGCACGCAGGGCGTCATCCGCGTCACCCTGAAGTATCTCCCCGGCAAAGAGAAGGCCATCCAGGGCCTCCGCAGAGTCTCCAAGCCCGGCCTGCGTGTGTACGCCGGCGCTGACGAGCTGCCGCAGGTCCTGCGCGGCCTCGGCATCGCGATCATCTCCACCTCGAAGGGCATCATGACCGACAAGAAGGCGCGTGCGCAGCACGTCGGCGGCGAAGTCCTCGCGTTTGTGTGGTAAGGGAGGTACAGAACAATGTCTAGAATTGGTAGAGCTCCCATCGAGATCCCCGCAGGTGTTGAAGTCGCCTGCAACGGCACGCTCGTCACCGTCAAGGGCCCGAAGGGCACCCTGACGCACAACGTGCACCCGGACATGACCGTCACGGTCGAAGGCAACACCATCCATGTCACCCGTCCGAGCGATGACAAACTGCACCGCTCCCTGCACGGCCTGACCCGCACGCTGATCCACAACATGGTCATCGGCGTGACCGAGGGCTTCAGCAAGACGCTGGAGATCAACGGTGTCGGCTACAGAGCCGCAAAGGAAGGACAGAACCTTGTCATGCACCTGGGCTTCTCGCACACGATCACCATGTCCGAGAATGCGGACATCCAGATCGATGTTCCGAACCCGAACCAGGTCATCATCAAGGGTATCGACAAGGAAAAGGTCGGCCAGTTTGCAGCAGAAGTGCGCGCTAAGCGTCCGCCCGAGCCGTACAAGGGCAAGGGCATCAAGTACGACTATGAGCACGTCCGCCGCAAAGAAGGCAAGACCGGCGCGAAGTAATTGGAGGTGTGCCTGAATGATTAAGAGACCGAATACGAAAGCGCAGCGCGTTCGCCGTCACCAGAGAGTGCGCGGCAAGGTTTCCGGCACGGCCGAGAGACCGCGTCTGAGCGTGTTCCGCAGCGAAAACAACATTTATGCCCAGATCATCGACGATGTCGCCGGTAAGACGCTCTGCAGCGCCTCCACCGTGGAAAAGGGCTTTGAAGGCAATGGCGGCAACTGCGAAGCAGCGGCCAAGATCGGCAAGCTCGTCGGCGAGCGCGCCGTGGCTGCCGGCATCACCGAGGTCGTGTTCGACCGCGGCGGCAACGTGTACCATGGCCGTGTCAAGGCTCTGGCAGAAGGCGCCCGTGAGGGCGGCCTGAAGTTCTAACGGGAGGAGGAAACGAAATGGCATATAACAATGACAGACGGGACAATCGCCGCAGCCGCAGCGATGAGCCCCAGGAATTCACCGAAAAAGTCGTTGCCCTCAACCGCGTTTCCAAGACCGTTAAGGGCGGCCGCGTCGCAAAGTTCTCCGCACTCGTCGTCGTGGGTGACGGCAAGGGCCGCGTGGGCTTCGGCCTCGGCAAAGCAGCCGAAGTCTCCGAAGCGATCCGCAAGGGCCTGGAGGACGCTAAGAAGAACCTGACCACCGTGACCCTGCAGGGCACGACGATCCCGCACGAGGTCATCGGCGCGTTCGGCGCCGGCCGCGTGCTGCTCAAGCCCGCTGCTCCCGGTACCGGCGTGATCGCCGGCGGCGCTGTGCGTGCTGTGGTCGAGGCTGCCGGCATCAAGGACATCCGTACCAAGTGCCTGCGTTCGAACAACCCGGCAAACGTCGTCGCTGCGACGATGGAAGGTCTGAAGTCTCTGCGCAACGCCCAGCAGGTCGCTGCTTACAGAGGCAAGACCGCCGAAGAGATTCTGGGTTAAGGAGGGGCTGAGACATGGCAAATCTGAAGATTAAGCTCGTCAAGAGCCTCAGCGGCCGCAATGTCAAGCACATTGCCACCGCCAACTCCCTCGGCCTGCACAAGATCGGCAACGAGACCGTGCAGCCGGATAACCCCCAGACCCGCGGCAAGATCGCCAAGATCGGCTATCTCGTCGCCGTCACTGAAGAAGAATAAGGAGGGCCCCAAACATGAATATCCACGAACTTTCTCCCGTTGTGGGCTCCACCCATGTCGGCAAGCGCAAGGGCCGCGGCCACGCGACCGGCAACGGCAAGACCGCCGGCCGCGGTCATAAGGGTCAGAAGGCCCGCAGCGGCGGCGGCGTCCGCATCGGCTTCGAAGGCGGCCAGATGCCTCTGGCGCGCCGCATCCCGAAGCGCGGCTTCCACAACATCTTCGCCAAACCGCTCGAGAGCGTGAACGTCTCCGCTCTGGAGAAGTTTGAAGACGGCGCAGTCGTCGACGCGAAGGTTCTGCTTGACGCCGGTGTGCTGAGCAAGTGCACCTACGGCGTGAAGATTCTCGGCAACGGCGAAATCACCAAGAAGCTGACTGTGAAGGCTTCTGCGTTCTCCGAATCCGCGAAAGCGAAGATCGAGGCAGCAGGAGGAAAGGCAGAGGTGGTGTAAGGTGCTCCAGACATTTCGTAACGCATGGCGGATCGAAGAGCTGCGCAAGAAAATTCTTTTCACGCTGCTGATTGTCCTGCTTTACCGTCTCGGCAATGCCGTACCCGTACCTTTCGTCGATACCAAAGCGCTTGCGGAGTATTTCCAGTCAAGCGGCCTGCAGAACACGATCCTCGGACTGTTCAACGTTATGTCCGGCGGCGCGTTCTCTCAGGCAACGATCTTCGCCCTGTCCATTCAGCCGTACATCAACGCTTCCATCATCATTCAGCTCCTGTGCATTGCGATCCCCGCGCTGGAGCGTCTGCAGAAGGAAGGCGGCGAGGAAGGCAAGAAGAAGATCGCCAGCATCACCCGCTACAGCACGGTCGCCATCGGCCTGCTGCAGGGCTTTGCTTACTATATGATGATGCGCAACTACGGCCTCATGAACGCCGACTTTGCCGGCAACATCTGGGCTGCCATCGTCATCATCCTGACCTTTACGTCCGGTTCCGCCCTCATCATGTGGCTTGGTGAGCAGATCACCGAGTTCGGCATCGGCAACGGTATCTCGATCATCCTGTTCGTGAGCATCGTCGCCCGTTTCCCGAACTCCATCATCCGCCAGATCAACAACGTCGCCAACGGCGACCTCGCCTGGTGGGTGCTGGTGCTGATGTACCTCGGCGCTCTGCTGCTGATCGTCATGATCGTGCTCGTCAACGATGCCGAGCGCCGTCTGCCGGTGCAGTATTCCAAGCGCGTCGTCGGCCGCAAGATGTACGGCGGCCAGAGCACGCACCTGCCGATGAAGGTGAACATGAGCGGCGTCCTGCCGATCATCTTCGCCCAGTCGATCGCGTCTCTGCCGGCTACCATCTGCGCCTTCGTCCCGAAGTGGCAGAGCAGCTGGGTCATGAAGCATATCTTTGATACGACCACCTGGCCGTATATCGTTCTCTACTTCCTGCTCATCATCTTCTTCAGCTATTTCTACTCCACGATCCAGTTCAACCCGATTGAGGTCGCGAACAATCTGAAGAAGAACGGCGGATTCATCCCGGGCTTCCGTGCAGGCAAGCCGACGAGCGAATTCATCCAGAAGGTGCTCAACAAGATCACGCTCTTCGGCGCGATCTATCTGAGCGTCATCGCGATCACGCCGCTGATCATCAGTGCGTGCTCGCAGGCGGAGCAGCTCACCGGCATCTCCCTGGGCGGCACGTCCATCATCATCGTTGTCGGTGTTGCACTTGAGACCGTCCGCGCACTCGAGGCGCAGATGCTCATGCGCAACTATAAGGGTTTCCTGAGCTGATAGGAGGATTCATAGTATGAAACTCGTTTTGTTAGGTGCCCCCGGTGCAGGCAAGGGAACGCAGGCTGAGATCCTCAGCCGCAAGCTGAACATTCCCACCATTTCCACCGGCAACATCCTGCGTGCGGCCATGAAAAACGGCACGCCCGTGGGTCTGAAAGCAAAATCCTATGTGGAAAGCGGCAAGCTCGTTCCGGACGACGTCATCATCGGCATCGTCTGCGAGCGTCTGGCCGAGCCCGACTGTGCCAATGGTTATATCCTCGACGGCATGCCGCGCACCATCCCCCAGGCGGAAGCGCTGGAGCAGCACGGCATCGACATCGACACCGCCCTCTCGATCGAGATCGCGGATGAGACCATCATCGAGCGCATGTCCGGCCGCCGGACCTGCAAGGACTGCAGCGCCACGTTCCACATCGTCTCCAACCCTCCCAAGGTGGAAGGCAAGTGCGACTTGTGCGGCGGCGAGCTGACCATCCGCAAGGATGACGCTCCCGAAACCGTCAAGGCGCGCCTGGATGTCTACCATGCCGAGACCGAGCCGCTCAAGGACTTCTACGCCCAGCGTGGCAAGCTCGTCTCCGTGGACAACCAGCCGACCATCGAGGCCACGACCGCTGCGATCGAGAAAGCTCTGGGTCTGGAATGATCATCATCAAATCCGATCCCGAAATCGATATCATGCGGCAGGCCGGCCGGATCACCGCTGGCGCGCGTACCATCGCGCGTCAGATGGTGGCCCCGGGCGTGACCACCCGCCAGATCAACCGCGAAGTGCACAAGTTCATCACGAAGTCCGGCGCGACGCCGTGCTTCATGACCGACGGCGGCTTTCCGACGGCGGCGTGCATCTCCGTCAATGACGAGATCATCCACGGCATTCCCGGCGACCGCGTCCTGCATGAAGGCGATATCGTCAGTGTCGACGTCGGCGCCCGCTACCGCGGCTTCAACGGCGACTGTGCGGGCACGTTCCCGTGCGGCCAGTGCTCGGATGAGGCGCTGCGCCTGATCCGCATCACACGGCAGAGCTTTTTTGAGGGCATCCGGTTTGCCCGTGTCGGCTACCGCATCTCCGATATCGGCCACGCCATTCAGGATTATGCCGAGAGCTATGGCTATTCACTCGTGCGCGAGTATGTCGGCCACGGCGTCGGCGCCGGCCTGCATGAAGCGCCGGAGATTCCGAACTACGGCAAGCCCGGCCACGGACCGCGTCTGCAGAAGAACATGACGATCGCCGTGGAGCCGATGGTCAACGCCGGAGACTACGAAGTCCGCGTTCTTGACAACGGCTGGACCGTGGTCACGGCGGACGGCAGTCTGTCGGCGCACTACGAAAACTCTCTGCTCGTCACGGATGGCGAGCCGGAGATCCTGACGTTTGCAGACGACATGTGACGGGCGCGTCCCGAAAAACCTTAGGAGGTTCAAACACCTTGGCAAAAGACGATGTAATCGAACTGGAGGGCACGGTCGTCGAATCCCTGCCCAACACGACGTTCCGGGTTGACATTGGCAACGGCCACGTCATCCTGGCGCACATCTCCGGAAAGCTCCGGATGAACTTTATCAGAATCCTCCCCGGTGACAAGGTTACGGTTCAGATGTCTCCGTACGATCTGACGCGCGGCCGCATCACCTGGAGAAGCAAGTAGGAGGTTAACTACAATGAAAGTCAGACCGAGTGTCAAGCCCATGTGCGAAAAGTGCAAGGTCATCAAGCGCAAGGGCAAAGTCATGGTTATCTGCGAAAACCCGAAGCACAAACAGAGACAGGGCTGATCTGACCCTGTAAGTCCTAACACATCCGCGCCAGAAGGTCGGCTCCCTCCGGCGGGAGTAAGTCGCCTCCCTTTTTGCGCGCGGAACCAAAATTTCGAAAGGAATGATCGAATAAGATGGCACGTATCGCCGGCGTTGACCTGCCCAAGGACAAGCGAATTGAAATTGGCCTGACCTATGTTTATGGTATCGGCAGAACCAGCGCAAAAAAGATTCTTGAGATGACCGGCATCAATCCGGACACCCGTGTGAAAGACCTCACCGACGAGGACGAAGCGAAGATCCGTGAGTGCATCGACCACCACTTCATCGTGGAGGGCGACCTGCGCCGCAGCGTGGCGCTCGACATCAAGCGCCTGACCGAGATCGGCTGCTACCGCGGCCAGCGTCACAGACGCGGCCTGCCTGTGCGCGGCCAGCGCAGCAAGACCAATGCGCGTACCCGCAAGGGCCCGAAACGCACGATCGCCAATAAGAAGAAGTAAGGGAGGGATATGTAATGGCAAACGCAGCAAAAGGCAAGAAGGTTCGCACGCGCCGCAAGGAGCGTAAGAACATTGAAAAGGGAGCCGTGCATATCAGCTCTTCCTTCAACAACACCATGGTCACCATCACGGACACCCAGGGCAATGCGATCTCTTGGGCTTCTGCCGGTGGCATGGGCTTCCGCGGAAGCAAGAAATCCACCCCCTTCGCCGCGCAGACCGCCGCTGAGACGGCTGCCAAGGCGGCTATGGAGCACGGCCTGAAGACGGTCGAAGTCTTCGTCAAGGGCCCCGGCTCCGGACGTGAGGCTGCGATCCGCGCCCTGCAGACTGCAGGACTCGAGGTCACCATGATCAAGGACGTCACCCCCATTCCGCACAATGGCTGCCGTCCTCCGAAACGCCGTCGCGTCTGATTGAAGGAGGGAAATGAATTATGGCTAGATATACCGAAGCTGTCTGCCGTCAGTGCCGCAGAGAGGGCCAGAAGCTCTTCCTCAAGGGCGACAGATGCTACACCCAGAAGTGCGCGCTCGAGTGCAGAGGCTACGCCCCCGGCCAGCACGGCCAGGGCCGCAGCAAGACCTCTGAGTACGGCTCCCAGCTGCGCGAGAAGCAGAAGGTCCGCCGCTACTACGGCGTGCTCGAGAAGCAGTTCCGCAGCTACTTCGCCATGGCGGAGAAGCGTCAGGGCATCACGGGCGAGAACCTGCTCGCGATCCTCGAGACCCGCCTGGACAACGTCGTCTACCGTCTCGGCTTCGCCATGAGCCGCGCCGAGGCGCGCCAGCTTGTGACGCACGGCCACTTCACCGTGGATGGCCGCAAAGTCAACATCCCCAGCTTCCTGGTCAAGCCGGGCATGGTTATTACACTCAAGGACTCCAGCAAGAGTCTCGACAAGATCAAGGCCAACGTCGAAGCCAACGCTTCCCGTCCGGCGCCGAAGTGGCTGGATTACGACGCCAACAACATGGTTGGCAAGGTCGTGGCCATCCCCGCGCGCGATGACATTGATCTGCCTGTCGAGGAACACCTCATCGTCGAGCTGTATTCCAAGTAATAAAGAGACCCTCAAATTGGTAAGCTGACATCCGCAGCGCCGCAGTGGCGCAACAATACAGTAAGGAGGGTTAAGTCTAAATGATTGAAATTGAAAAGCCGCGCATCGAATGCCTGGAATCCCCGGACGACATTTCCTACGGAAAGTTCGTCGTCGAGCCTTTGGAGCGTGGCTACGGCACGACCCTGGGTAACTCTCTGCGCAGAGTGCTGCTCTCTTCACTGCCCGGTTATGCCCCGACGTCCATCCGGATCGCCGGTGTGCAGCACGAGTTTTCGACGATCCCCGGTGTCAAGGAAGACGTCACCGAGATCGTGCTGAATGTGAAGGGCATCATTGCACGCCTGCATTGCGACGGCCCGAAGACCGTCTATATCGAAGCGGCAGGCGAGTGTGAAGTCACCGCCGGTGACATCAAGGCAGACGCCGAGGTTGAGATCCTCAACCCCGAACTGCACATCGCCAGCCTCGGTCCGGACGGCGCGCTCTCCATGGAGATCACGCTCGACCACGGCAGAGGCTATATCCCGGCGGACAAGAACAAGAGCGCGCAGCAGGTCATCGGGACCATCCCGGTGGACAGCATCTATGCGCCGGTCCTGAAGGTCAACTACGCTGTCGAGAACACCCGTGTGGGCAACCAGACGGACTTCGACAAGCTGACCATCGAGGTCTGGACCGACAAGACCATCTCGGCGCGCGACGCGCTGAGTCTCGGCGCCAAGATCCTGTGCGATCACTTCACGCTCTTCACCGATCTGTCTGACACGATCGGCAACAGCTGCACGGTGGTGGAAAAAGAGCCGGAGCGCCCCGATACCGTCATGAAGATGACCATCGAGGAGCTGGATCTCTCCGTGCGCAGCTTCAACTGCCTCAAGCGCGCGAACATCAACACCGTCGAAGACCTCACCAACAAGACCGAGGAAGAGATGATCAAGGTGCGCAACCTTGGCCGCAAGTCCCTCGAAGAGGTCGAGCACAAGCTCGCTATGATGGGCCTGAGCCTGGCGAGCGACGACAATCAGTAATAACCAGCTACTCTTATCAAGGAGGAAACCGATATGCCCGGAACAAGGAAACTCGGTAAGACCACCGATCAGCGCAAGGCGATGCTCCGTCAGCAGGTCACGGATCTGCTCGACATGGGCCGCATGGAGACGACCGTCTTCCGCGCAAAAGAGATCGCGCCTCTGGCCGAGAAAATGATTACCCTTGGCAAGAAGAAGGACATGGCTGCCTATCGTCAGGCGCTGGCCTTCATCACCCGCGAGGATGTTGCCAAGAAGGTGTTCGAGGAAGTCGCCCCGAAGTATGCCGACCGCAACGGCGGCTACACCCGCATCACCCGCATCGGCACCCGCCGCGGCGATGCGGCCGAGATGGCTGTCATCGAGCTCGTGTAAGGTTTACCCGAACACAAATCCGAATGCACCGACCGCTTTGCGGCCGGTGCATTTTCAGCTTGTCCAAAAACCTCGTAGAGTTTCGCCGCCGCAGCGGCGAAAGAAAGCCCAACCATTTTCTCCGGCGACATGTGCGGCGGAGAAAATACTTCTCGGCCTGCAAACGTGCGCGTTGTCCGCCTCCGGCGGACAGCGCGTGCGCTGCAGTCAGGCCGCAAATCCCTTTGTCAAAAAAGTAGTACTTTTTTGACAGCCCCAAATGCACCGACCGCTCTGCGGCCGGTGCATTTTCTTGTTTTACACATAGGCATGCCTTGTGGTATAATCATTACTCAACAGACAGACAACAAGGAGGGACGCGTATGCGCATTCTGGTCGTGGAGGATGAACAGGACCTCAACCGCATCCTCGCCAAAACACTCAAGGCCGAGGGCTACAGCGTTGACAGCTGCTTTGACGGCGTGGAGGCGCTCGACTATCTTGAGGGCGCGGAATATGACGCCGTCGTGCTCGACGTGATGATGCCGCGCATGGACGGGTTTTCGGTGCTGGCTCAGATGCGCGCCGACGGCAACGAGACGCCGGTGCTGTTTCTTACGGCGAAAGACAGCGTGCCCGACCGCGTGCACGGGCTGGATGCCGGCGCGGACGACTATCTCGTCAAGCCGTTTTCGTTTGATGAGCTTCTGGCGCGGCTGCGCGTCGTCACGCGCAAGCGCGGCGGCAGCGCGACCAATGTCTTTACCGTGGCAGATCTCACGGTCGATACCGCCTCGCACCATGTCAAGCGCGGCGGGCGCACGATCTCGCTCTCGGCCAAGGAATTTGCGCTGCTGGAATATATGATCCGCAACCGCGGCATCGTGCTCTCGCGCGAGCGCATTGAAAACCATCTCTGGAACTATGACTACAGCGGCGGCTCAAACGTGGTCGATGTGTACGTGAGCTATCTGCGGCGCAAGATCGACGCGGACTATCCCACCAAGCTCATCCATACCGTCTGGGGCGTCGGCTGGGTGCTGCGGGAGGAAGTATGAGAAGACCGTCACTCAAGATCCGCATCACGGCGTGGTTCGCACTCATGATGTTCGTCATCGAGGCACTGGTGCTCTCGTTTTTGCTCGCCGTCAACGGCACGATCGTCACAAACGACCCCGAGTCGCGTCTCGTGCGCGTGCTCGAGCATAATGCCGACCGCGTCAAGTATAAAAACCGGCAGTTTCGCTATGACGACATCCACTATTACCGCAACGGCGTATACACCGTGCTCTATGATGCGGACGGCAATGCCCTGCAGGGCACGTTCCCGGCGGAGTTTTCGCCCGCGCAGCCGCTGCCGCTCAGCGGGGACGCGATGCGCACCGTCACCTGCGGCGAGCAGACGTTTTATGTCTATGACGTGCACGTCGATATGATGGTCGGCAGCGTCTGGCTGCGCGGTGTCATCGACGCGGATGCAAAAGGCGGCATCATGCGCGTGATTATGCCGCTGGCGTGGTCGCTGCTGCCGGTGCTGCTGGTGCTGTCGGTCATCGGCGGGTATTTCATCGCCAACCGCGCACTGCGCCCTGTGCGCCAGCTCACGGCCGCGGCCAATGCCATCTCCGACGGGCAGGATCTCAAGGCGCGCATCGGCCTGCCGCACACGAAGGGCAGCGATGAGATCTATCAGCTCTCGGCATCGTTTGACAATATGTTCGACCGGCTCGAGCGCTCGTTCGAGGCTGAACAGCGCTTCACGTCCGATGCTTCGCACGAGCTGCGCACGCCGACGACCGTCATCCTCGCTGCCTGCGAGGATGCGCGCAAAAACGCCCGCACTCCGGCGGACTATCAGGCTGCGCTCGACGTCGTCGACCGGCAGGCGCACAAGATGTCGCAGCTCATCGCCAGCATGCTCGAGATCACGCGCCTCGATCAGGGCACGCAGAAGATCAACTGGGAGTATGCAGATCTGTCCGACCTCGTCACCGTCATCTGCGACGAGCAGACCATGGTCGCGCGCCGCGGCATCCGCATCGGCTGCGCGGCAGAGCCGGACATTTTCATCGACATGGATGTGTTTCTCATGTCGCGCGTCGTGCAGAACCTGCTCGACAATGCCTTCAAGTTCGGCATCGACGGCGGCTGGATCCATGTGGCGCTCCGGCGCACGGATACCGGCGCACAGCTGACCGTGCAGGATAACGGCGTCGGTATCTCGCAGGAAGATCTGGACAGAATATGGCAGAGGTTTTATCAGGCCGACCCCAGCCGGCAGGAAAGCGCGGGACTGGGTCTGGGCCTGTCGATGGTGCAGCAGATCGTGGCGCTCCACGGCGGCACGGTCGCCGTCACGAGTGCGCCCGGCCGCGGCACGACGTTCACGGTCACGCTGCCGGAACACCACGGAAAAGAGGAGAAGTAATATGAAGAAAACCGTTTTGCGTGCCTATGCCCGGCTCATTGCCGAGGTTGGCGCACGTGTTCAAAAGGGGCAGGATGTCGTCATCGAGGCCGAGCTCGACCAGCCGGAGTTCGTGACCATGGTCGCCGATGCGTGCTACCATGCCGGTGCGCGCAAGGTCACCGTCACGTGGAAGCATCAGGCGCTCGAAAAGCTTGCCATCCGGCGTGAGAGCGTCAAGACGCTCCGGACTGTCGAGGACTGGGAGCGCGCGAAGCTCCAGCACTATGTCGACACGCTCCCGTGCCGCATCTACCTGCTCAGCGAAGATCCGGACGGGCTGCGCGGCGTCAGCCCCGCAAAGATGGCCAGCGCCCGCCAGGGGCGCTACAGCGTCATCAAGCCCTACCGCGACCAGATGGAGGGGCGCTACCAGTGGTGCATCGCGGCCGTGCCCGGCGCGGCGTGGGCGAAGAAGGTGTTCCCGCACGAGACGAAATCGCGCGCCGTCGAAAAGCTCTGGGAGGCGATCCTGCACACCTGCCGCGTGCACGATGACCCTGTCGCCGCGTGGGACGCGCACAACGCAGACCTGCAGGCGCGCTGCGATTATCTCAACAGCCTCGGCATCGAGACGCTCGAGTACCGCGCGTCCAACGGCACGCACCTGACCGTCGGCATGATCCCCGAAGCGCAGTTTTGCGGCGGCGGGGAGTACACGATCGGCGGCAGCTACTTCAACCCCAACCTCCCGACGGAGGAGTGCTTCATCTCGCCGAAGCGCGGTGAGGCCGAGGGCATCGTCTACTCGTCGAAGCCGCTGTCGTATCAGGGGCAGCTCATTGAGGACTTTTCCATCCGCTTCGAGCATGGCCGCGCCGTGGAGGTGCATGCCCGCACGAACGAGGCGCTGCTGCAAAAGCTCATCGCCATGGACGACGGCGCCGCCTATCTCGGCGAGTGCGCGCTCGTGCCGTATGACAGCCCCATCAACCAGACGGGCATCCTGTTTTATAACACCCTCTTTGATGAAAATGCCTGCTGCCACCTCGCACTCGGCATGGGCTTCATCGACACCATCCGCGACTACCCGAACCGCTCGCTCGAGGAGATGCGCGCGCTCGGTGTGAACGACTCCATGATCCATGAGGATTTCATGATCGGCACGCCGGACCTTGCGATCACGGCGCACTGCCGCGACGGCCGCTCGGTCGAGGTGTTCCGGGACGGGACATGGGCATTTTGACCGAAATCCCACTATTACGTCGAAAAACCGCGAATTGTGGTGCGCTCCAATCCTGGAGCGCACTATTTTTATAGAAAAGTGGGGAATGCGTGCAGGAAACCGTTGCATTTTTCCGGCGCGTATGGTAAGATACGCCTACGCGGAACGAACACCGCAGATCGAAACAAAACGGGAGGTGACCGGCATGAAGCGTGCACTTTTGTGCGTCCTGCTCGCAGCGCTGCTGCTCTGCGGCTGCACGCGCGCCCCGGCGAGCACCGTGCGTGCCCCGGATGCCGGGGAGCCGCTGACGCTCTGCCTCGGCGCAGAACCCGCGACGCTCGACCCTGCGCGCACGGAAAACGGTGTCGGCGCAACATATGTGGTCAACCTCTTTTCCGGCCTGACCGGCTATCGCGCCGGCGGTGACGGCAGCCGGGAGCTGACGCCCGAGCTGTGCGCGGAGCTGCCCGTACCGGAGTCTTTGCCCGACGGGCGCGTACAGTATGTGTTTACGCTGCGTGACGGCCTTACGTGGTCAGACGGCACGCCGCTCACGGCGGCGGACTTTGTCTATGCGTGGAACCGGGCGTGCACACTTGAGGATGCGGCGGCGCCGTATCTCTTTGCCTGCATCGACGGGTATGGCAGCGGCCGCCTGAACGTCACGGCGTCGCCCGACGGGCGCACACTTACCGTCGTGCTCGCGGAGGCCATGCCGACCTTCCTGCAGCTTTGCGCCCAGCCGGCGTATGCGCCTGTGCCCTCCGGCGCGGCGGAGGAGACGAGCTGGACGGCGGACGGCGCGGGCTTTGCCGTCAGCGGGCCGTACACGGTCGCCGCATGGACGGACGAGAGCCTGACCTATGTGAAAAACCCCGCCTACTGGGACGCGGACAACGTCACGGCCGAGACGGTGCGCTTTGTGTTCGAGCCTGACCCCGACGCTGCAAGCGCCGCCTTTCTTGCGCGCGACTATGCGCTCGTCTGGCCGGTCTCGGATGCCGCTCTGGACGATCTGCGCACGAACCACGCGCCTGAGCTGCGCACCGTGAGCCGGCTTGCGACCTACAGCCTCTGCTTTCCCATGAACGATCCGGCGCTGAGCGCCTTTACGCAGCCGGAGCGCGCGCAGATCCGCACGGCGCTCGCCCTGCTCATCGACCGCAGTGACCTCTGCGCGCAGATCACACCCGGCGCGCAGCAGAGCGCGAACGCCCCCATCCCGCCCGGCATTTCGGATGCCGACGGCAGCGACTTTGCCGCGCACAACGGCGCCGACGGCAAGGGGGAGGGGTACTACAGCGCCGACTATGCCGCCAACTGCCAGCAGGCCGTCGCGCTGCTGCGGCAGGCGGCGGAGTCGTCCGGCCGCTTCACGGTCAACGTGCAGGGCGTCTGCGCCGGCTTCCCGGAGCTGACATACCTGACGTCCGACGCAGCCGGCCATGTCGCTATCGCGGAGTATCTCCGGGCGCTCTACGCGCGCTACGGCATCACGCTCACCGTCACGGCGCAGGATATGCAGACCTTTCTAACCAGCCGCGCCGCCGGGGGCTACTCCGTCACGCGCTGCAGTTTCAGCGCCGATCTGGACGACCCCATGCCGTTTCTCTCCCTCTGGGCGAGCGGCGCGGGCAGCAACTTTGTCGCGCTCGGCCGCGGCGCGCATATGGACTACGCGGGCTATACCGTCACGATCGACGGACGCACGAAAGACGGCTGCACGTGGGCGGAGTCGTATGACGCGCTGCTGTACCGCATCGCGAGCAGCAGCGATACCGCAGAGCGCTATGCGCTCATGCATCAGGCCGAGACCCTGCTCATGCAGACGGGTGCCATCTGCCCGCTCTACTGGTATACGGACCAGTACCTGTGCAACGCGCACGTGCAGGGACTGCTGTCCGGCCCGCTCGGCGCGCAGTATCTGATGGCCGCGCAGGTGCAAAAGTGAATATAAAGCAGCCCCGCTGCCGGGAAACCGGCAGCGGGGCTGCTGCAATATCGAATTTTACAGGAACACGAAAAACAGCATCACGATCAGGTATGCGAACGCGAGCGTCATCGGCGCGAGTGCGAGTGCGGCGGTCAGCCGCCAGTCGTCCTCGCGCTCGACCGTGCCTTCATAGACCGGCTCCGCCATGGCGGCGAGTGAGCCGTGCAGATAGCTGCGGTAGAGCTTCAAAAACCGCTTTCCGTCGCGGTGGCCGGTGCTGTAGGCCGACTGCTCCGGTGTGCGGGGCTGCAGGGCGTGGTGTGTGCGCATCCGGTGTTCCTCCTCATGCTCGAAAGGTGTCAAATCGTTTATAAGCTATTATACGCATTGCGCCGCCGCGCGTCAACCGGGGAAGCGCTCGGGTGCAGACGTTGTCTCCGGCGACGGTGTCGGCGTCGGCTCCGTGCTGGGCTCGGGCGTGGGCTCCGGCTCCGGTTCGGGCGTCGGCATCGGGGGCAGGATCACCTGCGGCGGGGCGTTCGGCGTGGGTCTCGGCGTGGGCGCAGCCGTCTGCACCGGCGTGGGCGCGGGGGCAGGGGGCTTGCGCGGAATGCTGCCGACTGCGATCCACAGCGCGGCGACTACGGCACAGAGCACCGCCAGGATCACGGAGACGGTGAGTACCCACTCGCGGCGGCGCGCACGCGCCTGCTTTTTGCGCTGCGTCTCCTGCTCGGCGATGCGCTCGGCCGAGACTTCGAACCGCCGCGTCTGCGACAGTTCCTCGACCGGCGGCTGCGGCAGGGGAACGGCGGTCTCGGGGTCGAGCGCCGTGACCTCAATGAGCACGAGCGTGATGTTGTCGCCCGGCCCGGCGTCGAGCGCCTGCGCCATGAGCGCCTGCCCCAGCTCCGGCAGCGGCATATCCGCGCCGAGCACCGCCTGCAGGCGGCTGTCGCTGAGCTTTCCGGTCAACCCGTCGGTGCACAGCAGCAGCCGGTCGCCGACGGCGAGCGGCACACCGGCCGCAAAGTACGGCATGAGCCGCTGGCGCGCGCCGAGCATGCCCAGATACTGCGTGAGCACGTGCCGGTCCGGACTGTCGTCCGCGTCATCCGCGTCGCCGGCGGCACCGGCATCGAGCCGCTCCTGATACTTGGTGTGGTCGCGCGAGATGCGCTGCAGCGCGCCGCCGCGCTGCAGATAGATGCGGCTGTCGCCGACGTTGCAGCAATAGGCGTGGTTTCCGGTCAGGTGCACGGTCGCAGCGGTCGAGCCGCTGACCTGACCGCTGGCCGCGATCATGTCGCACACGGCGACGTTTGCGCGCCGGAAGAAATCGAGCGCGTCAAACGGCTCATCGCTGCTGCATCGGTGCAGTGTCTGCGCGCACAAAAGCGCCGCCTGCTCACCGTTTGCCTCGCCGCCCATGCCGTCGAACACGCCGTAGATCAGCCGCTTGCCCTCCTGCTCGGCGGCCGCCTCGGCCACGGGGACGGCGGCATCGCGCTTGAACGTGCCGTTGCAGTAGTAGTTGTCCTCATTATTATCCCGGCCGGAGCCGATGTTTGTCTGCGCGTAACACAGCACACGCATCGCGCATTCCTCCCATGATGGTCTTCTTCCGCTATCGTATCGTTCGGCGGCCGGTTTGTCAACGTGTTGTCGGGGCGAAGAACGGAAAAAATGCAGCGGTGCGCCCATTTTTGCCCGACTGGGGATTCCATCGGCGGCGGATTTGTGCTATGCTGAAGGCAAAAGGGCGCTGCCGCGCGTGCGGCGGCGATGGGGGAACGGATATGAACGAACGATTGGATGCGGCGCTCGAGCAGCTGCCATTCTGGCCGAACCTGACCGAGCCGCAGCGCGAGCTTGCGCGCCGCGGCGCACGGCTGACACAGTATGAGCGCGGTGCACTCGTGCACGGGTGCGACGGGCAGTGCCTCGGCATGATCCGGGTGCAGACCGGCCGTCTGCGTGCGTGCATGCTCTCGGATGACGGGCGTGAGATCACGCTCTACCGCCTCACGGACGGGGATGCCTGCGTGCTCGCGGCGGCGTGCGTCATCCGGCAGATCACGTTTGAGGTGCAGCTCGTGGCCGATGCGCCGACGGAGCTGCTGATCCTCGGCGCGCACGTGTTCCAGCAGCTTGCGGCGGAGAATATCTATGTCGAGTGCTGCATGTACCGGCTTGCCACCGAGCGCTTTTCCGACGTCATGTGGGCGATGCAGCAGCTGCTGTTCACAAGCTTTGACAAGCGCCTTGCGCAGTACCTCTGGGACGAATCCGGCCATGCCCGTGCCCCTGTGCGCGCCACGCATGAACAGATCGCGCGCGACACCGGCGCCGTGCGCGAGACCGTCACGCGCATGCTGCGCCACTTTGCCGATGACGGCGTCGTGTCGCTCGGCCGCGGCACGGTCACGGTCACGGACGCGCAGAAGCTGCGCAGCCTCGCCGGAATGTGACTTTGCCACAGAACGCAGGTGTAAAATCTGTTAAAATCCAATCAACAAATCCAAGATACCGATTCGGAAAGGAAGATCTCTATGTTGACACTTACGAAAGAAAACTTTGCGCAGGAGGTCCTGCAGTCTGACAGACCCGTGCTCGTGGATTTCTGGGCAACGTGGTGCGGCCCCTGCCGCATGATGGCGCCCGTGGTCGAGGAGCTCGCCGCCGAGCATCCGGAATACAAATTCGGCAAGATCAATGTTGATGAGCAGCCGGAGCTCGCAGGTGAGTACCGCATCATGAGCATCCCGACGCTCATGGTTTTCCGCGGCGGTCAGGCCACGGCCGTAAAGGTCGGCGTGACGCCGAAGGAAGAGCTGCTCAACCTCCTCGGCTGAGACCGGGGAAAACCAGAAACATTTGAAGGAGGAGACAACGTATGCACTGCACTGTGAAAATGACCGAGGACCTGTACTGGGTCGGTGCGTCCGACCGCCGTCTGGCGCTGTTTGAGAGCGTGTATCCCATCCCGCGCGGCGTGTCGTACAACGCCTATGTCCTGCTGGATGAAAAGACCGTCCTGCTCGACACGGTGGATCAGTCCGTCGCCGGTCAGTTCTTTGAAAACCTTGCCCACGTGCTCGGCGGCCGCCCGCTGGACTACATCGTCGTGCACCACATGGAGCCGGACCACGCCAAGACGCTCGAGGAGACCGTGCGCCGTTATCCCGATGCAAAGATCATCTGCAACGCGAAGATCCGCGACATGATCCGCAACTACTTCACCTTTGACATCGACAGCCGCGCCATCCTCATGGCCGAGGGCGGCACCTACTGCTTCGGCAAGCACACGTTCGCCTACGTCATGGCACCGATGGTGCACTGGCCGGAGGTCATGGTCAGCTTTGACACCACGACCGGCACGCTCTTTTCCGCCGATGCCTTCGGCACGTTCGGCGCGCTCAGCGGCAACCTCTATGCCGACGAGTATGACTTTGAGCACGACTGGCTGCCCGATGCCCGCCGCTACTATACGAACATCGTCGGCAAGTACGGCACGCAGGTGCAGGCGCTGCTCAAGAAGGCGGCCACGCTCGACATCCGCATGATCTGCCCGCTGCACGGTCCGGTCTGGCGCAAGAACATCGGCTGGTTCGTTGATAAGTACAGCAAGTGGAGCTCCTACACGCCCGAGCAGGACGGCAGCGTGCTCATCGCCTACTCCTCCGTCTACGGTCACACCGAAAACGCGGCGCAGGTGCTCGCGACCATGCTCGCCGGGCGCGGTGTGCGCAACATCGCCATGTACGACGTCTCCGTCACGCACCCGAGCTATGTCGTGGCCGAGGCCTTCCGCTGCAGCCACCTCGTGTTCGCGTCCACGACGTATAACGCCGGCATCTTCTGCAACATGGAGACGGCGCTGCTCGATATTGCGGCGCACAACCTCCAGAACCGCACCATCGCCCTGATCGAAAACGGCTCCTGGGCGCCGACCGCCGGCAAGCTCATGCGCGGCATCCTCTCCAAGCTCAAGGACGTGACCATCCTCAATGAGACGCTCACCATCAAGTCCTCGCTCAAGGACGATCAGCTTGCAGCGCTCGCCGAGATCGCGGACGCGCTTGTGGCCTCCATGCCGAAGCCGCGCCCGATCGTCAACGAGGGCAAGCAGAACCCCGCCGCGCTCTTCAAGTTCCAGTACGGTCTGTTTGCGCTCTCCGCCCGTGAGGGGGACAAGGACAACGCCTGCATCATCAATACCGCCATCCAGATGGCCAACAAGCCCGAGCGCATCTCCATCTCGGTCATCAAGGCCAACTACACCTGCGGCATGATCGAGCGCACCGGCGTGTTCAATCTCTCGCTGCTGACGAAGGAAGTGCCGTTTGCATTCTTCCAGCACTTCGGCTTCCAGTCCGGCGCAGAGGTGGACAAGTTCGCAGACTGGAGCGACTGCGCCCGCAGCGACAACGGCCTGTATTACATCAACCGCTACACGAACGCCATGTTCTCCTGCCGCGTTGTCGAGAGCTATGATCAGGGCAGCCACCGGTTGTTCATCGCCGAGATCACGGAGTCCAAGCTCTTCAGCAACGACGAGACCGTGACCTACGACTACTACCGCAGCCATATCAAGCCCGCCCCGCCGAAGCTCGCCCCCGCCGAGAAGGCGACCTGGGTCTGCTCCGTGTGCGGCTATGTGTACGAGGGCGAGACGCTCCCGGCCGATTTCATCTGCCCGCTGTGCAAGCACCCGGCCTCCGACTTCGTCAAGCACGAGGCCAAGCCCGCGGAAAAGCGCGTCGGCTTTGTGTGCACCGTCTGCGGCTATGTGTACGAGGGCGCGGATATGCCGGACGACTTCATCTGCCCGCTGTGCCACCACCCGAAGTCCGATTTCAAACCGCTTGCGTAAGTTCCCCGATATTGCAAAAAAACGACGTGACCGTCTTTGGCCACGTCGTTTTCTTGTTTTGCGCTCAGCGCTTGTCGATCACGTCGATGATCTCGCCCACGAACGCGATGTGCGGCTGCCAGCCGCCGTGAAAGTCAGGGTAGACCTGCGGCATCGAGGCGTAGTATGCCTGCACCTCCGGCGCAAGATCCTCTGTGGTGAACTGGTGCTGGTAGAGCTTTTTGCACAGGAAGGTCAGGTTTGCCTCCGCATAGGTCACGCCCTGCCCGAAGGCCACCGGCGTCAGTCCGGCTGCGGCGGTCTTGTCGCCGTCTCTGCCGGAGTGCGAGCCGATGTAGCCCAGCGCACGCCTGCACTCCGGCGGGTAAAAGCTGACGGTGAACGTGTCGCCGCGCTCTAAGAATTCGCAGGTGTAGCGCGCCGGGTGCACGTAGACCGTGACGGCCGGGCGGCTTCTGCCCGTCGGTCCCCAGAGGTTGCCCAGACTGCCCCAGCCGACCGTGCAGCTGTTGTAATGTTCGATCGAGCCGGCGGTCACGATCGCCCACTGCCGGTCAAAGAGCTCAAAGACGTTGTATGCTTTCTGCTTGAAGTTTTCCATGTTGATCCACTCCGTCATGATCGCCGCGCGGTGCGGCGGTGTGCGTTATTCCTTCGGCAGCACGCGCAGCCAGTTGCCAGAAAAGAGCGCGCTGAGCAGCGGCTCGTCATAGCCGCGCGCTGCGAGCGCCGCGTAGAGCTTCGGGTAATCCTGAATACCGGTGACGCCGCCGCCGAGCGTGTCACATCCATCGAGATCACCGCCGAGCGCGAGGGTCTCTGTGCCGCCAAGGTCGAGCAGGTGCTCAATGTGGCGCACGACGGCGTCCATATCCGTGCCGCCGAGAAAGTCCGTGTAGAGGTTGAGCCCGACCACGCCGCCGCTGTCGCGGATGGCGCAAAAGAGGTCGTCGGAGAGGTTGCGCGTGTGCGCGCAGACGGCGCGGCTGTTCGCGTGTGAGGCGATCACCGGGCCGAGCCCGAGACGCACCGTGTCCCATGCCGCAGCCTCCGACAGGTGCGACACGTCCGGCAGCATCCGGTGGGCATACAGCGCGCGCACAAAGTCGCGCCCCTGTGCCGTGAGTCCCTGCGCCGGCGCGTCACAGTGCGAGCCTGCGAGGGCGTTTGCGTGGTTCCATGTCAGCGTCACATACACGCACTCCCACGCCGCCGCCTCATCCAGCCCTTTGGGGTCGCAATCGAGCAGCTCCGCGCCCTCGATGCCGAGCAGCGCAGCCGTTTTCCCGGCTGCCCATGCCGCGCGCACGTCCCGCGCCGTGCGGCAGCGGCGCACGAGGTCGGCGTTGCGCGCACATTCGCGTTCAAGCAGGGCGTGCTGCCGCCGCGCGACGGTATGGAGCGGCTCGATTGCCGCGGCACTGTCGGCAAAGATCGCGAAGATCTGCGCGTGCTGCCCGAGCGCCGCGCAGCGCGTGAGGTCGACGTGGCCGGTGTTTTGCCGCAGCGCACTGCCGCGCTCGAGGCAGCGCGCGAGCGTGTCGCAGTGCCCGTCAAAGCTGCGCATCATGCGTCCTCCCTCCGGGTCACGGCCTCGAGATAGTCGTAGTACGGCAGCAGGAAGCCGAACCCGCGCACGAGCCCGTCTGTCAGCGCGGGGGAGAAGAGCAGGTCGTCGTGTGCGCGCACGCACGAGAGATCGAGCACGCGCTTGTTGTACCACGGGGAGAGCAGCGCGCCGGGGTCGCCCTTCGGCCGGACATAGTCCTGCCCCGCGAGCACGAAGGTGCTCTGCGCGTTCAGGCGCTCTGCCAGCTCTGTCAGCGGCAGGGGGTCTGCGTCGATCGCACGGCGGAAGCACGCCATCGTGTTTGCCTTTGCCCAGTAGCAGCCCATGCCGTAGCTGTAGTTGTGCGGGGTGATCTCAAAGTAAAACGCCGGGATCTCCGGCCCGCGGCTGCTGTCGCAGCGCAGCGTGAACCAGAGGTTTTCCTTATACGGTCCATTGCCGTGCAGCCGCCGCGCATCGCGGTAGATGCGCGCCACGTGCAGATACCACTTCCGCTGTGGGTATGCCTGCTCGAGCGCGGCGGTCACGTCGGCGGCCAGCGCCTTCATCGGGCGGTCGAGCGTGTCGACAAAGACCTGCTTATGCTCCAGAAACCATGGGCGCTCGTTGTGAAAGCGCAGCTCCCAGAGAAAGTCGATCGTTGCGTCGGAAAAGCCAGTGAACATATGCGTTGCTCCTTGTCATGCCTTGAAAGTACCCTCATCTTACTCCGAAAGGTGCGCGCTTGCAAGAGCACGCACACAGTGCAAATTGCCGAATCATGGTTGCTTTTTTATCAAATCTTTTGTATACTGTTTTTTGCGTGCCTTAGCACGCAGAGAAAAAGAAAACTGTAGAGGAGACAAAACATGATTGAATCAATTGACAGAGTTGTCAATGCGATCGGCGGTTTTTTGTACCGGCCGTACATCGTGCCTCTGTTTCTGCTCGCCGCGGGTCTGTATTTCACGATCCGTACCGGGCTGATCCAGTTCCGGCTGTTCGGTGAGTCGATCCGCGTTGTCAAGGAAAAGCCGAAAGAGAAGGGCAGCATTTCGTCCTTCGGTGCGCTCATGGTGTCCACGGCGTCGCGCGTCGGCACGGGCAACATCGTCGGCGTGTCCACGGCCATCTGTCTCGGTGGCTTCGGCGCCGTGTTCTGGATGTGGGTCGTGGCGCTGGTCGGCGGTGCGAGTGCATTTATCGAGTCTGCGCTCGCGCAGGTCTATAAAAAGCGCGATGCGGACGGCAGCAGCTACGGCGGCCCGTCGTACTATATGGAGCAGGCGCTGCACCAGCGCTGGCTCGGCGTCGTGTTCGCGGTCGTGCTGATCCTGACCTATGTCGTGGGCTTTAATATGCTCGCGGCCTACAACCTGCAGGATGCGTTTGGCGGCTTCAGCTTCTATGTCAAGGGCCGCACGCCGTACATCATCGGTGCGATCCTTGCGGTGCTGTTCGCCCTGTGCGTGCTCGGCGGCGGCAAGCGCCTGACCAATGTCACGGGCGTGCTCGTGCCGGTCATGGGTCTGCTGTATATCGTGATGTCGCTCGTCGTCGTGTTCATGAACATCAGGATCTTCCCGAGCGTCATCGCCAACATCTTCCGCGATGCGTTCAACTTCAAGGCGGCGTTCAGCGGCTTCACCGGCTCTTGCATCATGTGGGGCATCAAGCGCGGCCTGTACTCCAACGAGGCTGGTATGGGCTCGGCACCGAACGCAGCCGCCACGGCCGACGTTTCGCACCCGGCCAAGCAGGGCCTTGTGCAGATGCTGTCCGTGTTCATCGACACGCTGCTCATCTGCTCGGCCACGGCGTTCATGTGCCTGTGCTCCGGCGTTGTCCCGACGCCCGAGGCCGCCGGCGCCGCCTATGTGCAGGCGTCCGTGCAGCAGTCGCTCGGCAGCTTCGGCCCGATCTTCATCGCCATCTCCATGTGCCTGTTTGCGTTCACGACGCTCATCGGCAACTACTATTACTGCGAGGGCTGCCTGAAGTACATCCTCAAGCGCGACCCGAGCAAGGCGGGCATGACGGTGTTCCGCGTGCTCGCATCCGTGATCGTGTTCGTTGGCGCGACAGTCAGCGCCGGCCTCGCGTGGGATACGGCCGACATGCTCCAGGCCACGATGGTCATCATCAACGTCCCCGTCATCCTGATTCTCGGCAACAAGGGCGTTGCCGTGCTCAAGGACTATATGCGCCAGCGCAGCGAGGGCAAGGATCCGCAGTTCCACGCCGCCGACATCGGCATCACCGGAACGGATTTCTGGAACTAAACCGCATTTTATAACGAAAAAGAGAGCTTGTCACGGCTTGTGACAAGCTCTCTTCAGTTTACCCAAGAACCTCGTAGCCTTTCGCCGCCGCAGCGGCGAAAGAAAGTCCGATCATTTTCTCCGGCGACATGTGCGTCGGGGAAAATACTTCTCGGCCTGCAAACGTGCGAGCTGTCCGCCTTCGGTGGACAGCGAGTGCGATGCAGTCAGGCCGCAATCCCTTTCTGTCAAAAAAGCAAAACTTTTTTGACAGCCTCTGCCTCCCGCCTTGCGGCGGGAGGCATTTGGTTTCTTACTCGGTGTAGGTGCTGCAGGTCTCGATGCGGCGGATGGCGCTGTCATCGAGGCGCACGGCGACCTTCGTGGCCTTCCAGCCGACGCTTGCGCGCTGGTTGAGCGGGTCGCCCGTACCGGCAGAGCCGAGCTGCTTGACGATGTGCTCGAGCCCGCCGCCGGTGATCTCGGTCGTGCCGTAGCCGTCCGCGCCGAGCACGAGCGTGACGTACACGTCGCGTCCCTGCGCACCGGCCTCGCCGGGGTAGAGGATGGCGTTGTCCTCGACCGTGACCGGGGCGTCGACGGTCATGGAGCTCGCGGTGTTTTCCCTGACGGTCACGCAGGCATTGCCGATGAGCACCTGACGGCCGACGAGCGCGCCGGGCTTGACCGTGCCGCCGTCGAATGCGACGGTGGTCTTGCCGCTCACCGCGCCGTTTGCGAGCAGCGTGCGGCTGTCGGCGGCCAGATCTTCGGCGTGGAAGATCTTCGCCTCCGTGCTTTCAACGAAGCGGCAGCCCTCGATCTTGCCGATCTCGCCCTCATACATATGCTCCGTGTCCACGTACTGGTGCGGCGCGAGCCACTTCGGGTCGTTCATGAGGTCGTATGCCACGTCGGGGTGGATGATGACCGGGAACGCGCCGTCGATGCGGCGGCAGTTGGCGTTTTTGAGTGCGCGCACGGCGCGGCGGATGCAGTCGACGGTCAGGTAGTTGTTGTCGGCAGCGCCGGCATTGCCGCCGCGCAGCAGGTAGCGTGCGGACACGGACTCGTCGGCGTACTGCACGTTGTCGCCGCCGACGAGCACCTCGCGCGTGATGGTGTCGAGCGTGCGTCCGGCCTGCGCGCCGAGCAGCTTTGTGGCCATGGTGAGGTTGTTGTCGATGGCGGTCAGCAGCAGCAGGTCGCTCATCTGGATGTAGCCGCCGTACTGACGCACGGCCGCCTCAACGGTGCTCATGCTCAGACTCTGCCCGTCGGGGGTCACGCCCTCGGTCAGAGCGGTCAGCGCCTTGCCGAGCGGAGCGAAACGGCGAAACTGGATCGTCTTGCCGCCGTTTGCGGGGATGGGGTGCTTCTGTGCGAACTGATCGTGCACGAGCTCGGGCTCGGCCGCGTCGATGAGGTAGTCGGAATAGAACGTCTTCATCTCCTCGGTCAGGCTCTGCTGGGTGGTCACCTGCGTGTTTGCGTCAAACAGGCGCAGGTCCATGCGGATGTTTTCCATACTCATGTCTCCTTTTTTCTCTGCTGTCCGCTTCCGGGGACAGCGGCGGGGCAGCACCCGGCCGCTGTGCTGCCGTTGGGTTCCTCCTGTGCGGGGGCGCGGCCGGTGTCCTCCGCAACGTGACCGGGGTAGGCTTCAGCGAGCTGCCGCAGACCTGTCACGGCCACGGTAAACGCCGCGCGCACATCGGTCCGGTCGTCGGCTGCGATGGCTGCGTGTCCGGCGCTGAGCGTCCGCTGCACGCCCTGCGCGCCGAGCGTGTCGAGCGCACCCGCCAGCGCGCACATGAGTGCGGATGCCCCGGCGCACACGATGTCGCTGCCCGGGCAGTACGCCGCGTGACCATCCGCGCGCAGCACGCACCGGTCGTTCCGGCAGATGTACGCGAAGCGGGTCACAGGCTCAGCTTCACGCGCTCGCCGCGCTCCGCGCGCGCGGCAAGTTCTGCACGGTCGGCGCGGCTCATGCGCGACACGTCCGGCCGCACCACGATGCCCGCGCCGCCGCTGCCCAGCCCGTTTTCGACCGGGCGCAGACCGCGGGCGCGGATGTGCTCGCTCACGCGCTGCTCGGCGCTGCGTCCGGCGCGCAGACAGGCCGTCTCCAGCAGCGCCTGCGCGTGCAGCGCAAACCATGCCGTGCGCACGTCTATGCCTGCGCGCAGCAGCGCGCAAAACCGGTCATCCTTCAGCGCCGCACCCAGATCAAAGTCCGGGCACTGCGCCGTCAGCGCGTCCGCCTCGCGCGACCAGCGCGCGGCGGTCTGCTCGGCCGCGCGGCGCATGTTCTGCTCCTGCCTGCGCTCGATCGCGCCGCGCAGCGCGTCGACGGTCACGGTCTGCCCGGCGGCTTCCGCCGGCGCTTCGGTCTGTGCCGCGGCGGGGGCGGTCTGCCCGGCTGCGGTCATGTTGTTTTCATCCATGCTCTGCTCTCCCTTCTGCCCTCAGCGGGCGCTTTCTGTGATGATGCGGTTTTTCTCCTCCTGCGCACGCAGCAGCGCATCCGTGCCCGCGTCCGCTTCCGGTGTCTCCGGCTGCGGCGGCGCGATGCTGCCGCGCACGGCCTCGAGCACCTTGTCGCGCCCCGGAAACTGCATCATCTCCAGCATCGGCACGGCCTGCTGCGCGAAGGCAGGGTTAAAGACCCCGAGCTGGTACAGCTGCCGCGCCAGCTCGTTTTGCGATGCGGTCGCATACGGGCTCTCCTTTTGCGCGTGCACGGACACGTCAAAGGCCGGCGCGCGGCAAAGCGCCCCGCCATCTGCGTCCGTGCCCACGACGCGGGCGCGCAGCCCGGCGTTGGAGTAGGTGCAGAAGGTGTAGCCCTGCGCGCCCGGCGCCGCCACGCGAAACGGGCGCGTCTCGGTGTAATAGGCGCGGATGAGCTCGATCACGAGCTCGACCACGCGCTCAAACGCGCGGTAGCTCGCGCGCAGCGTGTCGCGGCTGGACTTGCTGCCGGCCTCCTGCAGCGCCGCGATGGCGCTCGCCGCCGTCACGCCGCCGGACACGCTGCCCTGCGTCACGTCGCGGCTGTTGCTCGTCTCCTTGAGCTCGTCGATCTTGAGCTGCAGCATGTTCACCCACTGGCCGTCGAGGTTGTAGAGACTGATCTGGCGCAGCCGCTCCTCGTCGATGCTGCCCTCGACCTCAACGAGCGGCTTTGACCAATCGAGAAATTCCTGCGCATTCACGCCGCAGCCCTTTTTCACCCAGAAGCGCGGCGTGGAGGCCTTCATGCTCATCTCCAGCAGGTTGCCGCTCAGCCGGTCGATATACTGCTGCGGGTCTTTGCTCACGGCGATCATGCCAAAGCCGCACGGCGTCCCGGCCTCGGGGTAGAGTACGTCGAACACGACCGGGTACTGCCCGTGCGGGTAGAAGCCACCGGCCATGGCGGGGTCATTCTCGCTCGCGTAGAGCAGGTCGCGCCCCGTGAATTTCACGAGGTGCAGCGCCGTGCCGCCGCCGGGCAGCGGCTTTTTGTAGTACCAGTCAACGACGATGCTCTTGTTCGACGTGTCCACCGCGTCGTCATAGAGATACTGCGCCAGCTCCACGCCGCAGCTTCCGGGACGCGCATCCGGCCATGCGGCCGCGATGTCGTCGTTGTCCACGAGCGCGCACACGAAGAGGTTGCGGCTGGCCTGAATGTCGGTAATGCCCGGCTCCCAGAACAGGTTCAGCAGGTCGAGCTGGCGCACGGCCACGTCGCCGAGACCACCGCTGCCGGCGCTGTCCCAGAACACGCCGTAGGCCGCGCACCCGTGCTTGAGCTTATACCACCACGCGTCCGACCACACCTGCTCGAAGTGCGTCTTTTCCAGCACCGCCGGCACGATGGCCGACAGCGCCTTCGCGTCCGGCTCATCTTGCTCGCTGCGCGGCAGGATCACCGCCTCCGGGAAGCTGTCCATCGCGTCGGCGTGCTTCGAGACGATGGCGTTGAACAGCCACGCGCTCGTCGGCTCCACCACGTCGGCGCCCTGCTCGCGCCGCCGGTCGCGCAGGTACTGCCAGTGCCGCAGGCGGTACCACTGCTCGTCGGCGATGATGCGCGCCTCGAGTGCGCGCTTGCCGTCTTTGTAGCGGCGCAGCAGCTGCGTGCCGCGCGCAACGTCGTCGGGCGTGATCACGGGCTCACTCGTGTCCGGCAGCCCTGCCTCTGCCGCTGCGCGGTAGGGCAGGGGGTTCGTTTTTTCGTTTGTCATAGACGCTCCTTTGCTGCCGTTTCCGGCAAATAGTTTACATAACTTTTAACATTTTGCGAGAAAAAGAGACTGCCATCGCAGTCTTTTCCTGTTTACATAATTAATCATTGCTCAGAGGGTCGAACACTTTTGGCGTCCGCTGTACCGCCGGGCGCGGCGCAATGGGATCGGACTGGCACAGATACCGGATCTCGTCGGCGATGTGGTCCTCCTGCCGTGTGTCCACATCCTCGGGCGCGTGCGCGTCGTAGCGCAGCAGCGGCAGCGTGCGCCGCGTGTCCCGGCAGTTGCGGAACACGTACAGCATCGGCAGCCCCGCCTGATCGAACGCCAGCCGGTAGTGCACTTGCATCCAGCCGGGCAGGCGCTTGTGGTCGCCGGGCTCGAAGTACACGCCGTACCGGTCGGCGATGTCGGCGATGCTGTCGCCGCGTGATGCGTCCCAGATCGCGGGGTCTGCCACACCCCGGATGTCCCGTCCGCGCAGATAGGGGTGCGTGGCCTCCGTGGTGCGGATCTGCTCGAAGATCTGCTCCGGTGTCCAGCGCACGCCGGTGTCCGGCTCGCCGGGCACGCAGCCGTACAGCTCAAGGATGCGGTAGAGCCGGCTGTCGAAATCCACCGCCCACCAGCCCACGGAAAACGGCTTTGCGTACCCGAAGTCGAAGCTGCGGTATACCCGCCATGTGTCCGGAATATCGAACGGCTCGATCACGTGCGTCCACTTTCCGTCGGCGTAGTGTGCAGGGTCGTCGCGCCATTCGGCGAATACCTGCCCCTCGTATACGTTCCAGTCGCCCTCAAGATGCGCGCGCCGCTTTGCCGGCGGCAGCGCCTCGAGCCGCTTGAGATAGCCGGGGTCGCGCTGCATCAGCACCTGATTGTCATAGACCTTTGCCGGTATGAACACATAGTCCTGCGGGGACTCTCCGTCCCGGAACGTCCGGTCGATGAACAGGCGCTTGATGTACGCGTGCCCCGGACCGCCGGGGTTGCAGGTGTAGTAGATGCGCGGCGTGAAATCCGTGCGTGTCGTGCGCAGGCAGGTCGCAATGAACGTCAGCCAGTCGGGCTCAAAGTTTGTTGCCTCCTCGAAGCCGATCACCTCGTACTCCTGCCCCTGATACTGCGCGCAGTCGCTGTCGTTGTCGCAGTAGCCCATCACGAGCCGCGACCCGTTCGGAAAGCGAAACGCGCGCTCGGTGCTGCTCCACGCGGCGTATCCCTCAAGCTCCCGCTGCAGCGGCAGGATGTGGTTTGCGCGCAGCTCCGGCAGCGTCCGGCGCAGCAGCAGGAGCTTCAGCCCCGGGTAGCGCATGGCGAGCATGACGAGCTTGCGCCGCATGGCCCAGCTCTTGCCGCCGCCGCGCGCCCCACCGTAGGCGACATTCGCCGCCTCCGCGCGGAAAAATTCCTGCTGGCGCGGACTCGGCGTCTCGCGCCGCAGCACCTTATAAATATAGGGTTCGTTTTTGCGTGCCATCGCGCCACCTCACCGGCTCCACTGCTCGAGTGCGCCCTCAAAGCGCAGCACCTGCGGCTCTGCCTCGCCGGCGTCTTTTTCGCTCGCCTGACCGAGCACCATGCCTGCCGCCTTGAGCCGCAGCTCCGGCTTCACGGTCGTGTCGGCTGCCATCTCGGCCAGCTGCTCGAGGATGCGCACCTTTTCGTCCTCAAGATCCATCATGTCCCGCGCTCCCGGTATGAGAGCACGTAGTCCTCGCCCTCGGCCGCCGCCGCGAATTCATAGCGCGTGAGCGCGTCGTGCACATCCTGCTTCGGCAGCCGCAGCGTGCCGCCGTCGCCCCGGCGCACGCACAGCGCCGCCATGATCGCGCCCGCGAGCCCCAGCAGCTCCTCATAGGCCGCGCGCTGCGTGCGCAGCTTGCGCCGCAGCGCCGCGTTCGTCTCCTGTCCCATGTACCATCCTCCTTTTGTATTTTCCGCCAGCCCGACCGCGAGCACCCGCCCAGCCGCCGAGCACCCGCCCAGCCGCCGAGCACCCGCTGACCGCGCCGCCGGCTGTACCCACCAACCATCTGCTGACGTCGTGCCTCCTCCGGCAAAACGGTTTACATAATGATTCGCACGGATGCCTTTTGCGGCTGTCGTGCGGTTTTTTGGCGGTCGTATTTGCACCATGCGGTGTGCACCCCTTCTATTTCCATTTTATTATGCATTTGCATATATGTCAAGCGGAACGTTATCTTATTATCGCTTTTTCGCGGATGCAGATTTCACCGGCTCGTGTCATAAGTCCGGAAATGCCCGGAGTTTTGGTTGACATAACGGTAAATTCTGCTTTCGCTTGTTTTCTTTTCGTCCCCACTTTGTGCGTCAAACCCGGTCAGAATTCACTGCTGCGCTCCACAAATGCTGGAAAGGAAAGCAAAAAAGGTTGCAATCTCGTAACACTTGGTGTAAAATATGCATCTGTGTGTGCGTGTTATGTCAACACTCAGCAAAATCCGGAACAGAGGGTATCATCTATGAAGAAACGAATTGTCAGTCTGGCGCTGACGCTGTGCCTGCTCGCGGGGCTGCTGCCCTGTTTGACGCTGGGCGCCGCGGCGGCCAGCCGGGTCGATGCCGCGCCGTATGCGAGCGTGGAATATGCGAAATACTCCGGCGTGAAAGCGGGCACCGTGCGCTACATCTCGCAGGTGCCGTCCTATACGGATCAGTTCTGCGCCGACTACTGGGGCAGCTATGTCGGCTATGCCAACCATGAGTGCTTCACGGCGTGCATCTCCATGGCGCTGTCCTACCTCGGCATCGATGCCACGCCCGGCGCGCTCGGCGACTATTGGCGCAGCCGCGGGCATTACGGCGCGCCCTTTGCCACGACGCCGGAGGATGTTGCCTTCAGCGGCGCGACGTATTACAAGACCTCGCTGGCCGAGGCCATCTCGCGCTACGTCGGCGGCGAGGGCAACTACAGCCCGCCGATCATCCACCTTGACAGCTATTCGGCCAACGGCCACTATGTCATGATCATCGGTCAGGTCTCGGCCACGGAGTACCGTGTGCTTGACCCGGCTTACCAGACGATCTACACCATGACGCTCACCAACGGCAGCACCGTCAACTACTTCAAGGGCAGTGAGCGCGTCACCGAGGCCGTGCAGTATTCCTACCCCGTGCATCGCTGGAGCACCTGGACGGCGATCGAGACGGAGGACGGCGCCGTGAACATGGAGCGCACCTGCTCCATCTGCGGCAAGACCGAGACGGCCAAGATCCCCGACCCCTGCATCGGCGATAAGTATTGCGCCGGGAGCGCCTTTGACGATATGGTCTCCGCCGACAGCTGGGCGCACAAGGGCATCGACTACTGTGTGCTCTTCGGCCTCATGAGCGGCGTCGGAAACGACCTGTTCGACCCCGACGGCATGACGACGCGCGCCATGCTTGTCTCGATCCTCTACCGTATGGCCGGGGAGCCGGACGTGTCCGAGCTGCCCGAGACGCCGTTTGAGGACGTCGGGCCGGATGCGTGGTACGCCGACGCGGTGCGCTGGGCATATGCAAACGAGGTCGCCGCCGGTATAGACGACACGCATTTTGCACCCGATGACCGCCTCACACGCGCGCAGCTCGTCACGATGCTCTACCGTGCCTACGGGCCGGAAAAGGGCGTCCGCCCGCGCCCGATCGGCGGCTATACGGACTGGAATACGGTTCCCGAGTGGGCATACCCTGCTGCGACCTGGGCCGTCTCCATGGGCTTGCTCTACGGCACGAGCAGCTCGCAGCTGAGCCCGAATGCCGGTGCCAACCGTGCGCAGCTGGCCGCCTTCATGATGCGCACCTGTGAGCTGCAGAGCGAGCTGGATGCTTGAAAAATCGGACAAACGAGTAGATTAGTTTCGCAAAGTGTGCAAAAATGTTACAAACAGAACATAATGGCCAATGAATTATGGTGACAGGTGGGTTACTATAAGAACATTCAAAACAACGGGCCGGCCTCTGCCGGCAGCGAAACGGAGGCACACTTCATGAAGCAGAATCGGACGCGCATGGCGCTCGCAGACGCCTATCTGCGTCTGCTCAACGACTATACGATCGACCGCATCACGGTCAAGATGATCACGGATGCCGTTGGCTGCAGCCGCAAGACGTTCTATTATTATTTCACGGATGTGTACGTGCTCACGCAGTATGTATTTGAGCTGCGCGTGCAGCACTTCCTGAACACGAACGGCAATTTCGAGACCATGCGCGAGGGCTTTCTGACGCTCGCATCGAACCTCTCGAACGATCGTCAGGCCATCCTGAATATCTACCATGGCTACGGCAAGGAAGAGCTGGAGCGCTTCACGTGGGAGACGAGCGATTACTATGCCCGTCAGGTCATCACGCGCTACGCGCAGAACATGGACATCGCCCCCGAGGATCTCGAGGCGATCATCCGTATGTATACGGACATGATGTTCGGTATGCTCATCGACTGGATCAACAACGGCATGGAAGGGGACTATTCCCGCAAGCTGGACATCGCGCTCACGGCGCTCATGCCGGTGCTGCGCGCCAACTGCCGCGGCGCGAAAGCCGCCGCCGTGCAGCCGTGATCCGATAATAACGTGATAAAACCGCGCAAAAAGCGCTCGGGCAGTTTGCCCGAGCGCTTTTTGATTTGTCCGGTTTACTGTTCGCAAAATCCCATCACCACGGTCGCGACCTCTGCGCGCGTGCCGATCTTCTGCGGCGAGAGCGTGGTGGGGGACGTGCCGCAGATGATGCCTGCGCTCACGGCCCAGACCATTGCCTCACGCGCCCAGGCCGACACGTTCGCCTGATCCCGATAGGGGGACAGCGCGCCCGCGTCGCCGGTGAGCTGCTCGCTGCGGCTTGCGTAGCCGTAGAGCATCGTCACCATCTGCTCGCGCGTGAGCGGCTCGTTCGGCGCAAATTCCGTTGCCGACACGCCTGCTGCCACGCCCGCATTGTATGCCCAGATGACGGCGTCGGTGTACCAGCTGCCGCCGGCATCCGTCAGCGGGCAGCTCAGACCGCTGACGGACGGCGAGCCTTCCAGCGCGTAGAGCACCTGCACGAACATGGCGCGGGTCATCTGCGCGTCGGGCTGGAACAGGTTATTCCCGGTGCCGTACATCAGCCGGCCGTACTTGACGTAGTCCACGCCCGGCGCGTACCACGCGCTTGCGGCCACGTCGTCAAACAGTCCCGCGTAGCTGACGCGCTGTTTGTTGGTCATATATGTGTCCGACAGGCAGCGCATCCACGCCAGACAGCTCTCGCCGAAATGTGCGCTCATGATCACGAGCAGGTTCGCCAGCAGCGTCATCGTCGTGCCGGGGTACTTGAGCGCCATCTTGGACAGGCGCGGAACGAGCGTCGCAAACGCGTCGCGGATGCCGTCAAGGTCATAGGTCACGATGCCGTTTTCCTTGAGCGCCTCGACCAGATACCCGGTGAGGAGCTTGACGGCGGTGCCGTTTTTGAGCATACCGGGGATGGTCAGCGAGTAGAAGAGCTTCTTGGCGTTGTCCTGCACCTTCTTGGCAAAGCTCTCCGCCACGCCGGAGGTGTCGCGGTCGGCAGCGCCGAAGATGTCGCCGAGCAGCGCGATGAGGTAATCCTGCAGATTGTCGGCATAGTCCTGCCGCGAGGAGACGAGGCACGTCGTGATCGCCTCACACAGGTCGGCGTAGAATTCCTCCTGCGTCATGTTGACCTTGAAGATCTTGCCGAGGTCGCCGCTCGTGATGTCCTTCGGATCGATGCCCCACGCCTGGAAGTGGTCGGGCCAGTAGATGTTGCCGCCGTTGTTCGGGATGCGGTAGAACTCGCTGAGCATCTTCGCCTTGTAGTTGAGGTAGTTTGCGTCACCCTTGGTCGGCACGACGCGGTCGACACCGTAGCGGGCAAAGTCCCAGCTGTCGAACGCGACATAGGTCACAAGGTCGTTGGTGTTGACGATGTTGTGGATGTTTTCATATACGCGCCCCTGCACTTCGTCCTTGGTTGCGCCCATGGGCGGCTCGTAGCAGTAGCAGTACAGGTCGTGCGGGCTGAGACTGACGCGCGCGCCGAGACTGCAGCCGTCGTCGAGCATACCGCCGACCATGTTGGCCACGGACGCGCTGCGGCTGTAGCCGCTGATCCAGAGCTTCACGCGGCCGGTGATGCCGGTCTCGGCAATGTATGCGCGCAGGTAGTCAAGCACCTGATCGCGGCCCATGGCGAAGCCTGCGTGCTCACCGGAGGCGCCGAGGCGTGCGTTGCCACCCCACTCGGCGTGGTAGTTGTTGCCGCGCACGCCGACGGCGATGAGGGTGTATTGGCCGCCGTTGTCGCGGATGGTCTTGCTGGCGCAGTTGATACCGATCGAGTCGGTCTCGGCCGGCTGGGTCATCCACTTGTTGGAGCGGATGTTTTCAAAGCCGCACTGCTCGGCAAACGAGATGAAGTTGCGGTTGCTCGTTGCCAGCTGATCCTCATATTCGGAATCCTTGCTGGAAAATGCCGCGAAGGCGAGGCCCAGCGACATCTCCGCGAGATCCTGCCGGTACGTGTAGCCGCTCTTGGTGAACAGCTCGTCGCTGTAGGTAAAGGCCGCCGCGTAGTCATGGGTATTCACTCCGTGACCGGAGGCGTAGCGCACCGTGACGGTCTTGCTGTCGCTCGTGCTCGCCGCGGCCGCAACCGGCATGAGCGATACGATTAAAACCAGACACAGCAGCAGGCTGATGATGCGTTTTTTCATGTTTTTTCCTCCCAATTTTGTAGTTTTGTATTCCAAATCCACCAAATCCAATTATACGGAACAAAGCCGCGCTTGGCAAGCGGCACTTTCCGCTGCGCCGCTCAAAAATAGAAGACAGATACAAAAACACCCCGCAGCGTGAGATGCTGCGGGGATGTGGATATCGGTCATGGTCACTGCCGGAACATGGTGTAGGCGCGTCCGTCGCCGACGGCGTCGGCAATCATCATGCGGCTGTTGAGCACAGAGAAGCGGTAGAACGCTGCGGCGCCCTCGTCCGCGCTGTCATAGATGGCGTTGCCGCGGATGGTGCAGTCTTTTTCGCCGAGACCGGGCAGAGAGCAGGTCACGCCCGCGTCGGATACGGTCAGCTCGCCCGCGTCGCTGCTCCAGCTTCCGGTCAGGAATACCTGCGCATAGCTGCCGTTGCTCATGAGGAGCTGGTTCGTGTCGGAAAAGCCGATGAGATCCAGAAGCTTCTGCGCCGCCTGTGCGTTGGTCATGTCGGATGCAAGCGCGAGCTGCTGCAAGCTTTCGCACAGGTGGGCATTTGTGAGAAACAGGCGCTTTGCGCTGTCGGAATAGTTGCGCTCGGCGAGCACGGTGTACTCGGCCAGCGCGGTCTGATAATCCTGCGCGCTGTAGTCGTTTGCAGCCGCGGCGTAGATCTGCGGCAGGCTCTTGGCCTCCATGGCATCGAGTACGCCGCTGTAGACCACCAGCTCGCTGTCGGCGTAGTTTTCGTGCAGGTCGTCGATGTACATCAGCGTCTGTGTGTACTGTCCGGCCTGATAGAGCCGTCCGGTGCGGATGATCTCCGTGCGCAGGTCGTTGTCGCCTGCGGGAAAGAGTTTCACGTCGCGCCGCCGGGTCTCGGCGGTGTCGAACTGGAAGTTGCAGATGGCGTCCTTGACGCTGCGGTTGACGGCAGCGTCCTGTGAGGCGACGACGGCGAACCCCGCGCCGACGGCGACAAGCACAATGATGATCCCGATGAACAGTGCGCGCAGACGCTTGTTGTTCCAGATTTTTTCGTGCAGAATCGGTCGCCCGCAGTGCCGGCATCGGTGTGCGCCATGCGGCAGCTCCGCGTTGCACTCGCGGCATTTCATGTGCTTCCCCCCTCTTTATGCGATTGGCTGCGTTCGTTCCGGAACGAACGTGATGTTTATTATAGCCGATTTATGCCCGGCGCGCAAGTCGGCAAACAGGAAAAGCATAGGAATCCTGTCAGGACTCCGCTAAGAAACCGGCAGGAAACGTGTTTTTCGCCATCGTGCATGCCTTTGGGCGGCTGCGGAAGCTTGACATTGCGTATCATGCGCGTAAAATGTAAATAAACCGGTATTGCCGCCAACCATCCGCCGCCAATGTGTGTGTCGCGACGGAACGTAAAGAAAGGGGTAAAAAACCATGAATGCAAATGCTTTTGTCCACTGGGGGCTTGACCTTGCGTCCGAGATCCTCGACATCTGTCAGGAGGGAAAGGCCAAAGCGATCGTGGATGCGATCAACGACTGGTATCCCGAGCTCTTGTAAGCTGAAGCAAACGCAGGAATCCCGTCCCCGGAGCTCGTCTCCGGGGACTTTCTGTTTTCAGAAGCAAAGCACCTTCGGGAAAGAAACGTGTGCCGCAGGGGAGCTCGAGGGGGCAAGGCCCGCCTCGAATCCGATCGACAGCCGCCGGGCGGCGGCGACGCGCAGTCCAAAAGTCCGTCCCGGATTTTTGGACAAGCAGTCGTCCCCGGAGCTCGTCTCCGGGGACTTTTTCGTGTCGAACCGTGCCGATTGGGTGAATAACCACGCACGCAAAGGTTGAAATCCGGCGCGCGGCGCGCTATACTATCGCCAGACCAGACTCCGGCTGGTCACTGTTTTTCATAAGGAGATTGACCCATGCAAAGGTTTGAAAAGCACAGCCCGGTCGTCGTGACTGAGGTCACGACCAGGCACGAGCTGCGCCAGTTTATGCAGTATCCCAACCGACTCTATGCCGACAACCCGAACTATATCCCCTCGTTTTACGGTGACGACCTCGATGACTGGACCCCGGGCAAGAACCCCGCATTTGACTATTGTGAGGCGCGCTGCTGGCTGGCCCGGCGCGATGGGGAGATCGTCGGCCGCATCGGCGCGATCCTCAGCCACAAGGCCAACGAAAAGTTTGGCACGCACTGCATGCGCTTCAGTCAGGTGGACTTCGTGGATGACTCCGAGGTCTCGGCGGCGCTCTTCGGCACGGTCGAGCGCTGGGCGCGCGAGAAGGGCTGCGATCAGGTGCACGGCCCGCTCGGCTTCACGGACTGTGACCGCGAGGGCATGCTCGTCGACGGCTTTGACCGCCGCAGCCTGTTTTTCACGAACTACAACGCGCCCTATTATCCCGAGCACCTGACCCGCCTCGGCTACCGCAAGGACGTCGACTGGATCGAGTACCGTATCGCCGTGCCCGAACCGGGCGGAACGGAGGCCGAGCGTCTGCACAAGCTCTCGCAGTACATTCTCAAGCGCAAGAACCTGCACGTGGCCACGCTGCATCACAAGAGCGAGTACGGGCCCTATGTCCGTCAGGTCTTCGAGCTCATCAATGCGGCCTATGCGCCGCTCTACGGCGTCGTGGAGCTCTCGGACGCGCAGATCGAGCGCTATGCCAAAAAGTTCATCCCGCTCGTCGACCCGGAGTTTGTGTGCTTCGTGCTCGATGAGCAGGAAAACCTCGTCGCCTTCGGCGTCACGACGCTCGACCCCTCGGTCGCGCTCAAGCACTCCGACGGCCGCCTGTTCCCGTTCGGCTGGGCGGGCGTGCTCAATGACCTGCACCACGGCGACACGCTCATCATGCTGCTCACGGCCGTGCGGCCGGACCTGCAGACCGAGGGCATCAATGCCGTCATGATGGATCATGTCTGCCAGAGCTGCAATCGCCACGGCGTGCAGTTTGCCGAGACCGGTCCCATGCTCGAGAAAAACGACCACATCCTCGCGCAGTGGAAGCGCCTCGATAAGGAGCAGCACAAGCGCCGCCGCTGCTTCATCAAGGATCTGGATCACGATGTGAACGCGGCCAATGCCGCCGCTGCTGCCGCAGAAGAAGCGGAGTGCGCGCAATAAGAACGGACAGCAATGCACAGCGCGCCGGCTCGTAAGAGCCGGCGCGCTGGTTCTTTTCAAGTCTCCCCTCAAGGGGGGGAGAACTTTCAATGACGGCGCTCCCGTTCATGCACTGCATGTCCGTCCCCCACCCGCAAATAAAAAAAGACGCTGCCGGAGGCAGCGCCTTTTCAGCTTGTCAAAGAACCTCGTAGAGTTTCGCCGCCGCAGCGGCGAAAGAAAGTCCGATCATTTTCTTCGGCGACATGTGCGTCGAAGAAAATACTTCTCGGCCTGCAAACGCACGCACTGTCCGCCTCCGGTGGACAGTGCGTGCGCTGCAGTCAGGCCGCAAACCCCTTTGTCAAAAAGGAATACTTTTTGACAGTCTAAAAAAGACACTGCCGGAGGCAGCGTCTTTTTTATGCATGCTTTTCTCAGCCCTTCGCGCGCTCGAGGTACTCACCCACGCGGGTGTCGACGCGGATACGGTCGCCGGGGTTGATGAACAGCGGCACCTTGATCTCGGCGCCGGTCTCCAGCGTGGCGGGCTTGGTGGCGTTGGTGGCGGTGTTGCCGGCAAAGCCCGGATCGGTCTCGGCCACTTCGAGCTCGACGAACGTGGGCGGCTCGACCTGGAACACCTTGCCCTTGTAGGAGCTGATGGTGCACTCCATGTTCTCCTTCACGAAGCGGAAGTTGCTGCCGAGGGCGCTCTCATCGATGGGGATGAGCTCATAGGTCTCGGGATCCATGAAGTAATAGAGGTTGCCGTCGTTGTAGCTGTATTCCATCGTCTTGCGGTCGATGGTGGCGCTCTCGAACTTGGCGGTGGGGTTGAAGGACGTCTCGGTCACGGCGCCGGTGATGACGTTTTTCATCTTCGTGCGCACAAAGGCCGCGCCCTTGCCGGGCTTGACGTGCTGGAACTCGACGACCTGCATGACCTGGCCGTCCATCTCGAACGTAACACCGTTGCGGAAATCACCTGCTGTAATCATATAGGAATCCTCCTCAAGAATGATCAGAATCAAAAATCTTATATAGTTTACACGATTTTGTATGGTTTGACAAGCGGATATTTACAGAATGATCAGATTTTTCGGGCTTCGTGTGAGAATTTCCGCCCCATCGGCCGTCAGATGCAGCACATCCTCGATACGCACGCCGAATTTGCCGGGCAGATAGATGCCGGGCTCTGCGGAGATGACGGTGTGCTCCGGCAGCTTTGCGTGCGCGCCGGGCGCGGCGATGGGGTGCTCGTGGATGTCGAGCCCGAGGCTGTGTCCGAAGCTGTGACCGAAGCAGTCCCCGTAGCCCGCATCGGTGATGACCTTGCGCGCGGCGGCGTCCACACGCTCGCCGGTCACGCCGGCCTTTGCCGCGGCAATGCCGGCCAGCTGCGCGTCGAGCACAGTCTGGTACACGGTGCGCATCTCGTCGCTCGGCATGCCGACGGCGACGGTGCGCGTCATGTCCGAGCAGTAGCCGTTTTTGCGGCAGCCGAAGTCCATCGTCACAAAGTCGCCCTCGGCCACGCGCCGGTCGCCGGGCACGCCGTGCGGCATGCTCGTGTCCGGTCCGGTGAGCACGATGGGGTCAAAGCTCGTGCCCTCCGCGCCGAGGCGCAGCATGCGGTAGATGAGCTCGGCCGCGATCTCCCGCTCGGTCATGCCGGGGCGGATGACGGTGCAGATCTGCGCAAACGTCTCGTCCGTGATCTGCTGCGCCTGATACATCATCGCCAGTTCCTCCGGCTGCTTGGATGCGCGCAGGGTGCGCAGGATGTTCTGCGCCGGTTGGAGCTTGAGCCCGAGCAGCTGCTCATAGGCCGTGAATTCGGCGTAACTCGTCGTCTGCTCCTCACCGCCGAGCAGCTGCACGTTTGCCTCGCGCAAAATCCCCTGCACGAGCGTGCGCATCGGTGCCTCGTGCGAACACAGCAGCACCTGTGCAATACCGGCCAGCGCGGCACGTGCGGCCTCGATGTAGCGGGAGTCGGTGATGAAAAATGCCTGATGCACCGTCACGATCACCGTGCCGTCCGAGGACGGGAAGCCGGTGGCGAACCGGCGGTCGTTTTCGTTGGTGAGCAGGATGGCGTCCAGATGCGCCTGTCTCAGCGCGCGCTGGATGCGGGCAATGTTGTTGAGCATGGGATATCCACCTCCATGGAATGTCGGTTATGGTGTGTCTGTGGCGGGGTCTGTCAGGGCAAGCTCGTCGGCGGTCGTCGGCGCGTGCAGCACGTCGCCGTCCGCTTCGGCAAGGCCGACGGCCGTCACGCCGTCGAGCGCCGTGCACGTCAGCACCAGACAGGCCAGCGCCTGTGTGCGCGTGATGCCGCTCGCCGCCTCCGTTGCCGTCACCGTCAGCCAGAGCGTGCCGTCATCGTCTACGCGGCTGCCGTCGATCGTCAGCCAGTCGCGCACGGGGTTCGTGCACGTGCTGTCGCCCGGTTTTGCGCCGAGCGCATCGAGCGCGACCTGCACCGGGTCTGTGCCGCCGGGCACGGTGACCGTTTCAGGGTGCAGCAGAGCTGTTCCGCCGGTCTCAATGCGGTATACCGTCACGGTCTGCCGTTTTGTGCAGCCCGCGCAGCCGAGCGCAAGCAGGCCTGCCAGCAGCAGGGGGAGCCATCGCCTCATGTCTCCGGCACCTCCTTTTGCGCCTCGGGCGCGTTGTCCGCCTTCGCGCGCGGAAACGTCACGGTAAAGCGCGTGCCGTGCGGCTCCACGCCGTCCACGGTCACGGTGCCGCCGTAGAGCGCGGCCGCGTCGTGCACGATCGACAGGCCGAGGCCGCTGCCGCCGTGCTCGCGCGAGCGCGCCTTGTCCACGCGGTAAAAGCGGTTGAAGATGTTCGGCCGGTCGGCCTCCGGGATGCCGATGCCGGTGTCGGCCACGGACAGGATGCTCTGCTCGCCGCGCGCCTCGACGCGCACGGTCACACTTCCGCCCGGAAGATTATACTTGATGGCATTTTCCACGAGGTTAAAGACGATGTGGTAAATGTCATCCTCCGATGCGCGCACGGTCACGCCGTCGCTCATGAGGCACGTGAGCGTCACGTCGCTCTTGGCCGCCAGCGGGCGCAGCAGATGCAGCGTCCCGTGCACGGCCTGCTGCAGATCGACGACCGTCACGTCCGACTGCACGCCGTCGTCGCGGCGCGACAGGTCGAGCAGCTTCTCGGTCGTGCGCTGCAGGCGCTCGGCCTCACTGCCGATGTCGGTCACGAATTCGCGCATCGTCTCGCTGTCCATGTCCGCGCTCTGCGAGATGCTGTCCGACAGCAGACGGATCGACGCCAGCGGCGTCTTGAGCTCGTGCGATGCGTCGGATACGAACCGGCGGCGCTGCGCCTCGGTCGTCTCGAGGCGCTCGGTGAGGTTGTTGAATTCGCGCCCGAGCTCGGTCAGCTCGTCGTCGCCCGCGAGCGTCAGACGAAAACTGTAGTCGCCGCGCTGCACGGTGCGCACGCCGTCGGCAAGCTGCGTGATGCGCCGCGTGAGCATCTTGATCGAAAACCACAGCACCACGAGCGCGGCCGCGCCGATGCCGATCGTGATCGTGGCGAGGCGGCGCTGGATGCTGCCGATGAGCGCCGCGCGCTCGCTGTCGCTCTCGCACACGTACACCGCGCCGACGGTCTTGCCGCTGCTCATGACGGGCATGGCCGCGCGGCTGAGAAATGCTTCGTTCGTGTAGTGCGAGTAGAATACGGCCTGTCCGTCGAGCGCGCGCACGAGCTCGGGATAGAGCGTGTACTTGCCGCGGATGTTGTTTTCGGCCGCGGAGTCATACACGGCCAGCCCCGTGCTGTCGGTCACGACGATGCGCGTCAGGTCGCGCAGATCGAGCAGCGCGAGCACCTGCCGGGTGTTGTCCGGCGTGAGGTTGTCGAGCAGCGACAGGGAGGAGGACACGACGGCGGCGCGGTTGGTGAGCGCGCTCTGCTTTTCGGCGAACACGATGTCGCGCGAGGCGCGCGTTGGGTAGGTGTTGATGAGCGTGAGCAGGATCGCCACGAGCACCGTGAACGTCACGGCGAAGCGAAACTGCACGCTCGATACCAGCTTGCGCGGCAGCCGGATGCGAAACGGACGTCTCTCCATCCGTCAGGCCTCGGCGAAGTAGTAGCCCACGCCCCACTTCGTGATGATGTATTCGGGGGCGGCGGGGTTGCGCTCGAGCTTTTCGCGC
>OGLN01000096.1_pt1 | contig 62607 bp, 67 predicted proteins | sample 1572641 | NCBI WGS metagenome assembly OGLN01 (sample SAMEA2581903, study PRJEB24529) | metagenome | biome: Human gut stool | place: China | collected 2011
TTCAGTTGAGCCACGGGACCATTTCTTAAATGCGATGCAAAGGTACGCATATTTTCTAATACAGCAAAATTTTTCCGTATCTTTTTAATGAAAAACTATTATTTTTCTTCCATTTCATGTAAATGAGGCAAAGAAATATGATATTTCACTGCCATAAGCCTTACAACAACAACAGTTACAAAGCTTGAAATAACAATAATCTCCAAATTTAATCCCCAATAATAACATATCTGATATACAAAACCGCCCAAAATGCACGCAACAGCATAAATCTCCTTTCGGAATATCAGCGGAACTTCATTTATCAGTACATCACGAATAATACCTCCGGCCACGCCTGTGATACACCCCATTATGATTGCAACCCAAAACGGGAAGCCTGCATATAATGTTTTTTGTATACCGGCTATAGTAAACAATGCAAGTCCCAAAGTATCAAACAGGAACCATGTACTAGAAAACTTTACTATAGCCTTCTTAAATATTATAGCAAGCACCAAGGCTGCCGCCGTACATATTATATATATAGAGTTTGTCATCCAAAAAGGAGTTACGCCAAGCATAACATCACGAATTGTACCGCCTCCTATTGCCGTGGCCAACCCTACAACATACCCTCCAAACCAGTCAAAGTTTTTAAACGCCGCCCATCTTATACCAGATATAGCAAATGCGAATGTTCCCAAAAACTCTATAACAAGCTGCACTGTATTCATTAGCTGACAACATTTACCGGCTTACCGTCAAGAAAAGCCTTAATATTAGAGGTCACGATATTAACAAGACGCACACGAGCCTCATAAGTAGCCCATGCTATATGAGGAGTTATATAGGCATTGGGGGCGCTGAAAATAGGATTATCCTCAAGTGGAGGTTCCTGACACATAACATCTGCACCATACCCCCCGAGCCATCCTTCATTTAAAGCCTCTGCAACGTCATTCTCGTTCACCAATGGGCCTCTACCGGTATTTATCAATATCGAACCTTTCTTCATCTTTTTTAAGGTAGCCTTGTTTATCATCTCTTTAGTTGTTTCCGTCAAAGGACAATGCAACGTTACTATATCACTAATACCTAAAAGTCCGTCCAGCGTCGTCTTCTGGATACCATCAGGAAGATCTGCAGAATTCTTGCTTGTAAAAGCAAAAACATCCATACCAAAATCACGTGCAATACATGCCACCTTATATCCAATACAACCAAGTCCAACCACACCAAGAGTTTTTCCGGCAAGTTCATTCAAAGGCGTATCCCAATAACAGAAATCTTCATTACTGCTCCATCGGCCATTACGATTCTGTTTTGAATAATGAGCAACGCGATTGGTAATGTTTAAAATATGCGCAAAAGTCATCTGAACCACACTGTCTGTGCTATAAGCAGGCACATTCGTTACGATGACACCACGTTTCCGTGCTGCTGCAATATCAACAATATTGACTCCTGTAGCCAATACTCCTATATATTTCAAATTAGGCAACTTAGCCATTATGGCATCAGACAACACAACTTTATTTGTCAACACGATATCAGCCTGCTCAGCACGCGACACTACATCATCAGGAGACGTTCTGTCATATACTGTCAAATCACCTAATTCTTTTATTCCGTTCCATGATAAATCACCTGGATTTACACTATATCCATCTAAAACAACAATCTTCATAGTTATATATTTTTGTTATTCTTTAAATCTGTTTCCCCAACACTTCAACATTCGTTGATACAACTTTTCCTCATTGGGCGAATGTTGCCCATGCCATATCCGCTCATTAACAAGTTCATCAGGCAAGAATTGTTGTTCAACAAAATGTTCCGGATAATCATGTGAATACTTATACCCGTCACTATATCCTAGATCAGCCATAAGTTTCGTAGGAGCATTACGCAAATGCAATGGCACCGGCAGATTACCAGTCCTGGCAACAACTTCAAGTGCATGATTAATGCCGTTATATGCAGAATTGCTCTTGGGACTCGTCGCAAGATACACTGTTGCCTCAGCCAACGGAATTCTCCCCTCAGGCCATCCTATTTTATTTACGGCATCAAATGCTGCATTGGCAAGCAACAACGCATTCGGATTCGCCAAGCCAATATCCTCTGAAGCACTTATAACAAGTCTGCGAGCAATGAACTTAGGGTCCTCACCACCTTCAATCATACGTGCTAGCCAATACAACGCTGCATCTGGATCCGAACCTCTAATACTTTTTATAAACGCAGATATTATATCATAATGCATTTCTCCGTCCTTATCGTACGCAAGAGGATTTTGCTGCAAGCACCCTACTACAGTTTCATCAGTTATCTCAATTTTTTCACTATTGACAGAATCAACGACCAACTCTAAAATATTCAACAATTTACGGGCATCTCCCCCGCTATACCTTAGAATGGCATTAGTCTCTTTCAGTTCTATATTTTTTTTCTTCAGTTCAACATCTTCTCTTAAAGCGCGCTGCAAAAGTCCGAGCAAGTCTTCTTTTTCCAAGGGCTTCAACACATAAAGCTGACATCTTGAAAGCAATGGTCTGATAACTTCAAAAGAAGGATTTTCCGTGGTTGCGCCTATCAACGTAACTATACCTTTCTCAACCGCAGCCAACAAAGAATCTTGCTGACTCTTGCTAAAGCGGTGTATCTCATCAATAAACAATATAGGAGTAAAATTATTGAAGAAGCCAGCATTCTTGGCTTTATCAATAACATCCCTGACATCTTTCACACCACTTGTAACAGCACTCAATGTATAAAAGGGTACTTTTAGGTGATTTGCCACTATCAAGGCCAATGTCGTCTTTCCTACCCCAGGAGGCCCCCATAAGATAAAAGATGTCACTCTTCCGGCTTCCAACATATTACGGAGAACGGCATTCTTACCGACAAGATGTTTCTGTCCGATATAGTCGTCAAGAACCTTGGGTCTTAATCTCTCTGCTAAAGGCTTAACCATAAATGCAAAAGTAGAAAATATATGTCATTTATGCAAAAAATATCTATTAAAAACTTGCGAATAAAAGATAATATATTACTTTTGCAGCATTCATAGAAACTGAAAACGAGAATAAATAGTGAAAGTTACAATCCTCCAAACGGATATCAAGTGGGTGCAGCCTGATAAGAATCAGGTTGCAGCAGGTCAACTTATATCCAATAATCCTGGCTCTGATTTATACATATTGCCAGAAATGTGGGCGACAGGATTTATAACAGATCCGGCAAAATATTCTGCAGAAGTCAATTTTCAAAAATCACTTGAATGGATGAAAGAAACAGCACAATCCAACAGATGTGCAATATGTGGAAGTCTTTCTATCCTGACACATCAGTCACAGTACAGAAACAGATTATATTTTGTAATGCCTGACGGAGAATATTATTACTACGACAAACACCATTTGTTTAAATACGGAGGAGAAGACGTATACTATACAGCAGGCGACAAAAGAGTAATTGCGAAATATAAAAATTTCCGTTTTTTATTACAGACCTGTTATGATTTAAGATTCCCTGCATGGATGAGATATAAAGAAGACTATGACGCTATAATTTTTGTGGCCAACTGGCCTCAAAACAGGCAGGACGCATGGAACATCCTATTAAGAGCAAGGGCCATTGAAAATCAATGTTATGTAATTGGATGTAACCGCACAGGGGAAGATGATAGATGTCAATATAACGGAAATAGTGCCATCATTGACCCCAAAGGCGCTTTACTAGCCAAGTCTGACGAAAAAGAACAGGCTATCACTGCTGAAATTGATTTAGACAAACTGAATCATTATCGTTCAAAGTTTCCTATACTGACAGATAGAGATATATTTTAAAAATAAAAAGAAATTAATTAAAAAGAAATATGAAAGATATTGATAAGAAGTCACTTACATTAAAAACCATCAACAAAAGTAACGTTTGGGATATTCAGGAGAATGATGTTTTCAGGATGTTGGAAGTTGCAGAAAAAGACTCCGATATAAGAGAAAACATCAAGCACTACATTGATATCATCAAAAGCGCATTTGAAGTTGAAGAAATAAAGATAGACCGCCCTGAAATAATCAAGAAGTATGAAGCCCGCGGTTTCCAGATTGGCACAATGCCTGTAGATGAAAGCCAGAAGGTCAAAATAGGAATAAAAAAACGTCCTATATTAAGGGTAACAGACCTTACATACGAGAACATCCGACATATTTCTGCAACAAAACTGCTTGAAGTTATCGATCGTAATTTTGGCGGAGGTTGGGATTCTTTGTCACAAAGCATTCAAGACATCATACAGAGCGGATTTGACATAAGTACAACAACTTTACCCAAAGACAGATTACATAAAGTTGGCGGAATGTACGAAAAGAAAGTTGCTGACGGATTTGAAGTATTGGAAATTTCAAAAGGTGCATGGATTGAAGCTATTTTTGCAAAACTTAAGCCCGAAACAGAAAAGCCCCGTCTTAAATTTGGAACAGACGACTCTCGCAAATACGATTCTGACGAAGATGACGACGAGGATCTGCCAGAGATTGATGAAAAGTATGACAATGACGATGATGATGACGCATTCGACGAAGATAAGCTGACAGAAGAAAGCTACAGAACAACAATCGAGGAAAATCCTGAAGACCTCGATCTTACAGCAGAAGATGTCGCAGATGATGACGAATACTAAAACACAAGCATACATTTAGCATCACAATTGTAAATATCATATAATAGCCATACCGTGCTTATCGCTGGTATGGCTATTTTTCGTACCACATCAATTTACCAAACATATATACACACTTTCTATTAAAAGGAATGTATCATATCATCTTTTTAACTGTTTTATTATTAAAATTTTAATTATTATCATTACCTTTGCACAATCAATCGGTTCATCATACGATGATTAAAAGGGAACAAGGTGAAAATCCCTGACAGTCCCGCTGCTGTAATTTGTCGTTTATGAAGCAAACAAAATAGCCACTGTGTATTATAGGGAAGGCGTTTGCTTTTATGACAATAAGTCAGAAGACCTGCCATTGAAACAGTTTATCCCACCAGCTTCGAGGAAAGCTGTTGATAAAACATTTTACACATGAAAAAAATAACGGCATTAGTTCTGGTATGCTCAGTTCCTTTTTGTGCTCAAGCGCAATCTGAAAAAAATGATACAATTGATAACACATATCAGTTGCAGGATGTTGTGGTCACAGAAAATAAAAAAAAGCACGAAGTTACCAGTACATCGCCATTATATGTAATCAACAACAAAAACCTTAATACTGCAGGCATCACAGATATAGCTGATGCCCTTAACCGTATGCCCGGAATAACCATACGTGATTATGGTGGTGCCGGAGGTATGAAAACCGTTTCTGTCAGAAGTTTCGGCACTCAGCATACAGGCGTTAGCTATGACGGAATAATGCTTAGCGACTGTCAGAGCGGACAAATCGACCTGTCGCGCTATTCCTTAGAAAACATCGACAACATATCGCTTGTCATCGGCGATAATGACGACATTTTTATACCCGCAAAAAATGCCAGTTTACCGGCATCAATTAACATAAGGACAATAAAGTCTCCTACAGAAGACACAGCTCCTCATCTGACCACTCAGCTGAAAGTTGGTTCATTCGGATATATTAGTCCATTTATAAGATACGAGCAGAATTTTTCAAACAAATTTTCTTTCTCGGCAATTGGAGAATTCGTCTATGCAGAAAACGATTATCCTTTCACGCTACGCAATATTTCAGTCGTTACAAAAGAGCGCCGCACAAACAGTCGTATGAAATCAGGGCATGGTGAGACTAATTTTATATGGAACATTAATACCCGTAATGAATTAAGCGGCAAAATATATTATTATGATAACGACAGACAACTGCCCGGACAAGTCAGATATTACACAAATATAAGCAATGAAGAGCTCAGAGACCAGAACTTCTTTGCCCAAATCGGCTACCGCACATTTAACAGCAACAATCTATCTTTAAAAGTTAATGCAAAATATAACTGGGCAGCTTCAAAATATAAAGACGGTTCATATAGCGACGGCATAAAAGATGCTGATTATTGGCAAAGAGAAGCTTATACATCTGCAAGTCTCCTATACACTCCATTTAAAGACTGGGCGTTCTGCTATTCTGCCGACTACAGCTATAACAACATGAACAGCAGCCTTTCAACAGATACACACCCATTTAGGCATACCGTTCTTCAGGCAGCTACAGCTAAATATAAATCAGCAAGACTGTCTATCATCGGAAAGTTGCTGCTTTCACTATATTACAATGGTGCAGAATATGGAGAATCTGCACGCGACATGAGCAAACTCTCACCATCTCTGTCACTCTCATATAAAGTTTTTAAAAATAATGACTTTTATATTAGAGCATCATATAAAAATATATTCAGGGCACCAACATTCAATGAGTCATATTTCTATCATTACGGCAGCACAAATCTGCTTCCAGAAAGCACTGATCAATATAATATAGGATTCACATTATTACAAGATGTCACAAAAAAGACAAATATCAAAATAACATTAGACGGATATCTCAACCATGTTAAAGACAAAATAGTTGCCGTACCATACAATATGTTTATATGGACAAACATAAATGTCGGAAAGGTAAGAGTGTTGGGCTTAGACGCAACGGCTAATGTAATGCATAAGTTTTCAGACAAGCATTTGATAACTCTTACAGCCAGCTATAGCCTGCAGAATGCAGAAAACCGTACTAATCCGGAATCTCCATATTATGGATACCAGATTGCCTATACACCATTACACTCTGGAAGCGTTTCTGTTTGTTACGAAAATCCATGGGTAAACCTCACAGTACACGGCACCGGTATGAGCAGCCGCAGTTCAAATAACGAACATTATGAAGACTCTAACATACCGGGATTTTTCGAAACCGGCATAACCCTTTTCAGGTCGTTTAAAATAGCCAAGAACACGATTACCCTACGAGGAGACATCAAGAACCTTCTCAACAAGCAATACGAAATTGTCAAGGCATATCCGATGCCGGGAATAAGCTATCAATTTTCAATAAATTATAAATTTTAATCAAAAAAAGAAATGAAAAAATTTTTAAGTTTTGCAGCAATTGCATTATGCGTATCATTTACATCGTGCAGCGACGATGACGATAATTACGTTCCGAAACCTATTGATGTAAGCACAGGTGCCTTCATTGTAAACTCAGGAAACATGAGTTCTCAAATCAGCGGCAGCATCACATCTATTGACTATTCTACACAGACAGCCGCCCAGAAGGTATTTCAGGCTGCCAATGGACGCAATCTTGGTACAACACCTAATGACGCTCTGATTTATGGTGACAAGATGTATATTGTTGTAACGGGTGAAAATACAGTTGAAGTTGTCAACAAGAACACAATGGTGTCTGTCGGAACAATAAAGACAACCGAAGTTATGGGAGCAGACAAGGGTGAGACACCCAGACGTCTTGCAGCCGGAAACGGAAAAATTTATGTGTCAACATTCAAAGGCTACGTTGCAGCAATCGACACAGCATCTTTAAATCTGGATAAGATTTATCAGGCTGGTTCGTATCCTGAGGGAATTGCTATAGACGGCAATATGCTTTATGTTGCAAACAGCAGCTATGGCAATGGCCAAAATCCTTCTATTTCATACATCAACCTTACCGATGGAAGCGTTACAAATCTCACCGACCCATTGATAACAAACCCTGTTGGTATCAGTGTTATCGACGGAACACTTTATGTGATGGACAGTGGTCTTTATGATTCTAATTACAACCAATATGGCGCCGGTGTAAAGAAGATCACTGCAGACAAGAAGGTTACAAACCTTATCGACGCAACAATGATGGCGACAGATAAGAAAAACATCTACGTAATAAATGCTCCTTACAGCTATGTTTCTCCCGTCACTCCTACTTACAGCGTCTACAACATTGCAAGCGGTGAAGTTAAGACATTCATAACAGACAACCTGCCGTTCAGCCCATCTGCAATTGGAGTTGACCCTGTTAACGGATATGTGTTTATCACTTCTTACAGCAAGAATCCTGACACCGGATATGCAAGCTATACTACAGATGGCTATGTCAACATGTACAAAGAAGACGGAACCTTTGTTAAGATGTTCTCTACCGGAGTTGGCCCTAATGCAATAGCATTCAATACTGGTGTTGTTTATGAATAAAAATTTAACGATAACCTCTTTACTGATATCAGTGCTGATTACCCTGTGCGCATGCCGAGGTAACAGCACTGATACATCTTTTAGCGGTGACACCCTAGAACTTAAATATGCCAAGCAGCTTCATATAATCAAATGCGACGGTTACAACGTTGTCACCCTGAACGATCCTTGGAACAAAGGAAAAATACTTCATACATACATCCTTGTACCGTCAGACAAAGAACTACCGGCCAATCTGCCACAGGGCACTATTGTCAGAACACCTTTGCAACGTGCGGTTGTAACGACATCTGTTCACTGCGGCCTGATTATGTCTTTTGGCAAAGGTCAGAACATCAAAGGGGTTTGTGATGTCAAATATATTAATCTTCCATGGATTCAGCAACAATGCAAAGAAAACAAAATTGCTGACTGCGGCAGCGGAATAACCCCAACACTCGAAAAGATTATAGGTATAAACGCTGACGCAATATTGATTTCTCCATTTCAGAACAGCGGAGGCTACGGACGTCTTAACGAGTGGGAAAAGCCCATTATTGAAACTGCTGACTACATGGAAACTACAGCATTGGGAAGAGCAGAATGGATGAAATTCTATGGAATGCTGTTTGGTGCAGAAAAACAGGCTGACAGCATCTTTAATGACGTTGAGACAAAATACAACAGCCTCAAGCAAATTGCTAAAACCGCCAAGACAAGACATTCTGTAATTATCGACAAGATAAACAGTTCTGTATGGTATGTGCCTGGCGGACAAAGCACCATCGGACAGATAATTGCTGATGCAAATGCGGCATATCCTTTTTCTGCCGAAAAAAGCAGCGGCAGTCTGCCCCTACCGTTTGAGATAGTCCTCGAAAAAGCCGGCAACAGCGACATTTGGCTTATCAGATATAATAGTCCTCAAAAAGCCACCTACAAATCATTGTTAACGGAAAACAGCGGATACTCACAGTTTAAGGCATTCAAGAACAAGATGGTCTTCGGATGCAATACTTACAGTAACACGTTCTACGAAGACACCCCATTCCATCCAGACTTGTTGCTGCGTGATTTCATCATAATAACACATCCGGAAATAACCGAACTTGGCAAAGCGAAATACTTTGAACATATAAAATGAAAAAATATTGCAGATTTTTTGTTGTAATAACTTTGGCAATAATTGCTCTGTTTGTAATTAACATCATCTATGGAGCCGTGAAAATACCGATAAACAGCATTATCGATATTTTCAGCGGCAACGATGATGTAAATGAAAGTTGGAAATATATAATATTGCAGACTCGCCTGCCCCAGGCTCTTACGGCCATTTTATGTGGTGGAGCATTAGCTGTAAGCGGATTATTACTTCAGACCGCATTCTGCAATCCTCTTGCCGGTCCGTCTATATTCGGTATCAATAGTGGTGCCAGCCTTGGCGTGGCTTTCGTTATGCTTCTGTTTGGTGGAAGCATAACGGCAGGAGCAGTTTCTGTTACTGGATTTCTGGCAGTACTTATTGCCGCATTTGTAGGTGCTGTGGCAGTAATGGCTGTATTATTGTTTTTCTCTAATCTTGTAAACAATAACGTCATGCTCCTTATCACCGGCATTATGATAGGCTATATATCTTCATCTGCAATATCACTGCTCAACTTCTTTGCGACTGAAGAGGGCGTTCACTCATATATGATATGGGGATTGGGCAACTTCGGAGGAGTGTCTATGGCTCAGATGCCTCTGTTCGCAGCTGTTACAATAGTAGGTCTAATATGTGCCTTGCTTCTCATTAAACCTCTCAATGCCGTATTGTTAGGCGAACAATATGCAGAAAATCTTGGTATAAACACCATCAAGTTGCGCAATTGCCTTTTATTGGTAACAGGACTTCTTACCGCCGTTACCACCGCCTATTGTGGCCCTATTGCATTTATCGGACTTGCCGTTCCACATATAGCACGTATGCTTCTTAAAACAGACAACCACCGCTATCTCATACCTGGCACTATTCTTTCCGGAGCAGCCATATCACTTCTGTGCAACATAATATGCGTTCTTCCTGGCGACAACGGCATCATACCCCTTAATGCTGTCACCCCAATAATGGGCGCACCAGTTATCATTTATGTAATCATCAAAGGGAGACATCAATAACAGCACGTATTGGCATAACAAAAATAAATGATACATAAGACTTTTTATCTAATGACCTCTCCAACATGGCCAGCATAACTCTTCCGTATTTGCACTGTATTGACTGTCATATCCATTATTTCATTGATTCGGATACCGGTCTAAATAAGAAGTAGAAAATAGGCTTTATATGAAGATTTTTCGGCTAAAACATGAATAGGCCACCCAAAACCTGCTTTAGTGCAACTTATAAGTCAGTTCTGATTCACATTTACACAATATAGAATCTACACGCTCCGGAAATAAGTCTATATAAATATTCCTGTATCTCATTTTCCATCGTACTTACCTGTCCATTTCGTTATATATATACCAACAGTCCTGTCTGTCACTCCAACAGACCGCCCTATCAAATAGGCAGAAATAACAGTGCCCAAACCAACGCCAACAACCTTGTTGACTATTAATAGTCCTGATAAAATTGTAAATACAACCAAAGAGACATCGAAACGTATGCGAAGATAAGAAAACGGCTTATGCAACACTTTACATAGAGTGTCTACTATCGCATTACCAGGGTCTAATATCAGGTTAGCACGAGTCATACAATAAACTCCTATTCCCGTAAGAATATTTGACATTACCAATAATAGCAATCCGACAATAAATTTTGGATGAATAACCGGAATCACTATATCATATAAATCAATAAATAACCCGACAAGAAAAGCCATCGGTATCTGCAAAAGCAGTTTATACGACAATGACTTTAACAATATTGCCTGAATCGTTATAAAAATGATATACAATATAAAATTCGCCGTTCCGAATGAAATATGCAGGAATGTTGAATATGAATAAGCAACAGAACTTATAGCCGCAACACCAAGCCCTGTACGTGTACTCAATAAAATACCGACAGACATTATATTCATTCCCAATAAATACAACACAGCTCTTTTGTCACAAATTTTACTTAACATAATACCTCTCATGTTTTTTCAATAGTTGTTTGTATGCCAAAGCTTGACAAACATAATCTTTAAGTCCACTGCAAATATACAAAATATTAATCAATACTCAACAATCTATAATAAATAAACCTCATCTATACAAAAACGAGATGTCCGAAGCTCTGCAAAATGTCTACATGAACAAGCTTGGCACACACTTTGCTTGTTAGAATTACAAATAAGTTATTAATTTAATCACGAAAAGCGATGGAAACTTTTAACGACGTAATATCCGGCAATGGTCTCGTCCTAGTAGACTTCTTTGCCACATGGTGTGGTCCATGCAAAATGATGCACCCTGTATTAGAACAAGTTAAGGCTACTCTCGGCGAAAAGATACGTATCATTAAGGTTGACGTTGACAAACACAATGATACTGCCGGGCGCTACGGCATACAATCTGTCCCCACTCTTATGCTCTTCAGAAATGGAGAAATTCTTTACAGACAAAGTGGCGCAATGTCTAAATCAGATCTGATGGCTCTTCTCGATCCGTTCTTGAATCAATAAACATCGCAGATACAATGCTGTAGTTGGCACAACTGATAAGAATAAGTCCAAACCGACAAAAATCAATAATCGGTTTGGACTTATTTTATTATAATGTCATAAGGTCTTAGCTCTAAAATTTGATAATAAATCCACAGACAATTGAGCTACCTCCACTAGCCGTCGGTCCATCTGTGTTATAAGCATTTAATATCTATACTTATTCTGTCCACACAAAGTTCTCCAGGCCTGCTCCTATTTCGAAATGCAGTTTGGCTATACCTAAATCCATTTTAGTATAACATACCAATGAGAACAAACGCCTTGCACGTACCTTTGCAGGATTTATTCCGTCTGCGCTAACATACTCAAAATAAAATTTCTGCTGATTCACAGCTGTAGGAGCGAGCAAGGCGGCCTCAACTCCACTCTTAAACCATTCAGGAGTTGCCCCGTCAGCATTGCTCACCTGCTCCATGCGCTTTATTTTGTGCGACACGCCGTTTGTCTCGCCGTAGCCTATCGAAATATATGCTTTTATTGCTTCATCATCATCAAGCACATACGTTCCAGGCACTTTCTTATAGCTCAATCCTACCCAACAGGTATTCATCCCGGCCATCTGCGCTGCCAGCACCAGTTGTTCACCATAATAGCCGATACGCTCATCAAGGTCATCAGCCTTCTTTCCTGCCATAACGATATAGTTGTTAACGTTTCTGAACTTGCCATACTTTGCCAGCATACCCTGAAAAGCCTTAGGCTCATTCTGTATCAGCTGCATATGCAGATGCCCCATGGCATTAAGTTCTTCTATCTTACCCTCAAGCAGTTTCACATCGTTGTCTGTCAGAGGCATGTTCTTATAAGCCCTCACGCTATGCCTTTGCTTTATCGCGTCGTCTATTGTCATCATCAGTCCTCCTTTGGCAGATTCTTCCAAAACTTTCTTAAATCATCTATTATGCTGTCGTAGTCATTTTGCGTAAACGTTCCTTCCCCCAGCAACAAAATTGTGTAGTCAATACCTTCAAAACTCTTTGCCGTCTGGGTGTCGCGGAATCCGTTACGCTTATAAAACTCATATCTTCTGCAACGCTGCTCCTTGTTGTTACAGTCAGTCTGCCATGGCGATTCTATATCTATAACCAGTCGTCTGTCTGCATATTTTGCCTTCAATGCAGTTAGAATATGCTGTCCGTATCCCCTGCCGCGCAGCTCTTCCCTTACGGCGAAATACCAGCCCCAGTTAAAGTCTTTGCGGTTAAGAACCATCGTCAAGCCAACAAACACGTCTTCGTCATAATATGCCATAAAGTCTATGGGCATAACTCCCAACAGCCCTTTTAGCTCATCATATGGTATACGCTCTTCCTTCGGAAACGCACTCTCATACAGGTTTTTCAGTTGAACATTGTCTACATTCTCTGCGGTTATCTTTTCTGTCCTCATAATATCAATTATTAACATTTGTCAAGATAAGAAACACTTTGCTTCCTGCCGTTAGCATTTACAGCTATAAATTTTGTACCAACATTTTTTCAGCCAGCGGCACATACCATTCCTTCACCTCATCTGCCGTAGGTGTATGTCCTCCCGGGAAATGATAAGCATGTTTATAATGCTCCATAAACAACGGTTCGAAATGTGCCAGCGTGTCATTCTCGCCGAACAGTCCCCATATCCGTTCCTTGTTTTCATCCTTGCAGTACTCAAACTGAACAGCTTCCATCTCCGCAAATTCACTGATAAGTTTCTCGTCAATTACCAGACGTTGCCTGCCGTTTTGGCGCGGCGACTTATATTCATGCTCACCTATTCTGGTTTTCAAAAACTCCGTCATCATAAAATACGGATTGCCCAGCAGTGCCGGTATGCCTTCTATGTTGGCAGCCATCTGTGCATAAAACGACCCGCAACTGTTGCCTACAAGCACGTCAGGTTTCTCACTGTCGCAGATGTCTTTAATCATCGCCATGGCCTCATCAGGATGTATCGGCAGGTCGGGCGTTATCACCTCAGCCTTTCCCTTTAGAGCCTCTCTAAGACTAAGTGCCGGCACACATTGGCCACTGGCAAAAAATCCGTGAAGGAATAATATCTTTTTATCCATATTCGTCATTGAAAAATTCAAACTATACATGCCACAAACAAATGAATGCCCAATGATTCTCTATACGAAAACCACACAAACCGGCACTATTCATTAAGCGACAAATATTCTATACTTTACAAAAGTACAAAATTAAAGCCAAATACATCATCACAAAGCCACAATATCATATAAGTTTACACTGCTGCTACAGTTTTTACGCTCATTGCCTTACAGCTGGCATGCATTTATACTATTTGCAGCCAAGCCTCACATTCTATAATCGTTGCCTGCCGTTTCTGACATATATTTCATATTTTACACAACATTTATCGCCGCAGCACATACTGATATAAGTAAATTTCCTTAACTTTGTCATTGGCATTATATGCCATGACATTTATTCGTCAAACTAAAAACATTTGCATTATGATTAAGATTTATGTAATGAACACATGCCCTGACTGCACCGACGTTAAAGAGCAAGTTAAGGGGAACGACAAATATGAAGTCGTCGACATCGGCGAACATGTAAGAAATCTTAAAGAGTTTCTAAGTCTGCGCGACAAAAATCCAGCCTTCGATGTCATGAAGCGTGTAGGCTCTGTAGGCATTCCATGTTTTGTTCTTGAAGACGGCACCGTTACATTCCGTGCGGATAAAGCCGGCTTACAGCCGCCTGTAAAGGAAGAAGGACAATCATGCAGCATTGACGGAAGCGGATGTTAAATTATCCCAAGCATATCTTTTTATATTTGGTGCAATATGATAAGACACAGCTTGTAATCTAAGTTGTATAAAAATCACGATGTCAATACAATTGTAATAAACAATTAACGAGTATTCAAAATACAAAAAAGTTGAGCATTCAATCTTAAACTCTATGCTCAACTTTTGTTTTTTAAACAGATATATGTATCATTGTTGCGTTCGTATATTCATATTCAATATCGGAGAGGTATTAGACATCTCGTATATCTTAACATCCGGCAAAGAAGGAGTCTTATACTGAGCACCATACTCATCGTATGCTTCTTCCTCATACACTTGTTCCTTTTCAATACCTTGACCATTATATTTAATTTTATACCATTTTGATTCATACATATCTTCAACTACCTGAAGTATATACCCTTTACCTTTATAAAAATATGAATAGCCTAAATTATTTTCAAATATACTTATAATATCTTCATTAAAATATGTAAAAACATTCAGTCTACCATCAGATGCTCCATTGCCGCTAACTACCCATAATTCAGGAATGCCATCCTTTGTTAAGTCATAAAGGAAATAACCATTTTCAAAATTCCCACTTTGATTATAATATGCTTCGACTTTATTGATGTATGCCTCCTTGATTCTTTTTGGCAGTTCACGTACAAACTTTATAGAATCTCTTCTCATCTGATCTTTTTGTTGCGCCAATAATATAGAGTCTTTACGTGCTGTAGCAATAGAGTCACGAACATATTTATCATGGGCTATTTGTTCGGCTTTTGCGTCCCTATATTCAGCATATATAATCACGCCCAGCACAATCAATATTAATGTCCCAAGAAAAACAAGCATTACTATTAACGATTTACGTTTTTTGCTACTTGAATCATAATATTGCTCCATATCCGCTTCCTTTGTTTCTTCAGTATCTTCTATGGGTGCTCCACAGTTAGGACAAAATTTAGCATCTTTAGGAATTTCATTCCCACATTCTTTACAATATCTCTTAGACATATATTTTATTTTATCAAAAAATCATATTTAATTTTAATATTAGCCTTAATAAAATCACTCAAACAATGCTGTCAGAGTATAGGCTAAGGTTACTGCTATGGCAACAAAATATAAGAAATTGTTTAAAAGTCCCTGATACTCAAAATTGTCATTTTTCACCACTTTCATTTTTCTCTTAAATTGTTTAGTGTTGTTAGCTATCGATGCCACAGCACGCATACGTTCTGCTATAAGTCTGAAGACAAAAGATAACACGAAACCTGTAGCTATGCAGTAGCAACCATAATTCCACCCAAGAGTCAATGATTCTGAATCAAATGAAATAAAATATAAAATAAAGATAATACAAGCAACGACACATGATAATAATGCAATCCATTCACCTACCCATTGAAATAAATATGTTCCAATAGGAATTACAACATATTCGTCTTTTGGATCAAAAATAAGTTTAATAAATGATATACGTTTAACCCAATAGCTATAGCTAAATAAGCTCATTAACAACAGAATAATTACAGCAATCATTATCAATATTTTATCCTCTGTATCACATCCATACATAATTTTATTCTTATATATATAATATGCAGTCAGAGGTGCTGCTACGATAGAAGCTAATGACAATAACGATATCGCTGTTTCTGCTATAATCCGAAAGGATTTTCCATTGTCAAAATTTCTCATCAAAGGAGTTACAACTCCGCTGAACAAGTCCGTATTATACCAAGGCTCGTCATTATCCTCATAATGTTCCTCATCATTACTGTCATTCTGAGCAGTATCATAAACAGGACAACCACAATTTGGACATGTTGTTCTTCCTTCCTCAATCTCATGTCCACACTCAATACAAAACCTTTTCATAATTACAAATGTTTTTATGTTGTTAGTGTATAATTATTGTTTTCAAAAATAATGTGACAAAAATATATAAAATATTTTTAATACAAGTGTATAATATAATTTTTTTTCAATTTTATATACATATTCTATATATAGAAAAATACACATAAAATATTATTAGAATAAAAGTTTGTCTTATATAATCACATCTCTAGCTTTACCAAGCACATATAAACAGGTGATAAAATTTATAATTAAATTGAAATAAATGATTTACGAATTGACATATCCTTTTATCACATCCACAAATCTCTTGCCGTATGTATTCAGTTTATATTCGCCTATGCCATATATGTTGCTGAAGGCATTCAGCGTTGTGGGCTTTTCTTTGGCAAGGGCGTGCAGTGTCTTGTCAGACATAACCACATACGCCGGCCAGTTGTTTTCTTCTGCAATATTCTGCCTCAGCTTACGCAGCACACTGAACAGGGCCGGGTCTTCCGTCTTATCGCCATTACTATACAGCATGGGCAATTCCTGCTGCGCCTGCTTGATTTTATTCTTCCGTCTGTCCTCTCTCCTAATCATCGCAAGCTCCACTTTTTTGTCGCCAAACAATGCCTCACGTCCCAGCATCGTAACCTTCAGATGCTTGTCTTCGGTATATGCTATCTCTATAAAGCCCATCTGCAGCATCTGCAACAGATAGTCGCGCCAGTCGCGTGCCGGAACGTCGTGCCCCACTCCAAAAGTCTTAAGCAGATCATATCTGTTTGCCGCCACGTCGGCAGACATCGTGCCGCGCAGAATGTCTATCGTCGTAGTAAAGCCTATACGCTCTTTTGTGCGCATTATTGCCGACAGTGCTTTCTTCACAATCATCGTGCCGTCAAAATGCTGCGGAGGATTGTTGCATACATCACAGTTGCCGCAGTCGTGTTCGCTCACCTCACCAAAATAGTTTAGCAGTATGCGCCTTCGGCACACCTGTGCTTCGGCATACTCCTGCATTCTGTTCAGTTTCTCGTTGTTAAGCTCGCTCTGTCCACTCTCGTCGGCAAAGCTGCGCAGGGTTACAAGGTCACCTATGTTATAAAACAGCACCGTCTCCGTGGGCAGTCCGTCGCGTCCTCCGCGTCCTATTTCCTGATAAAAGCTCTCTATGCTCTTAGGCAGGTTATAGTGTATCACATACCTCACGTTGCTCTTGTCTATGCCCATGCCGAAAGCCACCGTTGCCACCACTACGTCTATCTTGTCTTTTATAAAGTCCTCTTGTATTCTGCTGCGCTCTTCCATCTCCAGTCCGGCATGATATGCTCCGGCTGCAACGCCCTCACGCTTCAGCTTCCCGGCAAGCCGCTCTGTCTCCTTGCGCGACAGACAGTATATTATCCCGCTCTCATAAGGATGCCTGTCTATTATGTCCAAGATGGTGTTCAGCTTCTCCTTGGCCGAGTATCCGCGCCTTACATCAAGACTAAGATTAGGGCGGTCGAACGAACTTACAAATATCTGTGGATCGCGTAGGTTCAGTTTGTCTATTATGTCTGCCTTTGTCGTTTTGTCGGCAGTAGCAGTCAATGCTATTATAGGTACATCGGCAAAGCGTTCATGCAACACGCCAAGATGCACATATTCAGGCCTGAAGTCGTGTCCCCATTGTGATATGCAGTGAGCTTCGTCTATTGCGAACAGCGACACCTTCATCATCTGTCCTATCCATACTATTTCTGTCATAAAGCGTTCAGGCGAAATATACAGCAGTTTTATCTTTCCCTGTCTGCATTGTTCGCGTATCACTCTGTCTGTTGCCTCGTCGTTACCGCTGTTCAGTGTTGCAGCCATTATTCCGTTTGCACGCAGTGCTTCCACCTGATCTTTCATAAGCGATATCAGAGGCGATATAACCACTGCCGTACCTTCGAGCATAAGTGCCGGCAATTGGAAGCATATCGACTTTCCGCCGCCTGTAGGCATAAGCACTAAAGAATCTTTCTTTTGTATCACATTCTTTATTATCTCTTCCTGCATCGGTCTGAAACTATCATATCCAAAATATGATTTCAATATCTGTTTTAATGCTTCCATCTATTTTTGTAATAATAGTTTGTATAATAGCAATACTCTCAAATGATTTTCAATATTCTCAATAGGAAATTACAGATATTATCTTCACAACATCATTACTTCATCTACAATATTCATATAAAATATAAATATTTAATTCTAAAATCTAAAGTAATTAATTATTTTACCAATAACTCATACATTCAGTTATTCTTCATACTGTTACAGTTACATTTGTTTTAGATTTATCAAAGGAAGTAAATTTAAGCAATAAACCTTCCTTATACAAGGTTCCTATTATGCGACTTAAAGCAGTATACAAAGTTGATGTTGACAACGTTTTTATTATTGTAAATAATTGTTTATTAGGCTCTTTTGAAACAATAATAGTCCCTCCGTGTATAGTTTTCATCTTTATTAGAAACATTTTATTATGAGTTCTAGTATTAACAATAAAAAAACCATTTTCGTTTTCTTCAATAATATACTTCCCTGAATTAAAACGTTGACTTGTAATAGTAAAATGATCTTCTTGGCAATTCTTCTGAATGTGAATGTTCTTCATTGGAGTTGTTTGAGTAAATTCCTTCTGAACAGAAGTATCTAAATTTTGAATAAGAATCATCTCCTCATTCCCTTCACTAAAATCCATATTTTGACATTCTCCACAATCAGCAATATTTATAGAAGATCTTCTTGCAATAGAATCCTCTATTTTGTTACCATAAAAGAATGACTCCCAATCACGTTCTTCATCAGGTAATCCAAAACGAGAATACATACCTACATTATCTAAAATAATGCATTGCTTATTTCCATTCTTTCTTAACCCTCTCCCAACTTGCTGAATATATTTTACTAACGATTTGGTAGGCCTTGCTAATTGAATAAACTCAATATCAGGACAATCAAATCCTTCTGAAAAGATATCAACATTAACAATAATGTCAATTTCACCTTTTTTAAAAGCGTTTATAATGTTCTCACGAACCTTTGCAGGAGTTTTACTATCAATGTTTTCAATTGCTATATTATGACAACTGTATTGTAAACAGATGTGCTCACTGTGCTCACGAGAGATACTATATATAATGCCTTTCTTACCAAATGCATTCTTTGCATAACTGCAATATAACTGTGCTCGGATTTTAGAGGTATCAAATACTTGTGTCAAAGCACTACTTTTATAATCTCCTTCTATATCAAATTCTTGAATAGATTCTATTGATTTTATAATTTCAGAGTTATTGGGAATGGAATAATATTTATATGTTGCCAACCATCCCTTTTGGATAAACTCTCTAATTGACATTGACGGAATAAATGTATCAAAAATTTGTGTAAAGCCACTATTATTCATGCGCCAAGGAGTTGCTGTTACACCTAATTTTTTAGAGTTGGGACAATATTTCCATAATTTTTGATAAGAATTGGCTACTGCATGATGTGCTTCATCAATAATTATAAAATCGAACTGTAGTTCTTCAATCAAATATCTATTAGCAGGATGAGTAATTGTTTGAATAGATGCGACTTGAATCATTTGCATCAAATCCCTTTTATCTTTCATTGCACCAGCTAAAACGCCATGCTTAATATGATATTTGTCAAGACAACGTGAACTCTGTTCTATTAATTCACTGCGATGAGCAATTATTAAAATACGATAATTTAAATTATGCCTCAATCCCCAAATATTTATATCACGAATTATTGATGTAAATAATCGAGTTTTACCTGTACCTGTTGGCATTTGGTATAATATATTATTACAAGAATTCCATTTACTAAAAATTTTCTCTTTAGCAAACTGTTGATAATCACGTAAAGTGAAATCTTTCTGACAAAACTCTTTATAGTTAATCATTAAAATTACTCTATTGGCGATAAACTCTGTAAAATAGACTTCATTTCATTTACTTCAGCTTGAGACAACGCCCGTCCTTTTGTTGTTGTCCATGCTTTACTAAATGATATTAAATCATTAATCCATTTTAATTTGTCAGTTTTTGTCCTATATGAATCTGATACTTGTATAGAAAATTCATCTTCAAACGTAATAAATGAGTTATCCCCTTCTTTACGTATATTCCAATTACTTTCAATAACTTCCTTATAATCTTGTAATGTCATAAGGTCTGTCCAATCTTGATTCTCTGTATCATCATTATCATCCATTCGTTGATAACATTTTCCTTTGATCTTCTTTACCTTATTCTCCCAAATATCACCATAAAGAGTCTCTAACTTGTTAAGGATACGAGTTTTTATTTGTCTCTCAATTTGTTTTCCACACTCCTTCCCCTCTTCCTGAAGATCCTTGTCTTGTGTTTCCAGCCAAGCCTCTAAACCATCAGGATTATATGAAGAAATTTGTTTACGTATAGCATTTTGATACATTCTTAACCAAAAAGTATCTGCGCCAGCTCCCTTAATTAATAATATTTGAGTTTGGTCGTCTGTAGGCATATTGCATATGTAATCTATCAAAACATCAAAATATGGCGACATTTTTTCTACTTGTTCCTTTGTACTTGATGTTTGTGACAAATTACCATTTAAGATAAGATGTTCATTTAAAGACGCTATCAGAGAAACAAAAGCATATGTACCACGATTACATTCTATAAACGTCTCGTATTCTTGTTTATGTTCATCATTCATCTTGTAATAAACATAAGAATAACAATCCTTTATCAGGTTAGATATTCTCTTTTGAGAATCTAACATCGCTTTATTATGCTCTACGCAATTAATATTATATAGACATACATCCATATGTTTTGTAAACTCCTTAGTTGTTGCCTTAGGCAATAAAGAGGATTGAGACAATGCTGTATCGAAAGGTTTTAACGCAAGTTTTCCAGTATCCTCACCAATAGCTATCTTGCGAGATAAAACACTATTATTACCGCAAACTAATTGCTTTATTATAGATGAGCGTAATGCTTTCAATCTTGAGTTTAGCTGAGGAGCATCCCAATTTAAGTCTTCATTTAAATCTAAACGTAAACTTGGACTTACAGCTTTCTGATGTTCGTTAATATCCATAAAAATCTTCAATTGCTCATCTGATGGTAATCCATCAAACGCAACAACAGGAATCGTATTGGTATCTTTATACTTTGAGTTAGCATATCCATACACTCTATGTTGGCCATCTATAATATATGCTATACAATAAGCATTCGGTATAGTCAAATAACCTAATTTTGTTTTAGTGTCGTCAGAATTACCAGGAGCTAAATCAAATTGGACCCTATTTTTTTTATTAGAGTTGTCAAAATTAATAATAACAGTATTGGGAAAATAACCACCTTTATCAATAAAATCTCCGATACCCTTTAATCGAGAAGGAATAAGTAATCTCTGGTAAGTTGGCATTGTTATTTGTGTATTTACCTTTGTTCTATGCAAAACAAAACCAATCTTTAATAATTTAGCTGGTTCTATAGATAGCATATAATAATTATGTCCTCCCATCGTTCCCATCAGAGCCGGAATACGAATTTTTTCATTATTAATGCGTTCATGTTGAAACATTAGACCATAGAACTGATAAATAACAGTAGACCTATATGATTTTATAAGACTATTTATATAATCATAAGTATTATCCGTAAATTGGAATATTTTATTGTCTGCTAATCTTTTTTCATCCTCACATCCTTCCGCAAAAGTATAGTTACGTGTGGCAAATATAAATTTAACTTTTTTGTCATTCCCATATATTTGACGCAACGCCTTCATTATACCATCCTTATATAGACACATATCACTTATGTCCTTTTTAAAAGATGCAGCTTTAGTATTTTCAGTTGCCTTACACTCAACAACAAATATAGCTTCTTCTCCAACAGCAACAACATCTAATTGATGTTTGTCTTCTGGATTATTACCCCATTGTATAACCAAATTTTCATCATAATTAAGAATTCTAAATCCAAGATTATAAAACATACACCAAATATCATCCTCAAACTTTACTCCTGCAGGTTTTCGTTTTTGGATTTTTGCTTTACACTTTGAAGTGGAGACTTCTTCCCACCCTTCATTAAGATAGTCCTCTAATTCATTAAGAGAAATACTCCGTGTGATATATTGAGTCTTTTTAGCTTTAAATTTTTTGACGAGCACCGATTCATCATCAATCATATGCTCCTTAATTTCTTGAATCTGAGAAGTTGTCAATAAAGCCATATCTTTTTATTCTTTTATTTGTTTTTATTTATTGATTAACAGAATAATTCATTATTAATAATTCTGTTTCTTTTTTACGCTTTCCTGCATATGCATTTATAAATCTGTGCGCTTTAATTCTATTTATAAAATATGTGTCGTACAATTTTGTAAAATAAGATTCCCCATCACTATCCAAAGAATTTGAATTACTTTGCATGATCTTACAATTTTTCTTAGTTAGCATATCACAATACGTTTTTAATTTTTCTTGTTCTGTATCATCAAAAATATTATGTGTATACTCTATAAAGCTTGCAGATTCAGAAAGTGGTCGATATGGTGGATCAATATAAACAAAATTGTATATTTTCCCTAAATGCCTAGTTATATTATCATATCCACCAACAAAGATATCCACTTTCTGTAAGACCTTATGGTCTGCCATGATCACACCTTCATCACATATTTTTGGTGTTTTATATCTACCAAAAGGAACATTAAATTTGCCATTTGTATTAACTCTATATAAGCCATTAAAACAAGTTTTGTTAAGAAATATAAAACAAGCAGCCCTTTTCTCCATAGAAAACTCATCTTTATTATATTTTTCTCGCATATAATAATAATATCTACTTTTTTCATCAATTGTTTGAAGTTGATAAAACTCATCGCTAATATAATGTAACAATGTTATTAATTTTATTGGATCAGTTTTAATTAACTGATAGCAGTTCATCAAATCCTTATTAACATCATTAATAACAGCATGCTTTATATTCGGATAATGAGCCAACATATAAAACAACATAGCTCCTCCTCCAACAAAAGGTTCAATATAAGTTACTTTTTGTTGTTCTATGAAATTATTTGGTAAATATTTAACAAGCTGCTTTATTAGAGCTCCTTTTCCACCAGCCCATTTTACAAATGGCTTCGCAATAATCTTATTATTCTGCCCCTTTTTCATGCTTCTACTTCCTTTATCAATTTTTTAGGAGCCACATTCAATATCTCTGCTATTACAAAAAGTACTTCTAAACTTGGTTGTCTACGATTACAGACATAAGAATTAACAATACAAAAGCCCTTACCAAGTTGCTCTGCTAGCCAAATTTGTTTTATTCCTTTCTCTTGAAGTACTTCTTTTATTCGATTCATGGAATTACCTATTTGTTTAATATATTTGAGAACACAAAAATATAAAACATAATGCGATAAAAAAAGAAAACAAGAAAAAATATTCATATTTTAAGCACTTCTATATAATTCACAACAGTTCATTCATCATTTATGAAAAAAATTGAAACAATAACATATGTATTCATTAACAAGCAAGAAAAACAAAGACTGATTTAACACAGACCGTAAGCAAAACAATACGCATAGGTTTCAAATCATTAACCTATTGTTTTTGAGTCGTAACTCGGCCACTTTTGATGCAAAAGTGACTGAGTTTTTAGGCACAAACAAATGAGTTTTAATGGCGAAACAGATGCGTCGGGATATGGAGCAAACAGTTAAACAAAAATGGACTAAAAATGCAGGCAACAAAAAACGGCATATACAGTCAAAAGGAGAAAAGGAAGAGTTAATAAATCATAAAAATAATAACGGCATATAGTTACGCCTCAACATAACAGCAAGCGACGTAACTATCAGATAATCAATGCCTATTTAAAACAAAGTAAAAAATAAGGCTTTAAGCTCTTTGAAAACGCCTGAAATGCCTTTACGCCGAACAGCATCGGACAACGACACGACAAAAGAGGATTTGGCAATATGAACAAAACAGACTATATTTGCTGCGTATTTACCCCATATTATATGAAAGATTTTACTGAAGAATTGATTCTCTTTATCAGAAGACACAAAATCCTGGCATTAGTTGTCTATACGGCTGCAGTAATGACGGTGTTGACTATGACGTTTAGCGAAAGCAATGACGAAAGATGGTTGAACCTTAATCTTTTAGACATCATAAATCGGATGTCAGATTAATAAACGACCTAACAAAAAAACAGAACACGGAACAGTTTTTATTGGTTCCGTGTTCTGCTGCTATATGTTTAATCCTAAACCGGCCATCCGGCCGCATACTTGGTTTACAATATTATCACTGCGCTTTATTTAACAAGCACTTTATATGAATTATTGTTGATGCGAACAATAAACAGACCCGGCTCAGAGCTTATGTCAGATGCCTTGCCGCTATAAACCATCTGTCCGCCAACGGTGTATACCTGCATCATCTCTCCGTCTGCACCCTCAACAACAATTCTGTTGTCAGCTGCATAGACATTGATATTGTCATTAAACGCGGGGCTTGCAATTCCGGTGCCGATAGACTCCATGAAGCTCAAAATCGGGAAGCCGTTGTTTATGTTCTTTGTATCAGCAGCCCATATCTTATCTTCGCTGCCGCTACCGTTGTTGAGCGTAGTAACAAAATCTTCAGCCTTCATCTGCTCTGAAGTCATGACAGGAGCATTTGTTATTTCGAAGGCACCAAAGATATCGGTAACTTCACCGCATGAAGAACCGGCAAACACATCAGAGCTGAAATACATGTCGTGCATCTTAAGCGTGTTGAAATTCTGGAACATGGCAAGACCAATGATACCGCCTAAAGTAGAGTTGCCATCTATTGCACCGACATTATAGCAGTTGTATAATTCACAGTTGTCGCCACGACCTAAGGCATCACCAATGATACCGCCGAGACGCTCCGGACCACTCACTTTACCGGTATTAATACAGTTGCGTATAACGCCACCCTCAAGCAGTCCGATAACGCCGCCTGCACCATTTGTCATAGCTTTAACATCACCGAAGTTTGCACACTCTTCAATCAGGCTGTAGCATGTACCGGCAACACCTCCTGCTGACATACCGTTTCCGCCTTCGCTTCCGGCTGTAATATCTCCATAATTAACGCACTGTCTGATGACGCCTTCTCTGTAATTAGAACCAACGATACCGCCGGCATAATAGTAAACACATGATATGTCAACCTTGTTGACACAATTCTCAATGATACCGCTGTTTGAGCCAACAAACGGACCAACAACCATATCGCCCGTAATCGAACCGCTCTCAATTGTCAGGTTTCTCAACTCAAAGCCCGGATCAGTGTATCCAAACATACCCATTGACTTATAGTCAGTCAAACCAGGAATGGTCAGATTAGTAATTTTATGGCCGTCGCCGTCTACTTTTCCGCTGAAAGCAACTCTTACATTTTCCTCACCAACAGAACAGTTGTATCCGATAGGGAACCAGTCGTGACCTGCCAAATCAATATCAGCAACCAGTTTGAAATATGTATTTTCGTATACAGAAGTACCGTCGTAAACATCTTTAGCCAATTTAGCAAGCTGCTCCGGAGTTTTTATCAGATAAGGCGATTCAGCCGTACCCTCGCCACCTTCAAAACTTGAAGCAGCGAAATCTGTCCATTGTGTCCCGTCGGCAACAGCAGATACATGATTGACACTTTTGTCGAACGAATAAGACGCTGAAGCTGTCAGACTCTGCATAGACAGTCCTAAGCAAAATAAAAGTAAAGTTTTTTTCATAGTTAAATTATTTTATAAGAATTTATATGATTACATTTGTCAAATATAGACAAAATAAAACAAACCGCAATGAATTATTACAATTAAATATCATTTCGCTTTATAAATTAAACCATGTAGACATATATTTTAATTTATTAATATTAAAAACTTTTCTATTCATGATGTTTTAAAAAGAATTAATGTAAAGATATTTTCTGCCTACCTAAACGGAAGATGAGATGCAAATATTAGAACACTATATAGGATTAAGAGAAACTATTTCGCAAGATTTACCCTCAATCGGTTATCAGACCGCATATAACTTTATCAATTTTATGTATTCATGCTTTCAGCCCGCCTTTTTGTTTCTATTGGCGTCTTTTTGTTTGCTTTTTCTTGACATAGCCCGCTATGCCTGCAAAAATCCAACAAAAAACCGCTCAATATAAAGCAAAAATACAGACCGAATCATAATAACAGATTTGGGTTTAAAAGGAATTCAAGAAAATAACGTTGACTTTTTATACTTTGCCCATGAACCTGTTATGACAATAATAATAAGGTCTAAAACAAAAGAATAAAGTAACAGAAAAACCGATACACCGAAACAAGACTACAGAAACAGCAACAGGTCATTATAATCAAACAAGAAAAAAGTATAAAATATGAAAATATGACGACAAATGAGCGTAAATTTAATAATTTTGCAAGTTGAACGGCTTAAGCCGGAATCAACAACATATTAACAGAACAGAATATGAACACTCCATCGTTACAGCAAATTATAGACATAGTTAAGGAGGCTGCGGGACTGATGCAGACCGATGCCTTCGAAATATCAGAAAAAGAAGGATTTGCCAACATCGTGACATCATCAGATGTGGCTGTGCAGGACTTCCTGTGCGGCAGACTGAAAGAACTGATGCCTGACAGCGGATTTCTGTGTGAAGAAGAAGACATGTGGGACACATCGCACGAATACACATGGATAATAGACCCAATTGACGGCACGGCAAACTATAGCCGCGGCATAGCGCAATGCGCAATATGCGTAGGCCTGAAGCACAATGAAGACATGGCTATGGGCGTGGTGTATATACCGATGACAGGAGAAATGTTTTATGCCGAGCAAGGCAAAGGGGCTTTTCTGAACGGACGACAGATACACGTGTCAGACCGTCCGTTTGAGAACTCGCTGCTATGCACAGCCCTGCCCGTCTACCACAAAGAGTATGCACAGATGTGCTCTGACATTATAGTTGAAGCCTTTGGCCGCTGCAACGACATAAGGCGCTTCGGCGCTTGCGCCCCGGAACTGTGCTATCTGGCAATGGGCCGCTGCGAACTCTACTTTGAATATCTGCTCAGCCCATGGGACTATGCTGCAGCCTCACTAATTGTGACTGAAGCCGGAGGCACAATAACAGCCACAGACGGATCGCCTGTAAAACTGACGCAAAAGGGCGGCGTCATAGCAGCCAACAACGCAGCCAACCATAAACAGATGGCAGACATCGTGGCAGAAAAGACCAGAAGCACAAACTGACAGGCACGCACGCGAAGGCATAAAGACCTGAGCGGCACGGACAAGACGCGGCTATAAAGAGGCAGCCGCGTCGAAATCGCTGTTGACCCGGCGCATCCATTCAGGAAGCATAGCCAAAGCCTCATCCTGCAAGTTGTCAGGCATAGACCTGTAGAAGGCATAAGCCATAGGCCCGGCAATGGCTGCAAGAGTGTCGGCATCGCCGCCGAGAGAAATGGCAAGCTTGATGCAGTCGACATAATCTTTCGACTCAAGAAAACAAATAAGAGCTGCCGGCACCGTGCCCTGACAGGTGGTGTCGTTTACGTAGTCATCATGGATATCGGCATAACCTTTTAATGCCCAGTCAGGATAGAAATGTTCGAGAACATAAGACATGACATACGCCTTGTCGCGGCCCGACTTGAGATGATACACAGCCAGTGCCGTTGCCATAGCCCCCTTTATACCTTCAGGATGATTGTGAGTGGGCATAGCCGTAAGACGTGCCATATCTACACACTCTTCTTCTGTTCCGGCAAGCCATCCGGCAGCACTGCATCTCATAGCGCTGCCGTTGCCATAGCTGCCATAAGGATTATGGACAGATGAAGCCATCCAAAGCCTGAACCTGTAGCCGTAGCCTGCATGCGGATGCCCGTTGGTACGCTTCCACAGATTATCGGCCATGTCGAGATTGTTCAACAAGGCTTCGGCACAAGCAAAAGTACATACTGTGTCGTCGGTAAAACGGGCGTGAGAAGAAAACATCTCAACGGCATCATAATTCTTTGTACTATTATATCTGCTCTCATAAGCACTGCCGGCAATGTCGCCAATGGCTGCACTCAACAATAAATTCTTCATATCGAAACAACTATTATCTGATAATAACAAGCAAAACTCTGCCGACAGCTAAAACTCCGGAAATATGCCGTTACGCCTGAGTTCCTCATACTTTTCAGCGTCAAAGCGATAGACAGAACTTTTATGACCTGATGCAGGCGCAACCTTAACAAGAAGGCCTGTACGCAACATTCTGCCACCAAAGCTCCGATGATCAAAGCTAACACAAAATACTGCTTCATAAAGGCTGCGCAACTCCTTCATGGTAAACTCTTTTGGCAGAAGGCCGAAGGCTACGGGATGAAAATGGATGCGCTCACGCAAACGTGTAAGGGCATCTTTCAATATACGTGCATGATCGAAGGCCAAAGGCGGCACCTCGTTGAGCGAAAACCACCGCGCCCTTGAAGCATCGTCGCCGGGACGCACCTCGCTTGTGCGTACAAGAGCATAATGTGCTATTGTTATTACACGCTCACGCGGATCGCGGTCAGGGGCACTATATGTATGAAACTGCTCCATATAAGCCCCGGTCAGTCCTGTTTCTTCTTCAAGTTCGCGCATGGCACCCTCGGCTGCCGACTCATCCATATTGAGAAATCCGCCGGGAAATGCCCAACAGCCTTTAAACGGCTCAGCACCACGCTCGATAAGCAACACCTGGAGACTGGCGCCATCGAATCCGAAAATGACACAGTCAACCGTAACTGACGGGTAAGGATGCTTATATGTATAAACCTTATTTTCCATATTGTCTTTGTGCATTGATTCTTTTGCAAATATAGCGAAAGGCGAGAGCAATGCAAAACAAAAAAAGACATTTTTTTGAATCTGCAATGCCGAGCCGAATCCTATATTATGAAAATATAGCGAAAGGCGAGAGCAATGCAAAACAAAAAAGACATTTTTTTGAATCTGCAATGCCGAGCCGAATCCTATATATATCAGGCACGAAATGTCCAGTCTGCCCAAAACATGAGCAGCAGACAAATGTTTGCAATATAAAAGGCACAGAATAATCAAAAAAACAGCTATATTTACAGCCGGAAAAAATTATATAAACAAAGAAAAACAGAATGGGAAAGAAAGAATATATCAAGGCTAACCGCGAATGGCTTGAGGCAAAAGCCGGCGAAGAAGGTGTAATAGCATTGCCGAAGGGCGTTTATTACAAAGTGCTTTCGGCTGGAAACGACAACGGCGTACACCCTACTCCACGAAGCATTGTAACGGCACACTATACAGGACGCACCATTGACGGCAAAACATTCGACTCAAGCGTTGGCGGAACTCCTGTAGCTTTCAGACTGAGTGACCTCATTGAAGGATGGATTATTGCCATGCAATACATGTGCGTAGGCGACAAATGGGAAATTTATATACCGGCAGAACTGGGTTACGGAAAATTCTCACAACCGGGAATACCGGGCGGCTCAACATTGATATTTGAGATAGAACTGCTCGGCATTGCATAAAGTCAACGCAAAGATAAAGACAGACTGCAGGGCCATCAACGAGCAGAAGCAAGTCTGCAATAAAGAGACAAAAGCTCGTGATTGGCCTTGCCGTCAATACTAATACTGCGCTGTTCGTCAAACAGGTCGAGCGAAGGGGTACATTCTCCACAAACATCTATGCCTATGACGTTCTCGTTTCGAAGTATTATTGAAAGCAAACTCTCAAGTGATACAAGCGACAAAGAGCCCTGATCCCAGTTGGTAACGGCAGAGTCGGTATTAAGCACATCCTTGTCTACTGAAATATACACAGGCTCGTCGACATGTTCAGCTGAGAACTTTCTCCATGCCTCAGCATGCTCTAAAGAAGACTCACCATAAAACTTTACCCGGTCGCGATACTCATCAGGAACAGCCCGGATAAGTCTGTCGGCTGCCCCAACGATAAGCACCTTGCGCAAAAACTTGTTAGTATCGAGCATGGTCTTAACCCAAGAGCCACACGAAAGCATCTCATCGAATAAAGACGGCTGCATGTCGGGATGATGGTCGAATACTACCATTGAGAACGGTTCGATTATTTTATCGGTCCAAAACTTGCTGACGTAATGATAATTGCCCGAATCGATAAAATGCAGTCCGTGTGGACTGTAAGGCTTCATCCTACGTCTGAGCGCATCTGCTGCTTCAGCATCACAGTAACAGTCGGTGCCATTAAGGTCGGTACAGTCAATCCAGCGGAAATGACTGTTTGACAGAAAACGCTCCTGCTCATATACATGAGTGAAGTTCATCACCACAATTTCAGGTTTCATCTTACAGTTAGTTTTTTATGTTTATTTGCTGTATTGCGCCTGCAAAGCCACAAGTTACTCGACCGCAACACTTCCGGCATTAATCCTAAAAACTGCAGCACAGAGCAAGAGCGAGCAGAAGAGTCAAAAGTCAGGCATGAAAAATCAGCCTTGCTGACGCTGCGGTCTAAGTTCCCAAAAAGCTACGGCTGCCGCAGCAGCCACATTAAGAGAGTCGACCTGATGTGACATGGGGATGCGCACCACATAGTCGGCCTTACAGATAGCTTCAGCAGGAAGTCCGTCGCCCTCGGTACCCATTATGAGCGCAAGACGCGGCTCGTCTTTCAGCGGTTTATAATCAAGAGGCACAGATCGGTCGGTAAGAGCCATTGCCGCCGTGCGGAAACCAAGGCGTGACAACTCGCCAAACGGATCGTCACACCACGTCCACGGAACAAGAAAAACCGAACCCATAGACACCCTGACAGCACGACGGTTAAGAGGATCGCACGAATCGGGCGTTATCAGCACGGCATCAATGCCCAAGGCTGCAGCGGAACGAAAGATAGCACCAATGTTGGTTGTGTCGACAACACCATGAATAACAACAACCCGGCTTGCATCACGGCAAACATCACTGACTGAAGGCATGACAGGACGACGCATGGCACACAGCACGCCACGCGTAAGTGTATACCCGGTAAGTCCAGACAAGACATCACGCTCACCGGTGTATATCGGCACATCACTTATACGCTCCACTATATCGGCAGCATCGCCTGTGATATGCTTACGCTCGCACATAAGCGCCAAAGGCTCATATCCGGCATCGAGAGCCACACGTATAACCTTTGGACTCTCAACAATAAACAGACCTTTTCCCGGCTCTACACGGTTACGGAGCTGTGCTTCGGTAAGTTTACCGAATATTTCTACTCCGGGATGACTTAATGATGTTATCTCTATTACAGGCATGCAGCAATGATAATCTTTTTAAGTTTGTATTATGACGATACAAAAGTAGCATTTATTTGCCACACTCCATAAATATTCAGGCACAAAAGACTATAGTCAAATGCTGTTTTTATAGAACTTATAAGAAGTTAACGGAAGTTTGCGGCATATCAAGACATTTGATTAATGCCACAATTATATGGATGCACAATATTCTCCCGCATGATAATGGCATATAAAGAACAGCCACAAGACAAACATACATAAAAATGAAGAAAGAACAACAAAACAGCCAAAACATCTATGACCAACCGGGAATAGCATAAAGAAAACCTGCCGCACCATAATGGCACGGCAGGGCAATCGCTAAATCTAAAAGACACTCACGTGCCAATAAAAAAGAAACCAACACGACACTCACGTGCCAAAATAAAAGGAAAATCAAATTACAACGCCAATATAAATGTAGCAATTGTATGACATCAACTACCAACAAATCCGTAATCGGCATTAAGTTTCCATATCAACAAATTACTTTAACCCAAATCAGTAATCAGGCTATGTATTGTTTAATACAATTAGTATATTCATACTTTCAGCCGTATTTGTATTTTCTATCGTCGGAGTTCATAAACCGCACGCCAGTGAAAGGTATACGGCAATCAACTCAATATAAAACGACAATACAGCAGAAAGCCAATAACCAGTTGGGGGTAAATCTCATCAAGCAAATTGTCTATAAAAAGACATCTGCAAGACTTCAGCAGCACTCTGCACAAAAGTCATAATAAAGCTATAATTTGAACATAAAACCGAAAACATAATCAAGCAACAATAAAGTCAGGCTTTTTCTGGGAGGCCTAACTCCCTATGCTGCCGCTGAAGGTCGAGTTCGCGTTTTTGCCGTTCTCTCCTTTCTTTCATCATATCCTGCCATTTTGCATATTGTCCGTCATCAAGAATCTTTTTCATCTTCTTGTCCATCTTCTCTTCACGCTTTTTCATCTGTTCAGCCTTCTCGCTGAAATCTGCATTATCCGTTCCATCACCTGGTCTAGGCCTCATTCCTCTACCGGGCTCCATGCGCATACCATCAGGTCTCATTCCCGGACGCATTCCGCCGCGACCTTCCCCAGGGCCTACCATGCCATCAGGCATTTCTGGTTTATTTTCATCGGCCATGGCCTCAGCTTCTTTCAGGTTGAGCTTGTAAACCTTTTTATATTGCTTTTCTGTAAGTTTCAGTTCCTCTTTCATCCTGTCTGTAAGCTCACGCGCCGAAGTTTCAGGGTCAACAACTTTTCTCATTGCCGGTTTACGGCCCTGTTGCTCTTGTGCATAAACACTCGGTGAGCCCAAGACACAGAAAAGCGACATTGCAAAAGCAGCTATAAAAGTTAACTTTTTCATATCATTTAATTTGTTTATGAAACATTTCTGCGGCAAAATTACAAAATGCGTAATTCAAATAAAAACATAATCAACAAACAGGAAGATTGTATATACCAAAACGAATAGAAATCTTAATCCGAAAAAAAATTTTAATAATCTATCATAAAATCAGTCTTCTATATATGCCGGAATATGGTAAAGGACTAATAACAAAAAATTACGGAAGCAAATAATAAAAAGGTAAAAGACACAACAAACGCCTAAAAGACATGGAATAATCGGGAATTATGCCTTCACCTTTATTATTTCATTCAAGTCTGTCGTATATCTCTGTGAGGCATGTTCGTGCTTAAGATGCCAATCATTGCCTGTGCCCTGCACTGCAATCTTAACCATGCCATAGCCGTTTTTACGGTTTATACAATCTATTGCGGCAGCAAGTCGGGCCTGCTTTGCACGGTCAACCTTATCAAAAAGATAAGTCTGAACTGCCGTGTCAGGACAAATGTCCCACACTATTACACCAGCCTTCTTAAAGCGGCATGTATCAGCCGGCCACTGAGAGCGCAAAGCATCTACTGCCGTTGGCACGAGTTCACGCAAATCATTTGTGGGAACTGTCATCACTGACGTATGGTTTATTGCACGGCGAGGCACATCTGTACGGAAACGGCTTGTATAGGCAAACACTGTAACGGCACCACAACAGCTGTGCTGTTGCTTAAGCTTGCGAGAACATGCAGAAGCAAAGTTTGCCACGGCCTCCTCTAAATGACTGAGTTCAGACAAGCCTTCATCGGCAAAACTTCGGCTCGTGCATATGCTCTTTTTCTGCGGCAACTCTTCTATATCGATGCAACTTTCGCCATGAAGTTCGCGCCAGGTTCTTACTCCTGATATGGTAAGCATCTTGCGCACCCAACTCTCACTGCGCTGCACCAGGTCGTAGGCGGTGTGTACTCCATAATAATTGAGCTTAGACACGCTGCGACGTCCTATGCCCCACACATCAGCCACATCAAGTCCCTGCAGAGCTTTTATACGTTTGTCATCTGTATCGATAAGGCATACGCCATGATAGCCCTTGAAACGTTTGCCATACTTAGAAGCCACCTTAGCCAAAGTCCTGGTAGGAGCAATGCCCATGGTTACCGGTATACCCGTACCCTTGCCTATGGCACGCACAATCTTCATTCCATATTCGCGCAGCATGTCACCGCTGCCAAAACCAGAAAGGTCAACAAAAGCCTCATCAATTGAATATTGACTGACATCGGGAGCGAACTCGGAAAGAAGCATCATTACGCGCCTGCTCATGTCGCCATAAAGGGTGTAATTTGAACTGAACACGGCCACCTTGTTTCTCTCGAGCATATCTTTAACCTGATAGAACGGAGTGCCCATGGCAATGCCCATGGCCTTTGCCTCATTGCTGCGCGCTATGATGCATCCGTCGTTATTTGAAAGCACTACGACAGGCGACGTTCGCAAGGCCGGATTGAACACCCGCTCACACGAACAGTAAAAATTATTGCAGTCAACCAAGGCAAACATTGTATAACTATCTTCTTAGCTGCCGTTTTATATTATAGGTAAGAACGCCCCACACGATAAAATTGTTCTCCTCTGTTACCTTTATCGGAGGATAATCGTCATTGGCAGGAATTAGCCAAAGACAACTGCCGTCTGGATCTATCCTTACTTTCTTCAGTGTAAACTCGCCGTCGATAAATGCCACGACAATATCGCCGTCATGCGGGTCGATAGACTTGTCGATAACGAGCAAATCGCCATCGTCAATGCCACATCCCTTCATTGAGTCGCCGACAGCACGGGCGTAAAACGTTGTGGCCGGATGACGCACAAGTTCACGGTTAAGGTCAATGCTGTCAGACAAATAGTCTTGTGCCGGTGAAGGAAAACCTGCACGTATGCCTCCGTCTGCATAAGTAAGGCTTAACTCGCTGCTAAGATCTGCCGAATATAGTATAAGGGTCATCTTCTGAGTGCGTTTTTAATCATATCCTCTCTTACAAGTTCCTTATCCGTAGCCGAGAGTTTAGGCAACTTCACCCTGTCGGGACATTCAGTCTGATATGCCTTAACCTCGTTAATAAGCTGTTGCCAATCGTACAAGAATTCTTCAGAGCAGCCATGCTTACGGTAAATGTCCATAGCCGCCTCCAATTTTTCGGGAGCACAGCTGTCGTCACCCTGAAACACAACAGCCGGTATATAGTTGGTTATACAATCTCTCAGTAACCTTAACTGGTCCTTCATTAGCGTTTTTAATTAAATTAATGCATAATAGACGTAACTGCCACAGAAATATGCCAAACGGCAATATGTCAAAGAAAATAGCTTATCTGACAACGATATCATGTATCACCTGTAAATATCTATTTTACAGCTTATTATGAAGCATGCTGCAAAAGGCCTTGTTTTAGCGTTCAAAAAGCCGTCTTTTACAATCCAATATGCCGTCTTTCGGGATGCAAAAGAATGTCTTTTGCAATATCACTGCCGGAGCTCAATATAAAAACTTGCCGTGCAATATTCACTCAGCACAATACATTGGCATGCGGGGCGTATCGCACATAGCTCTAACAGTAGCCATAATATCTGATTAGCGGTTATTCATAATCATCTATAACCGAATTGACAAAGTCCATCATTGGCTTACCGACAGCCAGGATGTCTGACATCTCGTCGAGCCATGTGCTCTTTGAAAAGAATGTGTCGGGCACAGCTGTCCAGCAGCAATAATCTTTCATTCGCAGATACTGGATAAACTCATAATCGCGCGGAAATCCAGACGGAGCAGTCTTCAGGCTTTCCAGTCCGAACCCCTTAGGTGAATCCCATGTTCCTTCGCCCGGACGGCCAAAGAGTTCTACAAACTTCTTGCTCTCAACAATGCCTCTCCATGCATCTATGTTAGCCATTATCTCGTTTCTGCAGGAAGTAAGGATATTGGTAGGAAGCCAATAGCTGCCACATGACAACAGACAGTGTCCCGGCTCAAAATGGATGTAATAACCTCCATGAAGCGCCTTCTTGCCATGGGCTGCAATATATGCCCCAAGATGAGTCTTGTACGGAGACTTATCCTGTGAAAAACGCGTGTCGCGATAAAAACGGTAAGTTACATCCTTTATTGTAAGATGTTTTACCGAAGGGTCGAACTCTGTAATCCTTGCTATTGCCTCTTCTATACATTTTTCAAACACAGCCTTGGCTGAAAGATATTCGTCCTTATGGCTGTTAAACCATTCCCTGTTGTTATTTTTTCTTATATTTTCAAGAAAATCGAATATTATTTTTGTTTGCATAATACCTACAGACCATTAAATAAGACTACAAAATTCAATAAATAAGAATACCGGTTCTACAACTTTGAGCCGTCCATTATTTTAGGACAGAAGTGATCAAAAGGACACTTCTCACAATGAGGCTTACGGCTCGTACATACGTACCGGCCGTGCAACAACAGCCAATGATGTGCATCTGTTGCATATTCTGCAGGGATGTTAGCCATAAGTTCACTCTCAACTTTAAGCGGCGTGTTGGCCTTACGTGTTACAAGTCCGAGTCTGTGGCTCACACGGAACACATGCGTGTCAACGGCAATGACCGAACGGCCGAAGGCTACAGCCTGAATGACATTGGCCGTCTTGCGCCCCACTCCCGGCAGTTTTATCAACTTATCCATTGTGTCGGGCACTTCGCCGTTGAAGTCAGATATCAGCATACGTGCCATGCTGACAAGATGCTGCGACTTGGCGTTAGGATACGACACGCTCTTTATATACTCGTAAACCTCATCCGCCTCCGCCTCGGCCATAGACTTAGCATCAGGATAACGCTCAAACAGCTGCGGCGTGATAGAGTTGACGCGCTTGTCGGTACATTGGGCACTGAGAACAACGGCAACCAATAATTGAAAAACACTACCGAATTCTAATTCGGTAGTGACTTTCGGCATTTCTTCTTTGAAATAATCAATTATGTACTGATACCTATCCTTCTTGTTCATTCTCTTCAGCTGAAGCCTCGGTATTGTTCTCAAAATCAGTTATTCCGTTCTTAACCAATATGTTGTACCATTGATACAGCTTCTTGATATCGCTGTCGTGAACTCTGTCCTGATCGAAATCCGGAAGAACCTTTGCAAAGTGATCACGAAGTTCCTTTGAAGGACATTTTCTGTAATCTATTGATACCTCGCCACCATTCTCTACTTTATAGAGGTCAGCAAGAATCTTTGTCAAAGGCACATCATCGGCATTTGTATACATGGCTATGTCGTTAAGACTTGTTACACAGTCACTTGCAAACACCGGCATACGCTTATGTGTTTCGTCTACTTTTTCAACTATTAAATTAGCCTTGCCTCTTGATACCAAAATATAAAGGCCTGGTTTTCCTGAGATAGAAAGAATTGTCTGTTTCATCTTTATATTCAAAAAAATTATAATTAAATTAATTACATTATTATCATTACCTGTCCAACGACTCGAGCACCTTGTTTATCTGGCTTTCGATGTCGCTATGACCATCGTTCACGATAACATAGTCGCTCAGCGCAGCCATATCCTCCTGAGACATCTGATGGTTTATCCAGTCACACGCCTTCTGACGAGAGATGTTATCGCGATCCATCACTCTCCTTATCCTAACCTCCAATGGAGCAGTGACGCATATTGTCTTGTCAACTAACTTATCGAAACCGCTCGAAAACAAAATAGCACATTCCATCCATGTATAGTCAGAATGAACAAAATCGTCTGCCACGGCAGGATGTACAATAGAGTTGATCTTTTCTGTATTTTCAGGACTCTTCAGCAGAAATGATGTCAGAGCCGGCTTGTTGAGCACTCCGTTGACATAAGCATTGTCGCCCACTAATGCCGTAAGTCCGGCATGTATCTTTTCGGATGTGGCCATAAGCCGCTTTGCAGCATCATCACAGCTGTAAATACGTATGCCACGCTTCTCAAGCATACTGCAAATATAACTTTTTCCGCTTCCTATACCGCCTGTAACTGCAACTTTCACCATTTTACTCTACTGCTCCTCTATTAAATAGTCAACCTGATTCACATCCATCTTTGCATTGCGTACGCCGTGAGGAATATAGCGCAGATATACATTACATTTTTCCGACGGACTGTCAATCAGTTCGTTATAATCAACAATAACCTTAAACTTATCAGGCTGAATGGTTCTGAACATGCTGGCACCAACCGTAAACGTAACAGTTACGCGAGACGGGAACGTGCGCAATATTTTTCCTTCCGGCATATTCACTGCAACGATAGGCACCTCGACCTTTTCTTCTGTCAGAATATCCGGGAACAACGATATCTTTACATTATCAGGCACACTCTTGACTCCACGTGTCTTAAGCAACGGCACCTGACGTATCACTGTATCTGTTAAATTTGTTATGTTAAGGCGTTCTGTATATACATATTTAATACTGTCGAGAACATCACGCCCTGCATATATGTCTATTGAATCCGGAGAGAACATGACCTTGGCAAGATAATAGCTTCTACCAAGACGTATCTTTCCGTTTAACTTAACGGGCACCCGCTTCTTTAATCCATAATTGAAAAAGAACTCATACTTGTCGGGCTTTATGCTCGTTATATGGGAAGAATTAAAAAGCTGCTGATATATCAGTTTCTGCAATTCAGCAGAAGCTACGGTTCCTGTACCTGTGTTTTTTGCGTAACTGTTGAACTTGATTTTTATTGGATGTATCTTATTGCTGTACAAATATGTAAGCAGATAATAGCCTTTATCACGAACCGTAACACGTATGTCAGTTGTTGTGTCGCTTGTTAAAACAACATTTTTAGGTATATCGACCAATGTGACCGGTACCTCTATTTCTTTTTCATAGGTTTCATTCAAGGTCATCAACAACCAGAATGTACCGCTTAATATTAAAAAAAACAAGAAAATCAGAAACTCCTTGTTTACAGAACTAAACAAGAAGCTTCTGATGACTTTAAATATATGAAACAATTTTGAATCGTTCATTATTTGTTTTGACCAGCTGTAAGCTCTGATGATGTCGCATCAGCAAATACATAACCTTTGTCAACACGAATTGTCACACCTTTTGCAATCTCTATTTCAACAATATTGGTTGCAAGGTCTATTCTTTTAACCTCACCATAAATTCCACCGCCGGTTACAACCTTTGTACCTTCCTGAAGAGCATTCTGGAACTTACGGATCTCTTTCTGCTTCTTCTGCTGAGGACGTATCATAAAGAACCACATGATAGCGAATATAGCCACCATAAAGATTAGAAAACTCATACTTCCTCCCTGCTGAGCCTGAGAAGCCAAAAACATAAATGTGTTCATTTCGTTAATTCAGTTAATTTTATTTATTAATTCATTTTTTATTGTCACTTATAGGTTTCAACAGCACGCCAGTATTTATAAGATGCCTTGCGATTGTGTCAAGCATACCATTGATATATCCGGCACTCTTAGGAGTGCTGTAAACCTTTGCCAGATCAACGTACTCATTAATAGTAACGTTAATAGGGATATTGGCAAATGTAAGCATCTCGGCTATTGCAATCTGCATAATCACGACATCCATATATGCCAGACGTGAGAAGTCCCAGTTACGTGAAGTCTCGCTCATATAATGCTGATACTTGTCTGCATTTAATATCGTTGAGCGGAAAAGTTTACGTGCGAAGTCCTTGTCTTCGTCGTCTTTATACTCCGGCAGCAGTTCCTGCTTATCATCATTTGCAGGATCAAAGCGCTTTATTGTCTTCAATACAAACGTATCAACAATCTCTTTGTCATCATTCCAATAAAGACTTTTTTCCTCGAGCAGAGCATCAAGTTCCTCATTTTCCATAATGAATGTCTTATAAAGCTTGCGCCACAATTCACGGTCTGCCTCATAAGAAGAGTCGTCACTGCTCATATAGTCTGTGTAGATTCTGCTCTGAACGATCTGAGAATATAGTTTTCTTACGAACTCTATATCATCATCCCATGTCTGTTTCTGAGTTGAGATAAAGTCACAGAGCTGCTGGTTTGCCTCCAGCTGTATGGCAAACTTATTATCAACGAACTTACTTGACGGCATGGCAGTATTTTCTCGGTTGGCCCTTGCCACTTCGACATCATAATGCTTGCGTGCCTCTTTTGACACGGCAACAACCAATGCCAATAAATAATGGTAAAGATGATAAGCTTTTGAAAGACTGAACAACAATTCTTTCTCTGCCACATCTATATTCCGATTGCCGTTTTGATAGTATGCATAGGTTAACTGGACTATCTTTATTCTAATTAATTCCCTGTTAATCATTATTTTATAGATTATTTTCTATTTTAATACGTGCAAAAGTAGGTAAAAATAAGAACATTTGCAAGAAAACGGTATAGTTTTTATATGTTTTTATTGTTATTATTTGCTCATTAGAATAAAAAGTAATAACTTTGCATCGCTTTTTCAGAGCACATCGTGAAATTTATTCTCGTGTGATGGTGAATTAAGCAAGATTTTATTAACTTAATTTAGAGTAACACAATTATTATGAAAGAAATTGAAGTAACCGGTAAAAAAAGAAGTACCATCGGTAAGAAATCTTCTAAGAACCTGAGAAAAGAAGGATTTATCCCATGTAACCTTTATGGTGAGGCAAAGGACGAAAACGGCGCACCTAAAGCATTGGCATTCACATGCCCGATGAACGAGCTCCGCAAAATCGTTTACACTCCTCACATCTATGTAATAAACCTTATTATCGATGGTGAAAGCCATACTGCAATACTGAAGGAACTGCAGTTCCACCCGGTAACAGACGCACTTCTGCACGTAGACTTCTATGAGGTTAACGACCAGAAGCCTATCACAATCGGTATACCTGTTAAGCTCACAGGTCTTGCACAGGGTATCCGCGACGGTGGACGTATGAACCTTTCTATCCGCAAAATCAACGTTACAGCTAAATATCAGGATATTCCTGAGCACCTCGACATCGATGTTACTGACCTGAAGATCGGTAAGAGCATCAAGGTTGGCGACCTGCACTTCGAAGGTCTGGAGATGGCTACAAGCAAAGAGGTTGTTGTATGCTCAATCAAGGCTACACGTAAATCTAATGCAGCCAGCAAAGCTGAAGACGCTGAATAATAACTAAAGAATGGATAAATACTTGATTGTAGGACTGGGAAATCCTGGTGATGAATACCAGAATACCAGACACAATACCGGATTTATGATATTGGACGCTTTCGCGAAAGCGTCCAATATTATTTTTGAAGACCGCAGATACGGCTTTATAGGAGAAACATCCATAAAAGGCCGCAAACTAATACTGCTTAAACCAACTACATACATGAACCTCAGCGGCAATGCCGTTAGATACTGGATGAACAAAGAGAACATATCTCTTGAACATCTTCTTGTTGTAGTTGACGACTTGTCACTGCCATTAGGCGCATTACGTCTGAAAGCAAGCGGAAGCAATGGCGGGCACAACGGTCTGGGAAATATCCAAAGCGTCATCGGTACGCAACAGTATTCACGTCTGCGTGTAGGCATCGGCAACGATTTTCCTAAAGGAGCACAAGTAGACTGGGTATTGGGAAAATACGACGAAGAAGACATGAAGACGCTTACTCCGGCAATAGACACATCTATCGAAATAATCAAAAGTTTTGTACTGGCTGGAGTCAACATTACAATGAATCAATATAACAAAAAGCACCAATAATGGCAGACACTGCGAGAATAGACAAATGGCTGTGGGCGTCAAGAATATTCAAGACACGCTCACTGGCCGCCAATGCCTGCAAGAACGGAAGAGTAACCATAAACGGCGTCAACGTAAAGCCATCGCACATGGTTAAAACAGGGGAAACTGTATCCGTGAAGAAGCCTCCTGTAACATACTCATTTAAAATATTACAATGCATAGAACAACGCGTAGGCGCCAAGCTCATTCCTGGCATTTATGAGAATGTTACAGATCCTAAACAATATGAAATTCTTGAGATGAACCGCATCAGCGGTTTCATTGACCGTGCACGAGGAACAGGTCGTCCGACAAAGAAAGAAAGAAGAAGTCTGGACGCATTTATAGAACCGGCAGAATTCGGATTCGACGACTGGGATGACTCTTTCGATGACGATGAGTTTTGAAAACAATAATATCATTAAATACAAACCAAATGACAAACATCGCAATATTTGCATCCGGAAACGGCACTAACTGTGAAAATATAATAAGATATTTCACTGACCACAAAGATATAAACATTAATCTTGTTATCAGCAACAAGCAAGATGCTTATGTCTTGACTCGTGCCAGCAAATATAATGTTCCCTGCAAAGTATTGACAAAAGCAGAAATAAACAATGCGGAGATAATGTTGTCTTTGTTAAAAGAGAATGATATTAATTTCATCGTATTAGCAGGATTTCTGCTCATGATACCTGATTTTCTCATTGAAAATTTTGAAAATAGAATTATAAACATACATCCGTCACTACTGCCAAAATTTGGTGGCAAAGGCATGTACGGACATTATGTTCATGAAGCCGTTAAAGCTGCAAAAGAAACAGAAACAGGCATCACGATACACTTTGTGAGCAATGTATGCGATGGTGGCGCAATCATAAAGCAATATACAACCCCACTCACGGAAAACGACACGGTAGAAGTTATCGAGTCAAAGGTTCATGAACTTGAGCAGAAATATTTTCCGAAGACAATAGAAGATGTTGTGTTAAAATGAATTCTTAATCTGGTCCTCTAGATTTCCGTACAATATATAACACAATAAGCTCCACACATTAATATGTGTGTTTCACACAGCTTTAATTACCAAGTTATATCTCCATTTAGATAAACGCATAAAAGCCAGTGATATATTTTGCTGACTACATTAATTGTACAATTTATTCTGCATGCAATGCAATATAAAATCAGCATAGTATATAAATCAAAATGCCAACTCAAAACCAGTTTTACCACTAAACAATATTAGACTTACCATATTAACACTTTCCTTTTTATAAATCTGTTTTATAAAACAACCAATATACCGAAACCATAGACGACCTATTTTATATAAATAAAAATAGGTCATAAGCTTCTGACCTGTTGTGATAAAAATAGAACGAAACCAACAAAAAACACATACAACTACAATACAAAAATCCACATAAATAAGGATTGCACATAAAATGTGTAATACTTAATTTTGCAGGCGAAAATAAAAACGGTGAATACAAATGGATACAAAAAAAATAACATACATGGCAGTTGCCTTGATGTGGTTAACAACAACCGAAAGTCAGGCTGCAGTGTTTAAATATTGTGGTAACACTGCATTTTCTGAAAACAAAGTCTCTTTGACAGACGTTGCAAATAAAATTGAAGCAACAGACACTTCACGAGTATACAACCTTGATGAAGTTGTCATCGTATCACAGCCCAAAGAAGCTTTGCTTCTGAGGCAGCAGCCACTTAGCTCTTCAATGTTCACCGGCAACGACATAAACAGCCTTGGAATAACAGACCTGAGCATGCTTGCCAGCTATGTACCTTCTTTCGCAATGCCTGCATACGGTTCACGTCTTACATCTTCAATGTATATCCGTGGTATAGGCTCGCGAGTAAACAATCCTGCAATAGGAATATATGTCGACGGCATCCCCATGGTAAACAAGAGCGCATTCAACATACATACATACCAGATTGACCGCGCCGACATTCTGCGTGGTCCACAAGGCACACTGTATGGCATGAATACAGAAGGCGGACTGTTACGCTTATATACAAAAAATCCGATGAAATATCAGGGAACAGACATTCATCTTGGTCTGGGCACACATTTTCAAAGAGATTTTGAAGCAGCTCATTACGGAAAGCTTGGTGATAATGCAGCCTTCAGCATTGCCGGTTTTTATAGCGGAAGTAACGGATTCTTTAAAAATCAGACAACCGGCAACAGAGCAGACAATTATAATGAGGCTGGCGGCAAGGCACGCTTTGTGTCAAGACTAACAGACAAGTTCACCATAGACTTTACAGCCGATTATCAGTATGTAAACCAAAACGCCTTCCCATATGGTCTGCTTGACATAACGACCAACAATGTTGAATCACCATCGGCCAACAGACAAAACAGCTATAAGCGAAATATGCTTAACACTGGCCTTAACCTTAAATATGCAACAGACAAATTTACACTGACATCAACCACAAGTTATCAGTTCATGGACGATTGCATGATGATGGACCAAGACTACCTTGCATCAGACTTCATGCATCTGGAGCAGCGGCAGCTCACTAACGCAATAACACAGGAACTGACCGTAAGAAATAACACAGAAGGTAAATGGAAACATGCTACAGGCCTTTATGGATCGTACCAATGGCTAAGAACTGACGCCCCTGTATTTTTCGACGAAGACTTTACCAGCCGTATATCAGGCGGAATACAGTCTGCAATGTATAATTCAATACTTAAGGCAATGATCGACAAGATGGTTGCAGCAGGCATGCCGCAGGCAGCAGCCGAAAAAGCTGCAGCCGCTGCAATAGAGAAAGCTGGAGGAATTAATGTAAGCGCAGACATGAAAGTTCCGGCTACATTCAACACTCCACAGCTCAACATCGGCGTTTTCCATGAATCTAACATCAGTCTTACAAACCGGCTGACAGCAACACTTGGACTTAGATACGACTACAACAGGGTAAAAGTGCATTACGACACATACGCTGCAATGGCAATTACGGCAAATGTTATGGGACAAAGCATGACTAACACATTGACATCAATGCTCAACAACATGTCGCACGACAACTATAGCCAACTACTTCCGAAAGTAGGTCTTAGCTACACAATTGACTCTGACGGAAGTAACGTGTATGCCACTGTATGTAAGGGATACAGGGCCGGAGGCTACAACATACAGATGTTTTCAGACATACTTCAACATGAACTTAACGAAAACAGCAACAAGGCAATGACCGGAAGCTATGACATACCTCACACACAGGCAGACTATGATGAAATAAACAATACGATATCATACAAGCCGGAGGAAAGCTGGAACTATGAAATTGGTGCCCATCTTAACCTGTTTGACAATAAGATTCATGCCGATTTAGCCGTGTATTACATGCAGATACGCAACCAGCAATTATCAGTAATGGCCGGTGAATACGGATTCGGACGAATGATGGTCAATGCAGGAAAAAGCATAAGCTGGGGACTTGAAGCAGCACTGCGCGGCAGTGCGTTCGACAACAGTCTTACATGGTCGGCTGGATACGGGCTTACAAGAGCGACATTCAAAGAATACAACGAGACAAGCAATGACACCGAGATAAGCTACAACGGAAAACGTGTGCCATTTATACCTATGCACACTCTAAATGCCAGAGCTGACTACAGAATAAGACTCAATGGGTCAGCCGTACAGTCTATTGTCATCGGCGCAGACGTAACTGCTCAGGGACGCATATACTGGAACGAGGCCAACACATACAGCCAGCCATTCTATGCTCTGTTAGGAGCACATGCCGACATTAACTTCACCGGCGTAAGCCTGAAACTGTGGTGCCGTAACATTACAGACACTCATTACAACACATTCGCATTCGACAGCAGTGCATCTGGACAAACCATTTATCTGGCTCAGCGCGGCACTCCGATACAAGCAGGATTTGACATCAACCTGCATTTCTGACACAATGGAGAATAGAAATTTACATAACAACAAGCAACAGATAATTTTATAAGAAATGATAAAACAGACGGAATTTACACTGAAACCGCGTACACGAGGCTTTCATCTTATAAGCAACGAGATAATAAGCCAGCTGCCGCAACTGCCTAAAAACGGACTACTTAATCTATTTGTTAAACATACAAGCTGCGGACTTTGCATAAACGAAAATGCTGACCCTGACGTACGCACAGACATGGAAGGCATATTCAACCACATAGTACCCGAAAATCAGCCATACTTTTGTCATACCCTTGAAGGAAGCGATGACATGCCGGCCCATGCAAAATCTGTCATATCAGGCGTGAGTCTCAGCATACCCATAACTGACGGCCGTCTGAATCTCGGCACATGGCAGGGTATTTATCTCTGTGAATACAGGAGCCACGGCGGCCCGAGACGCATAGTTGCCACGATTATAGGCGAATAAACACACCCCTGTCAGCACTCTTTGGTATTTAAATTGACAAGAACCCGCACAAACGGAGCAGACAATAATAAAACTGGCCATATCATGACACTCTTTTCTGAGTGATGATATGGCCAGTTTTGCTTTAATAGACAATTATATTAAAAGTAAAACCGGATAATTTTGTATGAATGGTTTATCACTGCTTATCCGGTCACCGCAGATACTGGTTTGTCAGAACGGGAAAAGCAGAGGCAGAACAAACACCATAACCAGACCTATAATTATCTGCAGAGGAAGTCCAACTTTTACATAGTCCATAAATGTGTATCGCCCGGCCTGCATGACAAGTGCATTTGGCGGTGTTGAAAACGGTGAGGCAAAACACATGCTGGCACCAAGCGTAACAGCAAAAAGGAATGGATATGGACTTAACCCAGTTTCCGTCGCGGAAGCCAAGGCAATGGGAGCCATAAGCACAGCCGTAGCAGTGTTGCTTATAAACATAGTAAGAAGCGACGTCGTGAAATAAATTCCTGCAAGCAACACAAACGGGCCGTATGCACCCAATCCGCTTACAAGCGAATGAGAAATCAATGCCGAAGCTCCGGTTTTCTCCAGTGCCACAGACATAGGCAACATGGCAGCAATAAGCACCACGCTCTCCCAGTTAATTGTCTTATATGCAGCCTCAACGTTACGGAAACATCCCGTAAGCACCATCAGCACGCCGGCTATCATAACAGCCGTAACTGGAGCTACTGGAATAAAGTCGAACACCATCATGGCTATCATTAGCAACATTATGCATGCTGCCAGCGGTGCCTTATAGTCGAGAGTTACCTTTGCGGCCTCTTCGAGCGGCTGTCCCAGCACCACCCAGTCGTCTTCATCCCTGCCTAAACGGCTTATGTTGGCCCATGTTCCCTGAACCAGAAGCACGTCGCCCCCATGCAGGCGCACATCAGGCAGACCCTCCATTATATATTCGCCCTTACGCCTTATACCGATTATGTTTATGCCATATTTAGAGCGGAACGACGATTCCTTTAGCAGACGGTTTACGAGGCGCGACGTAGGCAGCAATACTATCTCAGCAATGCCAATGTCATAAAAGTCGAGTGACTCATGTTCTGCATGTCCGTCAGAAACAGCCTTTGAAGGGATGTCCAAAGAGTAGTCTGCAGCAAGCCTCAATGCCTGTTCTCTCTCCCCTATCACGTATATTATGTCGCCGTCCTGCATTATTGTATTCGGACCGGCAAGTTTCTGACTTACACTTTTTATTATACCCTTCTGCCTGGTTGTCTCACACCTTATTTCCAGCACAGTAAGTCCATAACGGTTGTGTACATCAAGCTCAGCCACAGTCTTTCCCTTAGCCTTCGATCCGGCCCCTACGACAAAGCGCGAAAGGTTTTCATCAAGACGGTATTCACGCACAAGTTCGTCAAGAGATTTTGTCTTGTGCTCCTTATCCTTGTCGCCATCATTTTTCTTGACAAGCAGCCACTTGCTGAGCGGCAGAAGCACGATGATGCCGATGACAATGCATATCAGTCCGACAGGAGTGAACGAGAAAAACGACAACGGAGCATAGCCATTCTCAGAAAGAACGCCCTGAATAACAAGGTTGGGCGGCGTACCGATAAGCGTCAGCATACCGCCAAGGCTGCTGGCAAAGGCTAACGGCATGAGCAGGCGCCCCGCACTTATGCCGGCCTTGGCTGCAAGACTCACAACGATAGGCAACATAAGGGCTACCGTACCCGTGTTGCTGACGAATGCCCCAATAACGGATGTAACTGTCATAACCAGAAGAAACAGGCGCAGTTCGCTGTCGCCTGCCAGCTTCATTATGCGTCCGCTTATCATCTTTGCAAGTCCTGTCTGAAATATAGCTCCGCCAACAACAAACAGGCCTACCATCATTATCACCACCGAATTTGAAAAGCCTGAAAGAGCCTCTTCTGGTGTCAGTATGCCCAACGACATAAGCAGTATAAGAGCACACAGGGCAACAATGTCTGAACGTATTTTTCCTATTGCAAAAAAGAAAGCGGAAACAGCAAGTATTATTAATGTCGTTATCATATAAACAAGAATAGTTTTCTGAATCAGTCTATCAAAAAAAACATGACATACACCTACGGCCGCAAACCTGCCAGCACGACAGACATACAGCTCAGGCAACCATGTTATATGGTTATATGCAAAGATAACCATTTTAAAAGAAAGACTGCTGACGGGCTTCTCTTTTTTACTATCCTTTAACGAAACAAATAAAACCTGCACTCCGTGCTACATAACATTTAACTTTTAAAAATAGGTGCACAGGATTGCATTTTAACCGAAAAGCAGTATTTTTGTAACAAAGTTAATCAATACAGTAAAGATGAATCTATTTGCCAAACGAATATCAGACCTTCTGAACATCAACATAAAATATGTTGACAACACCCTGGAGCTGCTCGACTCGGGATGCACCATCCCCTTCATAAGCCGTTACAGGAAAGAACGTACAGGAGGGCTTGACGAAGTTCAGATAACACAGATTTGTGAACTGAACGAGCGCATGAAGGAAACCGCCAAACGTAAGGAAACCATAATAAAGACAATAAGCGAACAGGGTAAACTTACCCCCGAACTGGAAAAGCGTATTAACGAATGTTGGGAGCCGGAAGTGCTTGAGGACATCTACATGCCCTACAAGCCGAAACGGCGCACAAGAGCTCAGGTGGCAAGGGAGAACGGCCTCGAACCGCTGGCAACAATAATAATGCTGCAACGCGACAACGCCCCCGAGACAACAGCACGGAGATTTATAAACGAGAACGTCAAAAGCGAGGAAGACGCCATAAAGGGAGCTTTGGACATTATAGCCGAGAATGTCAGTGAGGACGAACGCTCACGTAGCCAGCTGCGTAATGCCTTCAGACGCGGGGCAATAATAACATCGAAAGTAATAAAGAGCAAGGCCGACACTGACGAGGCTGCAAAATACTCCGACTACTTTGATTTCTCCGAACCGCTGAAAAGATGCTCGTCACACAGATTGCTGGCAATGAGGCGGGGCGAGAAGGACGGCATACTGCGCGTAAGCATTTCTGCCGACGACGAAGAATGCGTTGAAAAGTTAAAACGTCTTTTCGTAAGAGGCTACGGCAGGTGCTCAACACTCGTAGGCGAAGCTGTGGCCGATTCGTTCAAGCGTCTGCTTAAGCCTTCAATAGAAACGGAGTTTGCCACCCTGAGCAAGGAGAATGCCGACAGCGATGCCATAGCCGTATTTGCAGAGAATCTGCGCCAGCTTCTGCTTGCCGCGCCTTTGGGACAGAAGCGCGTGATGGGCATCGACCCAGGCTTCCGTACAGGATGCAAGGTGGTATGCCTCGACGAGCAGGGCAACCTGCTTCATCATGAAGCCATATTCCCCCACCCTCCGCGCAATGAACAGATAGAAGCATCAACACAGATAAAGGAGATGGTGAAAAAGTATGGCGTAGAGGCCATAGCAATAGGCAACGGCACGGCTAGCCGTGAGACCGACAGATTCGTAAAGACTCTCGGACTTGCAGACAGCATACAGGTCTTCACTGTAAGCGAAGACGGAGCTTCAGTTTATTCTGCCTCAAAGACTGCGCGCGAGGAGTTTCCCGACAAGGACGTAACCGTGCGCGGTGCCGTAAGCATAGGCAGGCGACTTATGGACCCTCTGGCTGAACTTGTAAAGATTGACCCTAAAAACATCGGCGTAGGACAATATCAGCACGACGTTGACCAGGCCAAGCTGAAAAAGAGCCTTGACCTTACCGTTGAAAGCTGTGTCAACTCGGTTGGTGTAAACCTTAACACCGCCAGCAAACACCTGCTCACCTATGTGAGCGGCCTTGGACCGACGCTTGCACAGAATATAATAGACTACCGCACGGCCAACGGAGCATTCCGTAGCCGTTCTCAACTGATGAAGGTGCCACGGCTCGGCCCGTCGGCATTTGAGCAGAGTGCAGGTTTCCTGAGGATACCGGACGCAAAAAATCCGCTTGACAATACAGCCGTACACCCTGAAAGCTATAAGATTGTAGAGAAAATGGCAAAAGACTGCGGATGCAGCGTGACAGAACTGATTAAAGACAAAGACAAGCGAAAGAGCATCAGGCTTGACAGATATGTAAGCGAAAAAGTAGGCATGCCAACGTTAACAGATATTATGGCCGAACTTGAAAAGCCTGGACGCGATCCGCGCGAACAGCTCGAAGAGTTTGAATTTGATCCTAACGTGAGCACTCCCGATGATCTTGTTGAAGGCATGGTTCTGCCGGGCATTGTAACCAACATTACCAACTTCGGAGCTTTTGTCGACATTGGAGTTCATCAGGACGGACTGGTGCACATATCACAGCTTGCCGACAGATATGTAAGCGACCCCACACAGGTTGTCAAATTACATCAGCACGTAATGGTGAAGGTTATAGAGGTAGACCGCAGACGCAACAGAATATCGCTTTCGATGAAAGCCGTAGACAAGTAATGCCAAAGGCAGACAGGATGTCAGAGGGCATTTACGATGTCTGCAAGACTGAAAAAGGACACATCCTGCCGCCGCTACACACACGACAATATAACGGACAAATGTCTGGACATTAAACTCCTGCATTTGTCCGTTATGTTTTTTCAATCCCAATAGTGCATAAATTAAGCGGAAACGTCATATTTCTTACACATTGGATTTCGTTGATGCGCTCAGGCTGAGATATTTGAAAATAAAAATCCGACGGGCGTAAAAATGCCACAAATCCGTGTGCAATTGTAACATACATTCAATCAAGACATTACATACACAATAAATGTTTTGTGCATTATTTTCTTGCCATTTACACATCAAAAACCAATTATCTGATGCCCGGAAATGGCCGTTTTGCCTTAAAAAACTGCCGTTTTACGATGCAAAAGACAGTATTTTGTCATACAAAAGACATTGTTTGAATATGCCAAAGCCTACATTTCGTCATTATATGTAAATATAATTTACCTAAAAGACTGACTCTATCTTATTGCGTTCTCTATTTTATCTAAAATTTATGACATAACTGAAATATCATTATGCATGTCCATCCGACGTTTTTACTTACACAAAGCAAAACACATAAACTCGTAGCCAGATTACAGGAAGCACAGGCTCAGGCATGCCGAATACAGCCAATAAAAAACAATAAGAAACACAAGCAGCTTATTAAGATATACCGAAACGTAAGAATCGTCATAATCCCCCAATAAAAAAGGGAGCATTCAGGAGAGTCTGAGGCCATACAGTCGGGCGTATGTCACGCTGCGCCAAAGGCCCTCTCCCAAATGCTCCGCAATGCTAACTCTCTCTATTAATTAAGCCACGTGCAATCAATGCTTAACGATAACCTTGAAGCTCTTATGGTTTCCGTTGGCATTTACGTCAAGAATATACAATCCTTCAGTCAGGTCGTCAACATTCATTGTGTTGTTTACGCTTGTTGTTGTCATAGACTTAACACAGCATCCCTGAGCGCTATATAAGCTGATACGTGTGCTGACGCCCTCGAAAGGCAGGTCTATATGCAGCTCTGATGCAACAGGATTAGGATAAACAGCAGCCTTTGTCTGCTCTATTTCCTTTTCTATACTTGTAGCATTAACTTTAAGGTCTGCCACATACGCATATTTACCAAGGTCTTTCATACACCATCCTGTTATATATCGTCCATTAGGAGAAAGGTCCATCACACCGCATATTGTATGTCCGTCAAGATCAATACCGAGATATTCTGTCAGATATCTGTTCATCTCAACCATTCCTGTCTCTTCGCTCCAAATCCATGCACTATTACCTGCTCCAAGCTGACCAACCACGAAAGATCCGTCGTTTGTCATGTCATATACCATGTCATCTGCACCCTCTTCAGGATTAAGCAGCTGCAATCCTTTCTCTTCGCTCCAAAGCCATGCACCCTCTACTGCATACAAAGAATTACCACGGCCACCAATAATCTTTCCGTCTGAAGACACTGCATTACACATACCCAACAGTTTCGACTGCATGTCAAGATATCCTGCTGCTGTATCGCTCGTGTCAAGGTCATCTTCTGTCATTTCAGGATCTTTAAACATAAAGCTATGGTCATATCCTCCATCTGCGTTTTTACGCCAAACAGAGCCAAACCAAGGTCCATGATGATCCTGCCAACCAACGATAACACTACCGTCATAGCTTGCTTTATAGGCCAATGAAGCACGGTTCATTGCTGCGAACTTATTACCCAGGTCTATCAATTTGCCGTTTACCCATGCTGCTGCGTCACATCTGATGGCGCTACTTGCAGTTAACTGCTCATAAGCATAAACTCCACCAACAACAGTTGAACCGTCTCCTGATATATCATACGCATTTGATGCAACGCCATCTGATAAATATCCGGTACCAGAAAGTCCTGTCCATTCACCCGTTTCAACATCGTATATAGCAGCAGTGTATCCGCTTACACTTTCAGCCTTTTCCTGGTGGAAGAAGGTCCCGTTCTCTGCACAGATATTAATTGAAGACTCCTCATTTGCAATTCCGAACAAATTGCAGTTATCAGCATCGGCAATATCCACCTTATTCCAATTAGCACCCATGTCTGAGCTTTCATAAACATTGCCATTGTTTCCAACTATCATAGCTGTACCGCCAGAGAAAGAAACATCATTCCAACTTATATCTTCTGTACCAGAAGCAACTTTAGCATTAGTCCATGTTGCACCGCCGTCTGTAGTAATATATATGCTTCCTACGCACAATGCCATACCATTATTTTCGTCAGCAAAACGTATACGATTGAACACCTGTGTGTTTTCATCAGAATAAGGATTCACAGAAGCGCCTGCTTCATATACAGTTGTCCATGTTTTTCCGTAGTCTTCAGACTTCTGTATAAATCCATTGTCTGTAACCATAAAATAAATCTGGCCTACATGACAGAAACTTACAGGAACACCCTTAACACCTGTTGCAACTTCAAAAGTTTCAGAGGCATCTGTACTATACCAAACAGCACCTGTGCCATCCTCAAGTTTCATTCCCAACACACCATATTTGTAGCGATAATTTTCCTCTATAGGAATGAAATCCATAGCACAATAAACATCAACCTTATCTGTATTTCCGGCCGGATGTGGATCTACTTCTGACCATGAGGTACCATTATTGCTCGTAAAATAGAAGCAGCCATTATATCCGCCAGTATATCCATTGTATGTAGACAACCATGCCACAAATTTAAGACCGCCTTTCCAAGCCTGGATCTGACTTCCGGAACCACCTTCATTGTTGATTACAGCAATACTGGATGTCATCCAAACCTTACCATTATTGGTGGTCTTTGTCATATATCCTTTCTGCTTATCTTTGCTGGAGCCGACAGTAAATAAGCTTGAGCCTTTAGCGCGAGAAAATTCGGTAAAATTAATGTCTATATCTTTTAAAGTTGTTTTTACCCATTCCGAGAAAACATGAATTTTATCACTATGCATAACAGCTGCTATGCTCGCACCATCATCTGAGTAACGGCCTAATCCTCCCACACCATTTCCGGCAGATATGCCGCCTATAGTCTTTATATCTCCTGTAGTTGGTGTCCATATTTCATAAGGCTTACCTTGATCGACGAAAACAATTGCCTGTCCTTCATTATTCACACCACTAGAATAATACTGTGTTTCAGTAAACCATGCCTTCTTTCCATCATCACCGCTCTGTGCAAATACTGCGCATCCGCCACAAAAGCCGGCAAGCATAAGTAAAAAATGTTTTTTCATAATTATATAAATTTAGATTCGTGAATAAAAGTTTTCCCCAAATTATTACATTTAAAAATTAATGCAAAGAAAACCTTATGGACAAAGGACGGGACACGTTTGTTAAAATATGTTTCATCATTGATATTAAAGAATTTACGACATATTATTATTCAGAAAAATATGTTACCTTTGCGTTAAAGTTTACTGCATTTAAAATGATGAAAAACCATATAAAACTCATATCAAGTCTTATTTTACTATTCATTTCAGCTCTTATAATAACAGGATGTGCCAATAAAAAAGAAGAAGGACAAGCTCTATTTGAGAATGGACTGAAAAATATGAAAAACGGCAATCTGCCGATAGCATACAGACAAATACGCCAGGCTGTCATGATGTTTGAAGAAGAGAATGACAGTATCGGCATGTTTGAAGCAAAAACCCATCTCAGTCTTTTATGCAGTGTCATCGGACAAAAGAAAGAAGGTTATGAGCTGATAAAATCTACACCATATTTCCATGTAAAGCGTAAAGGCATCTACAGCTCACAATACTATTGGCGCATGAAAGCATATTATGCCTTTACTCTTGAAAACGACTACCAAACGGCATCTGTCTGCATAAACAATCTCCTGAAGCTTGACAGTATAGATTTTCCTGAAAAAAGACTTACCTTTACATGGACAAGGCCAACCAGGCAGAAATGTATTTGATGACAAAACAGACAGACAGGGCATGGGAAGTAATCAGAGAACTGGAAAACAACCCTTTGAAAGATGACCAATATCTGTCGCAGACATATTATATACACGCCCTTCTGCTTATGCAGGAAGGAAAGGCAGACAGTGCATGTGAGTATGCAAGACGCAGCATAAAATATTCAGCGAAATATGACGCGCCAGAAAACGAAGCCAACGCAATGAAAATAATAATGAAAAACGACAGTGCTAAAGGAGACATTGCTTCATATATCAGGCAACGCAACTCTTACGACAGCCTGACAAACAATATCAGGGGAAACGAAATAACACATCATATTGCTGTTATTCAGGAGCAGCATAAGTTTGACTTGACGCTTAAAGAAATACAGAGAAAGCACATGGAAAGAAATCTATGGTTCGGTGGATTTACCATCGGCATCGGAGCTTTATGTGTAATAATTTTCCTGATATACAAGCAGAATAAGCTGAAACTTAAGTCTGAAACAGTTGAACGCATGCGCCTTGACCAGGAAATAGAATACAAAAAACTGGAAAATGAGCTATTGACACTGAAAATGCAACAAACAAAAGAGGAACTGCAGAAGCAGCACGACGACAATGCAGATGCGATAAGACAGCTGGCATCATCTGACGACAGAAAGAACACTAACACCAGACTGAAAATGCTGGAAGCCACACTGAACACTAACCATAATGCATTCATCCAATACATCAACAAGAACTTTCCACAGCTTACGCATAATGACATCCTAATATTAGGGTTTATGCGCATGGATATGAAACCTCAGGAGATAGCCTCCGTATTAGGAATTTCTGTAGACAGTCTGCATAAAGCAAAATACAGACTGCGCAAAAAATTATCCGTAGACTCAATGGCTGCACTAACCGAGTTCACCAAAAACTGGAACGACAACGATTAACCGTATAAAAAATAAGCATCCTGCAACCGTTGCAATAAACACGGTTGCAGGATGCTTATTTCCAGGTTTAAAAATTTAAAAGCCGAAAACGTTTATACCTTCATCTTAAACCTCTCATCATAATAACAAAGTGCAGCACCTATGGCTGTACAGAATTCTGAATTCTCAGGAATGACAAGTTTCACGCCATAAAGTTTCTCGATTGGCGGGAAAACCATTCTGCACTGCGGCAGTAAGGTCAGGTTACCAATCATTATATACTCACGGATGTTGCTGCCCAACGATGCCAAGACTGCAGACTGACCAACAGACTGCAGCACCATCCATATAAGTCCGATAGCAATGTCTTCTCTCGAGGCGTCACTCTTGGCATTGCCAAAAAGTGAGGCAACGGCACTCATAGGCAATCCGGGCAGCGGATGAGCGCTGATATCCTTAATGCGCAGATTTACGTTTGACACATCTCCTTTTACAGCAATCTCTGACACAGTACGTATGTCATCTGTCTTCAGCATAAGACGCGCCAAACCCTGCAAAGTTCCGCCTCCAATCCCTATTCCGCCAATGTGCTCTATCTTATCGCCGTCACATTTTACAAGAGATGTTCCAGTGCCCATGCTCACAACAATTATCTTGTCCCTTCCTGACTCATGTCGGGCGCCAAGTCCGTCAGCTATAAACTCGTTAGCTTTATCGGTAGGTAAGCCATAAACAGGTTCGTTTATATATGCGCTGCCAACACCTGTAAGCATAACATGCTCCACATCAGAAAGTTGTATCTTATTGTCATACAGATACTTTCCGAATGCGCCATATAAAGAAGTAACAGGGTCTGTTGCCTTGACACGTATAGGCGAAACAACATGGCCGTCACGTATTCCAACTATTTTTGTCGTACTGATTCCGACATCAATACCGATAACTATTCCCATAATATTTAAACTTTTTACAAAGACAATGATTAGCAAGAAAAAAGCCTAAGCAGAGCTCACTCTATAATATAAAGAAAAACCGCAACCTCTCATCAAAGAGATTGCGGTTAATATATAAGATTCGGTTACATCTTATTTTACTTTCTCAACGATAGCCTTGAAAGCCTCAGGATTGTTTACAGCGAGGTCAGCAAGAACCTTACGGTTAATCTCGATACCAGCCTTGTGCAAAGCACCCATAAGTGTTGAGTAGCTCATATTCTCAAGACGAGCTGCAGCATTGATACGCTGTATCCACAAAGAACGGAAGTTACGTTTCTTGTTACGGCGATCACGGTAAGCATAGGTCAAACCTTTCTCCCATGTATTCTTGGCAACTGTCCAGACATTTTTTCTAGCTCCGTAGTATCCACGAGTGAGCTTTAAAATTCTTTTTCTTTTTGCTCTTGAAGCAACGTGATTTACTGATCTTGGCATAATTTTTTCCTCTAATTTTTGTTCGACATTGATTAACGGAGACACAGCAAGTCGCGTACCTGCTTCATATTGCTCTGGTCTACGATTGTCTGGTGTACCAGATTACGTTTCTGCTTCTTTGTTTTCTTAGTCAGGATGTGACTGTGGTAAGCATGATGTCTCTTAATCTTACCTGTACCGGTGAAACGGAATCTCTTCTTTGCACCGGAATTTGTCTTCATTTTTGGCATTTTTTCTTAAATTTAAATTAGTTGTTATTTATTAGCTGTGGCAACGTATATACCAGGACGTTACGCACATATTTATTATTTCTCGTTAATTAGTCGTTTCCTTCACTGAGCTTTTTCAGTGCATCAGCTCCGTTCTTGGCGTTATCAAACAGGCCACCGGCTGCAGAAACATTCTTCTCTGCAACGCTGTCAGCAGCTTTTGCTTCAGCCTCACGACGCTCACGGTCCATCTTCTGCTGGCTCTTCTTGGCAACACCAGCCTTTTTCGGACTTAGATAAAGGAACATCTTCTTGCCCTCAAGTGCCGGCATCTGCTCAACTTTACCATATTCTTCCAAATCGTTAGCGAAACGCAACAGCAGCACCTCACCTTGCTCTTTAAACAAAATTGAGCGGCCGCGGAAGAATACAAAAGCACGAACCTTATTGCCTTCTTCAAGGAACTCTTTCGCATGCTTCAACTTAAAGTTGTAGTCATGCTCATCGGTCTGAGGTCCGAATCTTATTTCTTTAACCTCTTGCTTAACCTGCTTTGCCTTAAGTTCCTTAGCACGTTTTTTCTGCTGATAGAGGAATTTACTATAGTCGATGAGACGACATACAGGTGGCTGTGCATTAGGAGATATTTCCACAAGGTCAACACCTTCCTCACGCGCCATCTCCAACGCCTGACGTGTTGGTACTACTGTTGATCCGTTATCACCTACGATACGGACTTCCTTTACGCGAATTTGTTCATTCACGCGATAATGATTGTTCTTGTCGTTCTTCATTCAACTATTTCATTCAACTATTTTATGAAAATCGGGTGCAAATTTACTATTTTTCAATCAATCAACAAAAATATTTCTTACCTTTTTTATCTTTATCGTCAAAATCATTATGACGGACATGTCTTGTACACCTAAATTATTGACTTACATATACATTTTTGATTTCCAGAATGTACGCATCATGATATCCGCCATGCGAACCGCCGTACCATTTGCTTATTTCAGGATTGAGAAAACACTCTGGCTTGATGTTGTCTTTATAAAGCTTTTCACACTCAAGCGTAAGACGTGCCTGCTTAAACGTAACGCTGCCGCATTCTGTGTCAACCGGCATAAGTCCTGTTGCCTTGACTTTATCACATTCACGGCCTGACTTTGAACCGCAAATATTGTATATGCTGCGCATATCTGGATCTTTTCCTAGAAATGACAACGTCACAACGGCATTGTCTTCAATAAAATCATGAGTAAAACGTTCGGGCCTAACAAATATCACGGCTACAGGTTTATTCCATAACCATCCGACACAGCCCCATGAAGCTGTCATTACATTAAAATGGTCTCTGTTGCCTGATGCTATAAGCATCCATTCTTTGCCTATTGCTTCTATAAAATTGTCGTTCAGAGTTTTTATATCTACCTTCTTCATCTTCTGTCATTTATAAATAATAGTTGCAAAGATAATGCAAGATTACAGCAAAGCAAAACTAAAAGCCGAGTTTTTGTATTGCCGGCAAAGATATTGTCATATTTGAAAAGATTTCTTTTTGAACTATGCATAAAAAATTTGAAACTGCCCTGCTTACTGAGGACAGTTTCAAATAAGAACTTAAACATTCAAACTGTTATGGTATTAACACTTTTGACGCAACATTGTTTATGCAAACCACATACATACCAGACTGAAGAGCAACCGACATACTGCCGGAGTCTGATGCAGCCGAATATACTTTCTGCCCGGCCAATGTATAAACAGAAACTGCCGAGCCATCATTCATATTATCTATGTTCAACATTCCCGGCACAACTCTAATCAGCGGCATTTGTCCCTCTGAAACAGAAGCAATTGATGTTGTTGTGGTCATGAAGTCTTTCCATTGTTCTGCCTCTTTATACTTATCGATACTTTCTTCAGGAACAAGCAACTTGCACTTGTCTACCGGAGTGAGATTAAAGACATAAGAACCGAGACTTGGAGGCTCAACGGCATAAACGCTGAACTGCTGCAAACTTGATAACCCGGAAAAGCACTCTGTACCTATATGTGAAACGCGACTGCCTAAAGACACACTGAGCAATCCGCTGCAATCCTGAAACACGTAATCGTCTATATATTCAACACTTTCGGGCAACGTGATATCATCTAAAGATTTACATGAATAAAAAGCACTCCAGTCTATACGGGTAAGCTTGTCATTCCAAGCAATATCCTTAAGTGCCGTACACTCAAAGAATGCTCCATTTCCAATAGTCTCAAGGTTTGCGCCCAAAGTCAGCTTCTCTAAAGCCGTACAGCCTTGAAACATCTTTACGCCTATCTCTTTATAAGAATCAGGAATAGTAACTTCTGTCAGTGAAATACATCCCTGAAATGCACCCGAAGTAAAAGAAACAACATGGTCAGGAAGCACAAGAACAGACAGTTTTGCACAATCTAAAAACGCCTGGATTTTTACTGTCTGCAAAGCACTCAGGCCAGACATATCCAAGATGGTTAATCCGCACCCGCAAAATGCCCCTTTACCGATGGTCTCTAAAGAAGTATTGAAACGGATGTCACTAAGTTGAGAACAGAAAGAGTATCTGTTATTAGTTGATTATCAGTATTATACGCTCTAAACGGTAGAAAAGTGACTGTGTGGATTCTATATAGATACGAAATGGCTAAAATTTAACGTATTTAACTTTCAGTTACATCAAAATTACATAGATATGGATTGGATGGAGTCGTTTGAACCGACTCCATAATATGATAAAACCGAAACAAAGAAGACCATGTAAGGGAGTGAATTATCAGCAGCCATTCCACATGTTATTACCTCCATAATGGTTCCGTTTCCCATCCCTGCGGAAAGCCGAGAGCTTTTAAGTCAATTTCGGGAAACCGAATGAACAACCATGTTAGTTTGGACTGCATATCATTATTGGGGGATATAACATTAAGAAAGTACTTGATGATGCAAAGATCAAAGTAAGCACGCATGGAATCTGTTGGCAGTGTTATCCATTCTCCTGCGGGACTATTGGGAATTGCTGGCTGAATAGCATTCTGTTTGTTCCATACTCTTGAATGATGACCACAGGCATTTCTAGTAACTGCAATAACCGTAAGCCATGACTCAAACACATTGATAGGCAACCCAAAACGTTTTGCTATGCGTTTGCGTATGCGATTTTGTTTGATGTTGCGATAAATGGCATTGACGTTTCCAATAGTAAGCAGTTCTCCTAAAATCCACGATGGTGGGTAAGGTTCTGAGTAGGTTCGTTTGAAATGGAGAATGAACTCCTCCTTAGATTTGCTGTATTCCTTGGATATAGCTCGCATTGTTTCATTAAACTTTGAACTATCCAAGAAATAAGAAGAGTCAGTAAGCCAGAAAGGATTACCTGTCATATCTGCCGTTATTTGCATCACCGCACGTCTGATAGCAATTTCAATCTTTTCTATTTCATTGAACATGAGCAGTCTCAGTTTCTTGTCAAAGCGATAAAGCATCATCACCTTTTTGAAGGTTGAACCATCCTTGTACAAATGTGCAGTCTTGGGCATCTTCAATAAAGGATACATATAAGCAGACAATCTGTAATAACCAATGTTGTCAAGGTATTGTATGGCTTTGTTTCTATCACAAATTTGTAAACCTCGAGATTCAAGCAAATCAACGAGATTTTCTGAAGATTCAAACCGTTTTGTAAAGGGAATAAGACTCGCCATATTCAAATGTGTATAAACAAAAAACGCCTCGCACGATTTGAGCATTGTTAAGAGGCTTGGCGAGGACTGACTCTGCAAAGATACGAATAATCATTGATAATACAAACTTTTCGGCAAGAAAAATCACGCAAAAGTGGAATTCTTTGACATGTTTATATTTAATAATGTTAAATCGGGGCTTGAAATCATACTTTACCAGTCAAACAAAGTGGTTTCCAAGATAAAAGTGTTACCTTTGTAACGTCTATACCCATACCGGAAGCCCCGATGGGCAGAGGTTGGGCAGACATACATATGGTAAAAGGCGTTTTTGTACGCTTTGGTTTTGACGCTATAAGAATCTCGCAAATTCAACGACAAGTCAAGAACAAAGCAACAAAGAACGCCTCATGAGGTGTATTATATACAGCCCTCATTGGCTTCGGACGATTCCATTGTTCGTTGTCAAGAGTGCTTTCTATATACTTACACTGGCGTGGGGCTTTCGGCGTTGCTCGTTTCGACTTGTCGGGCAATGCGAGAGCCTTTATAGCGTGGAACGAGTGACAGAACAGGCTCCACGCTTTTTCGTATGTATTAGTGAGTGAATTTCGTCAACAAGGGAGTCGGTTGACTTTATTGTTTGCGGAATTAGAATGAATATACTACAAAACAATCCATATCGTCAGTTAGGAGTCTATTCAAACTCTCCTACAAAGGAAAGACTGGCTAACCACAATCGCATGAAAGCGTTTTTGAAGGTGGGCAAGTCTGTTTCTTTTCCTTTAGATGTGCCACAATATCTTTCATCCATTAATCGCACAGAAGCTTCAGCGGCAGACGCCGAAGCCAAACTTACCTTGCCCAAAGATCAAATTTTGCATGCTCAATTTTGGTTTATAAAAACGACTCCATTAGATGAAGTGGCTTTTAATCATCTTTTCGCAGGAGAAATAGAAAAAGCTGAGGAAATATGGCAAAAAAGAGAATGTTTATCGGCTTTACAGAATCGTATCGTGTGTGCTTTAATACGCAATAGATACGACTCTGCCATAATGTGTGCCGAAGTTCTGTATGGGAATACACAATACCTTAACCAATTTGTATCTACAATAATTGGAACAGGTGGAAATTTTGATGTATCAAACTTGGCTTTTTCATTTCTTGATATACTTTGTGATGAAATAGGCGCAAGCAAACTTTTGCCTTTCATAACCAATAGCTCATGGAAAGAACATATAGGAGAGAAAGCTGTTAAGCCTCTTGTTGATAGCATACAAGAGGCAATCAACATTGCTCAAAAAACCAAAGGCAAAGGTTCAAACGCAAGGCTAAATGCAGGAGAGACATTAAGGAG
>OGLN01000101.1_pt1 | contig 61718 bp, 57 predicted proteins | sample 1572641 | NCBI WGS metagenome assembly OGLN01 (sample SAMEA2581903, study PRJEB24529) | metagenome | biome: Human gut stool | place: China | collected 2011
GGTGCAGGGACTTTTTGTTGGAAGCTGGGGAGAGATGCATGATTCTAAGTATCTTGATCCGAAATTGATTCGCAGGCTTTATGTGACGTGGCGGCAGGCAACCGGAGGAATGATTCCGATCTCGGTCAGGAAGCCGGTGCATATGCGGATACTGGAAACGGATGATACCGTTGACGCACGAAAGAAGCATGCAAAGACACAACTGTCGGAAAAAGCGAGAATTGGATTGTATGATGACGCGATTCTGGCAGATGATACCCACATGGGCACATTTGGTGATAAGACCCGCAGAGAGGCATCTTATGAAGAAAGCTGGCGCGCAAAAGATGAGTATGCTTTTATCCACAGACGGATGAATCAGGTGCCGGTCGGCGGTGAAGCAATCGGTGGGAAAGAATTGGGCAGCAGTGAGATTGTGGAGCAGCTTAAGGCGCTTCCGGTCAGCTATCTGAATAGCATTTATCAGCCCAAAGTAATGGAACACTGGAAGGCGCTTGCGGCGCCGGAAGGGGAATCGTTGTATGCGTATATCGGAAATCATATGGGATATCGGTTTGTTGTAAAAGATGTCAGCTGCAAGCGAGGACGACTTTGCATTACGATCGCGAACGATGGATTTGCTCCACTTTATGAGAATGCAAGGTTACGGCTGATTATGGTGAACCCGCAGAAACATCGGCAAAGCCGGACTTTGAATATGGATCTTCGAACGATAACACCTGGAACCTGTAAATTGATTCATGCTGATTTACGGAAGGCGTTTTGTGAACAATTTTCTGCGGAAAAAGAAATTTCTAACGTGGAAAACGAAGAGAAATACGGCGTAGCAAGTGGATATCGATTCTATCTTGAAATGATTCGAAGCCGGGACGGACGGGCGATTCGCTTCGCAAATGAAGGGGCGGATGAGCGGTTGTGGATCGGAAGCATGGAGTTAAGGAGTTAAGAAACAAAGATGCAGGAAAATCAGATGATTGATTTTGTGATACCGTGGGTGGATGGAAGTGATCCAGCGTGGCAGAAGGAGCGCGATGCGAAAGCCGCGCAGCTTGGCAGTATGGAGCGTTGTGATAACCGGAGCGAGCGGTATCGTGACTGGGATAATTTAAGATACTGGTTTCGCGGTGTGGAGAAGTTTGCGCCGTGGGTTCATAAGATTTATTTCGTGACCTGGGGACATCTCCCGGAGTGGCTGGATGTACAGCATCCGAAGCTTGTGATTGTTCGGCATGAGGATTATATTCCAAAGGAATATCTGCCAACGTTCAATTCGCATACGATCGAGTGGAATCTGCATCGGATTCATGGATTATCGGAGAATTTTGTTTATTTTAATGATGATTTTTTTCTGCTGCGGGAGATGAAACCATCGGACTTTTTTGTGGATGGAAAGCCGAAGGATATGCTGGCACTGCAACCGGTCGTTACCAATGTTTCTGATCCGGTTATGCCATATATCTATTTGAATAACAGCATGGTATTAACCAAATATTTTGATAAGCGAAAGAACATGAAAGCACAGCCGGGAGCGTATTGGCATGTGGGATATCCGTTTTTGTATTTTGGGTACAATTTATTGGAAACGGTTTTCCCAAGATTTACCGGATTCTATACGGTTCATGGACCATCTCCGCTGAAGAAGGAAACGTATCGCGTGTTGTGGGAGAAAGAAGAGGAATTATTGGATCAGACCTGCACGCATCCGTTTCGTGATGCCAAGGATGTAAGTCAGTATCTGCTTCGCGAGTGGCAGAAATTAAGCGGAAATTTTGTCCCGGCGAATGTAGCAAAACTATGCCGGTACTTTGATGTTGATGATCAGAATCGGACGTTGATCGATACGATAGAGAAACGGAAGGCAAAATGTGTCTGCATCAATGAGGCTAATGTCCCGTTTGATTTTGAGCAGGCGAAGAAGCAGATCAATCAGGCGCTCGAAACAATTTTGCCAAAGAAGAGTGCATTTGAATTATAGCATTGTATGGGAGTAAAATGACCATCATAATCTGAGACAATAGAAAGGAGAGACGCTGCGATGACAGAGAGAAGCAGAACTGAATATTCCGCAATCAATACAACCGTAGCGGTAATCTCCAGAATGGTTGCAATCCTTATGGGGTTTGTGACGCGTGTCATATTTACACATACATTGAGCGAGAGTTATGTCGGTATCAATGGTTTGTTTACGGATATCTTAAACGTGCTGTCACTCACCGAGCTTGGTGTCGGAACAGCGATTACCTATGCGTTGTACCGGCCGATTGCGGAGAAAGATATTCGAAGACAGCAGATATTGATGCGCATGTACCGGACTTTTTATCGCGGTACTGCCATCTGCGTCGCGGTTGCCGGGCTTGCTTTGATTCCATTTATGGATGTATTCATGAAAAACCGACCGGATGTGGATCACCTGATCCTGATCTATTTGTTGTATCTGGCGAATTCAGTGCTTTCCTATCTGCTGGTATATAAGAGGACACTGATCGAAGCATATCAGATGAATTATCTGGTACTAATGTATCAGACTGCTTTTCTTGTGATTCAGGATATCTGTCAGATTGTGATCCTTGTTACGACACACAATTTCATTCTTTTTCTAGTGATCTACATTGTGTGTACCGTGATGAACAATGTTTTGATCTCAAAGAAAGCGGATCAGTTGTTTCCATACTTGAAGGAACCTTGTCACGAGAAGCTTCCGGAAACAGAGAGGCACGATATCTTTCGTAACATTAAGGCAATGCTTATGCACAAGCTGGGAAATGTAGTGGTCAATAACACCGACAATCTGATTCTTTCATCGTTTGTGGGAGTCATCACAGTCGGTGTCTATTCGAATTATTATCTTCTGATCGGATCGATCCGACAGGTGTTGGATCAGGTTTTTGCCGGGATTACTGCCAGCGTCGGTAATCTGGGAGCAACGGAAGAAAGCGACCGCATACAGGATATTTTCGAATTGTCCTTCTTCATAGGACAGTGGCTGTATGGGTTTGCAGCAATCTGTCTCTACGAATTGTTGAATCCGTTTGTAGAGATTTCCTTCGGAAAAAACTATGTGTTTACGCGGGATATCGTGCTGATCCTGTGCATCAATTTCTTTATCAACGGAACGCGCAAAGCGGTACTTACTTTCCGCGATTCTATGGGATTGTTCTGGTTTGACCGTTACAAGGCTTTGGTGGAGGCGGCATTAAATCTTGTCATCTCGATTGTGTTGGTGAAAATGTGGGGAACGCTCGGCGTGTTTCTTGGAACATTGGCAAGTACGCTTTTGACATCCGTTTGGGTGGAACCATACGTGTTTTATAAACATCGATTACGGAAATCTCCGGCACACTTTTATCTGCAGTACGCGGTCTATGTTGTAATCATGGCGGTGGTGTGGATTCTGACGGACCGGATCTGTAACAATGTGACTGGCAGCCTGTGGTTTATTCTTCTGGTGCGCCTTCTGATCTGCGTGATCGTGCCAAATGTGCTGTTGCTTGTTGTTTATTTTCGCAAAAAAGAATTTATCCGGCTGAGGGGACGCGCCGCAGCTATGTTAGAGAAAAGGAGAAAAAGGCATGGAACAACGCTTAAGTAAAGAACAACTTGAACTTTGCCACCTGCTTTCTCTGGCTTTACATGGAAAGAAAGTGGAGCAGCTTGACCAAGATGTAGACTATTCGCGTGTGGTTGCAATTGCACAGAAGCATCAGGTGACCCCCCTGTTGCATCCGGTATTGGAAGAGATGGAATTGCCGGAATCGGTGTGGAATATCATAGATTTAAGAGGCGAGCAGGCAGTGCGGCAAAGCTATCGCCTGCTGATGCTCAGCCGCTATGTGATTCGTTTATTGCAAAAGCACGATATCGATGCAATTTTGCTGAAGGGAAGCGGGACAGCCGCCTGGTATCCGGTACCGGAACTTCGAAAATCCGGAGATGTGGATTTATTATTAAAAGACGAAACAGAGGCTCATAGAGCTTTAGAAATCTTAAATGAGAAAGGATTTCAAACGACCGGGAACCAGCTTGCACATCATCATATCGTGTGTGAGAGTCCGGATCGTATTTCAATCGAGCTTCATATGTCTCTTGCAGAGCCTTTTGACAGTGTGAAGATTAACCAATATCTTGCAGCTCAGCAGGTGGAGTATTTTACGAATCGGAGAACCGTCAACTCCATGGGGGTTGCATTTCAACTGGCATCGGACGGATATCATGCTTTTTATTTGCTTCTTCATATGCTGCAGCATTATGTGAGGGCGGGATTTGGCATAAAGCTTCTGTGTGATTGGGTTGTCTTCTGGGAATCGGATGTGTCAGACGATGAAAAGAGCAAATTTCTTCGTCTCGTGAGGGAGAGCAAAACTTTTGGTTTTGCTGCAATGATGACACGCGTCTGCGTGCGGTATCTCGGTTTACAGGAAGAAAAGATGGCTTTTTTATTGCAGGAATCTGATACCATCAAAGCAGAGAAGCGTATGGATCTGATTGAAGAATTGATGGCGGAAATTTTTGAAGCAGAGGAATTTGGACATTCCGGGCAGGATCGTATGGTTACGCTTCGCGGTACAAAGATTACGGATTATGTGCGGGAATTTCATCACCAGATGAAGCTGACATATCCTCGTGCTGGTAGAATTGTTGTGTTGTATCCGCTGCTTTGGGTCATGACATTGTGCGGATTCCTGTACCGGAACCGGACACTGCGCAAGGTGTCCAGCCGGCAGATTCTGCAGAAGGCAAAGAAACGCAGTCAGATTACGGAACAGATGAGGCTTTTTCGCTGACAATAACAGGAAGGTGGATTTAGAAACATGGTTTATTGGGCCGTGGAATATGGCAAAGTTTTTATCGCATATATGGCGCTCATGTACATATGGCCGATGGTCGTATTTCGCAAGTATCTTGCACCGAAAAGCAGAACCTATCGTTTCGCGTTCTGTTCGACGGTGCAGGTTGTTATCGTGAATACGGTTGTGCTTCTTCTGGGACTTGTGCATCTGTTGAACCGGTGGACGATGATTCTGGTGTTCTATGGAGTGTTCATTGGATCTATCTTGTGGAAGAGGAAGTTTCATGGAGATGGGATACGAAAGATCCGGCAGGTGCTTGTCGGAACCAGAGGCGTAAAGCTTTTTTTGACACAGATATGGTCTTCGTTTAGACATTGGATCAAAAATGTTGTCAGAAAGATATGGAAATGGACAAAAGGCAGAAGAATTGAATATCTGACGCTTGGTGTGATCGTTGTCTATGGAATCATATATTTTTCATACGGAACCTATGTGGATCATTCCTATGGATTTGGTGATATGTATACGCACCATTCCTGGATATACGGATTGATGGAGGGAAAGATTTTCTCTGCCGGTATTTATCCGGAAGCAATGCATTGTTTTATCTATGCGATGCGTCAGTTGTTTGGTGTTCGTATATACAGCAGTCTGCTTTTTGTTGCCGGCATTCATGTGGGAACGTTGCTGATCGCAATCTATTGTTTCCTGAAGGAGATATTGAAATCCAGATATACATCGTTGCTGATCATCGCATCGTTTCTGGTTATTGATCTGTTGTGTATTGATGAAATTTTCAGTATGTCCCGACTTCAGTGGACGCTTCCGCAGGAATTTGCGCTCTATACGCAGTTTTTGTGCGCATTGTATCTGGTTCGTTATCTGCGGACGGAGCGGAATCCGCATAAAGAATCCGGCAAACGCAAGTTTATTGTATGGGATGAGAATTTATTCTTATTTATGATGGCACTTGCTGCTTCGCTGGCAATTCATTTTTATGTTACGATTATGGCCTTTTTCCTGTGTCTGTCGTTTGCTGTCTTTTTGTTGCATCGCATTTTCAGGCGCGGAAATTTCAGATCTCTTGTTTGTGCGGTCATCGCCGGGGTGTTAATCGCGGTGGTGCCGATGGGACTGGCTTTTGCCACAGGAATCCAGTTTCAGGGATCTTTGAATTGGGCGCTGAATGTTATGAGTGGTAAAGACACGAAAGAAGGTCGAACGCAGCAGGCGGAGGCAATTTTAAATACCGAGATGCCGGATACTCAACAACCGGATGATCAGCAGATGCCTGTAACAGAATCGTCGGAATCCTTAAATCAGTTCAGCACACAGATTCCGGGAAATCAGGTAACACCGGCTGTCCCGGTGCAGCCGAAAGTGTCTTTCCGTGACAAAGTACAAAATATTGCAACCCGCGTGTGGAATCTTGCAGAGAAAAAGAGTGAAAGCGTGTATTCGTATGGTTATGCAACGCTTTACAGAGACGATCGCGCCAACTGGATCATACGGTTTACAGCCGTGTCGGCGATCGTTGGAGTCATATGTTGCTTTATTGCATTATTGCTTCACCGAAAAGTGAAGTTGTATTTTGAAGGATATCTTGGAATCACATTGTCATCGGTTATTTTTATGATCCTGTATGCGGCTCCGTTCCTTGGACTGCCGGAACTGATTGCGGGATCGCGTGTCTGTTCCACGGAACAGTTGCTGATCATTGCGATGATTTTGGTGCCGGTCGATCTGCTTTTGTATCTGCTGGGACTTTCTGTGATACGAGTTGTGTTACCGTTTGTTTCGATGCTTGTGGTTGTTGGTATCTATGTCGCTGCAAACTATTTTGATGTGTACCATGGATTTTTATACAATGAGTTAACGCGCTATAATTCTGTTGTTGATGTGACCAATGATATTATGGCGACTTTTCCGGAGGAGAGCTATACCATTGTTTCGCCGACGGATGAGTTATATCAGGTCATAGAGAAGGGCTGGCATGAGGAAGCCTTGAATTTCATACAGAAATTGCAGTATGGAAATTATTCGATTCCATCGGAGTATTTCTTCATATATGTAGAGAAGAGACCTATCCAATATGCCCAAAGCCATTTTTATACAGGACCTAAGTGGCTTGCACAGGCAAAATATACCGAGTTTTATACTACCTATTTTAGTGAAGGCAATGATATTAATCAAAGTAAGATTTCGGATGCGTATGCTGATCAGGAAATTGGATTCTTTATGAGGCCTTCACAGACCTATTCCGATCTGACGAATCGTACGATTCTTGAATCGAAATTGTATCGGTGGTGTGAACAGTTTAAGCAGGAATTTCCGAATGATATGCGTGTATATTATGAGGACAAAGATTTTGTCTGTTACGTTGTAAAACAGAACACGTATCGCCTGTTTAATTTGGAGGAGTAATGACAACGAGGAAGAAAACCAAAGCAGGAGTTATCATTCTCTGCTTAATCGTAATTCTGATACTGGGAACTTCGCTTTATATAGCCTGGCATTTTCACTGGCATCTGACATTACAACAGGAGAATTTTACGGAATCATCACGTGATCTTGTGAATCCGAATCGGGGATTTTATTATATATATGGATTTCGGATAACGGATGAGAGCGTTGATTGGAATACAGAAATTACGAAGCGTATGGAGAGTGATCCGGATAACGAACTGGCGTTGATCGAGGTAAATTTACAGGCATATCGCAGCGGAGCGATTTCCGATGTCGGTATGCAAAATATGAAGATGCTTTTTACAGCACTGGATCAGCAGGAGAAGCAGTATATCGTTCGTTTCCTATATGACTGGGATGGACAAAATGAACAATATGAGCCGCAGGATATCAATATCATCGTGGGACACATAAAACAGGCAGAGTCCGTTCTGCGTGAATATGCGGATCACATTTTTACCTTGCAGGGGCTGTTTGTTGGAAACTGGGGGGAGATGAACGGAACGCAGTATGTGGATGATGATTCGCTGCAACGTCTGGCATCTACGTTAGCAGAGGTCAGTAATCCGGACACATATCTTTCGGTGCGGATGCCGATGCATTGGCGCAAGATTACACAGACATCGGATATTCAGACATTTCTGCAAAGTGACTCACCGTATGTACACCGGCTTGGATTATTCAATGATGGAATGCTGGGTAATGAAGGGGACTACGGAACTTATGGAACACAGAGCCGTTCGCAGGCCGGTGATTACAGCGCATGGACGCGTGAAGAGGAACTGGATTTTCAGGATGAATTATGTCGCACAGTTCCGAATGGCGGAGAAGTAATCATAGACAATGCGTACAATGACCTTGATCATGCGATTGCGGATTTTGACCGGATGCATATTACGTATCTGAATGAGGATTATGACCGTAACGTGTTAGAGAAGTGGAGCAATTCTGTCGTTCACACAGATGACTGTTATGACGGAATGGATGGTCTTTCCTATATGAAAGCGCGTCTTGGGTATCGTTTTGTGCTAAGAGAGTGCCGGATGCAGCAGGATTTCTGGAAAGACACGCTCCATGTGGAACTGGATGTCTCGAATTCCGGCTTTGCTCCGATTTATAAGGCATGTGAGGCCTGCTTTGTATTTGTTCCGCAATCATCAGAGGGCAAAACTTATTCGGTGAACGTGGAGCAGAATCTGTCGGAGCTGGCGGGAGGAAATGAGACGGATCGGATTTCTACGATTCAGACAACGATTCCGCTTCATGATCTGGAAAGAGAAAATTATGATGTCTATTTTCAACTTAAGGATCAGGCGACCGGTGAAATGATTCAGTTTGCAAACGAGCAGGAATGCGAAGCAGAAGGTTATCAAATAGGGCAAATCTTGCAATAAAATGACAAAATTATACAATGCATTTTCTTAGAAAGAAAACTATAATGTTAGTAAAGTAGCGGAGAGGAAATACTAGGAAATGGAGAGTGAAATGATGATGAAGCATTATGAGAAGCCTGACATATTACGAGTAGATAATTTGAATGAGGGTGTTTATTTAGCGAGTGGAGATCCGGTTTGCGGAAGCAAATATTTAATGGGAAATTGGATTAAGCCAAGTAGAGGAACATCTCAAGGAGAGCGCCTTCAGGTATGGGGATGCGAAGGTTGTCCGGCTGATGATGGAAACGGATGCAAGATCAAGAAGGGTGAGATGCATGATACAATGGATTATCGTCCTAATTGGGAAAAGAATGGATTAGATCCTAACGAAATTACATGGTAACCGAAATATAACGAATGGCACAGTCGAAAGACTGTGCCATTTTTATGCGAGTAACAAATCAAGATTCTAGAAAGCATCTTCCAATTCCCTGATTTCATCTGCATTAAGAGGTTCGCATCGGAAATCACGGATCTTATACACTTCTTTGCAGATACCAAGCACGGTTGGGCGATGCGTGGTAACGATACAGGTTCGCGGATAATCATCACGCATGATATTTTTGAGAACCTGTCGTTCGGTTGCAACATCAAGTGCGGAGGTTGCCTCGTCAAGCAGCAGGATCGGTGCATGACGGAGCAATGCACGCGCGATGGAGAGGCGCTGTGCCTGTCCCTCGGAGAAACCGGTTCCGCGTTCTCCGACTTTGCTATTGATACCGTCAGGAAGTTTCTTTACAAAATCCCATGCACAGGAGGCTTTCAAGGCATCAATGATTTCATCATCCGTTGCATCCGGTTGTACATTGCGCATATTTTCTGCAATTGTTCCGGAAAACATGGTGTTTCCCTGCGGAACATAGGAGAATAACCTTCGTGTAGATGGTGTGAGCGCAAGCTCCTGTTGTGTGGTGTTGCCAGATAAACAAGACTCTCCTTCCTGTGGGTGAAGGAGCGAGAGAATCAGGCGGAGCAGTGTTGTCTTGCCCTCTCCGGAAGGCCCGACCAAAGCGACGATCTCGTGTGGGTGTGCCGCAAAATCTGCATGTTCGAAAACCTGTGTTCCATTATGGTATGCATAGGAGAAATCCGACATCTTCAGGCTGATACCATCCTTCGCATTTTCCTGCTTGAAGACGTCAACTTCCTGGGTATGATCAAAATTCTCCTTCGGCATATTGAGAATGTCCATCAGACGTCCGGCGGATGTTGTCATAGAGATTGCCGTCGGGACAAGTGATACCAGCTGATTCAGCGTGCCGGTGAGCGAGCTTGACAGGGAGAGGAACATGGTCATGGTTCCGTATGAGATTGCCCCGCTCCACACGCGATAGATACCGAAAGCATAGCAGCTGTACGATACGAATAATCCGACGAGCGACAGAATGATCGAAGTTGCCATCGACAGTTTCTGGAAAGTAAGGCGCATCGAGAGATATTCGGATTGCAATTCGCGCAGTCTTTGGCTGTACAGCCGAATGAGGTCGAAGGCCTTAATGGTCTGGATATTCGAGAATGCTTCCTGATTGAAGCCGGACATCTTCGCGCCCATAGCCGCACTCTTCTGGTTATTGTTGCGCATGCGTTTTAAAATGCGGTTGGACATCAGAAGGCTGACCGGCATTCCGATGAGCGCCAGTAATGCAAACATCGGATCATTGTAGAACACGAGTGCAAACGTGCTGACAAACCGGACAAAATAGATGATCAGGTTCGGGATCCAGCTTAAGATACCATTTGAAATTGTGGAAGCGTCGGAACTCCAACGCGTAAGAAGATCTCCCGTGTGATAATTCTGAATGGATTCCAGATCGGTGCAAAGCATTTTCTCAAAGATATCCGCTTTAATTGAATTGTCCACGCCGATACTGATCTTACTGGAAAAGTAAGAGGAAATCTGACTTAGGACGATGTTGCCGATCGAGAATCCGATGTACAGACAGAAGGTCTTAAGCAGAAGTCCGGTCTGGTGCCCGGTAATGATATCGACCATATCGCGGGAAATCAGACTGGAAATCAATGAGACTGCGGTTCCTGTGAGACCGAGCAGTGTGTAGAAGATCATCGCTTTCCAATAATGTCTTGCATATTCATAGATCCAAAGCGTTTCCTCCCATACCTCGTGAAGTACGCCTTCTTTAATTCGTTTTACGTAGTATTTTGGTGAGTTCGCCATATGATATTCCTTTTTATCAACAATATACGTTGTAGCTTACAGTTGATCAATCGCGTGTTTCATCGTTTCGGCAGCGGCCGGATCCTTGGTACAGTGCAGGGAGAAAACCGGTGTAATTTCGGTGATGGATTCACAGAAAGAAGCCTGTTTCTTTTGCATTTCGGCATCCCACACCGGAGAGATCAGGCGCTGCATCAGCATGAACGCTTTTTCCGGTGAAGCCGGTGTGAACACATGATTTTCCGGAGCCTGTTTCAGAAAAACGATTCCTCCGAGCGGGTAGTTTTTCTTTGTGCTGATTTCAGAAGTCCCGCACCATGGAAGTCCGTAAGTCATCGGGATTCCGTTCTCGATGCCGATGACATTGAGGTCTCCGTTGAGCAACGGAACGTTGTATAATTCATGCCACAGGTTTGTATGTGTCGATTTCCCCGTTCCGGACGGTCCGGAGAAAAGCCAGGCTTTCTCTTTATAGAGAAAGGAAGCCGAGTGAAGCGCGTACAAATGATGCTTCTGCGCAAGAAGCAGGAAGGCAAATCGCAATGCATGAAATACCTGCTCGATATGTTCCTCGTCGAAAGCGTCCGGAGCGCAGTACACGGTAGTGAGACCGCCATCCTTGCGAATGGTCATCTCATAGATTCCCCAGCTTCTTCGGAAGAAAAAGCGATACAGGGAATCGGTCTCGCAAATCTGCAATTCCTCGGTACGAAGAAGAATGCTTCCGTTTTCCTTGAAACGTGGCATACCGATCTTCAGATAGATCTCCTGATCTGCATGCTCGATTTTGTCGCATGCAAATTTCTTGAAAAATCGGTTATATAATTCGCACGGACCATAGTATGCAAATACCAGAGGCCCGATTTGATAGTAGGATGGTTCGTAGCTGGAATGCGGCTTGTCAGAATCGGACAACTGAACGATTCCGTTTGCAGCCAGTGCCGAGATAAAATGCCTTATATCCTCACGAAGTACCGGCAGGTCTTCTTCGGTTGCCTCGAATTCTTTCGCGGCAAGGGAGAGTAATTGATCTTCGTCAAGACCTCTCACGAGTGCATCCCATAGAAATTCGCTTGTAGCATTCAATTTCAATGCATGGGCGCGGCTGGCAGCATTCTGGCCATAAGGCATCAAATACGTTTCATTTGCTAAAATTATCTTCTGATAACCATCTCGAATTTTCATATTTTCGGAAACTCCCTTATTGGTTTATAATCCCTTTCAGTATAGCATTTTACAAGGGAAAATGCTACAATGAGGAAACATAGCAGGGAATTATCGAAAGGATTTTGTAATGGCAGAAGGGATGGAGAAAAATATAGATATCGAAGCATTGTTGAGCGGCGGACAATCGATACAGCTCTATCCGCAGGGATACAGTATGTATCCGCTTCTTGTGCCGGGAAGAGATGAAGTGATTCTCTCTCCACTGCCGGAGCGGGTATTGCGCAGAGGGGATGTTGCTTTATATCGCAGAGATACCGGAATTCTGGTGCTGCATCGAATCTGGCGTTGCAAAGAAGATGGTTACTATATGGTGGGGGATAATCAGGTTCAGGTGGAAGGGCCGCTTCGCAGGGAGCAGTTCCTTGGAATCATGACTGGATTTGTGCGCAAAGGGAAATTGATTTCCACAGACAGTATGTGGTATCGGATCGTGACGCGCCTCTGGCTGGTGATGCGACCATTTCGAAGGTGCATTACGGTGCCGGGAGCGAAGATGAAGAAGTTATGCCGGAATATGCTTCATAAATAAGGTTCGGGGAAACGATGTGTGCGTGAAAGATCCCGGAGCTTAGGTTCCGGGATTCGCAAATAGTATCGTTATATGTTCGTTGATTGTGTGGCTTGTTTTTTGCGTTCACGCAATTCGCGGAAGAAGGAAGAGAGCATTTCGGAACATTCTTCCTGAAGAACTCCCTGTGTGATCTCTACCTGATGATTGAACTGCTGCATTTGTAACAGATTTAGTACCGATCCTGCGCAACCGGCCTTGGCATTCATGGATGCGATAACGACACGCTTCATGCGGGACTGCACGATTGCACCGGCACACATCTGGCAAGGCTCAAGTGTCACGTACATGGTACAGTCTTCAAGTCTCCAGTCGCCGGTCTTCCTGCTTGCTTTACGGATTGCGGCAAGTTCCGCGTGGGCTAATGTATTTTTATCAATGTTGCGACGGTTATATCCGCGCGCAATAATATGTCCGTCCTGTACGATCACGCAGCCAATCGGAACTTCGTCGATGGCATATGCTTTCTTAGCCTGCTTGAGAGCGGCTTTCATAAATTTTTCATCTTCGGTCATAGACTTTCCCCTCGGAATATATATAATATATGTATGATTATAACATGGATTAAGGAAAGAAAGAATGCTTTTTGAATATGAAACAGAACGACTAATTTTAAGAATCATTAAACCGACGGAGGCTGCTCAGGTGCTGGATTTCTATATGCGGGACCAGGCATTGTTCGAGCGCTTTGAGCCGGATCGGGCGGAAGGCTTCTATACAGTCAATTTTCAGAAGCAGATACTTTCCTTTGAATACAATATGGCGGTACAGGGCACGCTTTTTCGCTTCTATGTATATGAAAAGTCGGATCCGAAGCGGATTATCGGAACCATCAGTTTTCATCACATTGTGAGGGGATTTTCAAACTCCTGTGAGATCGGGTACAAGTTTTCGAGTGAGGTTCACCACAGGGGTTACGCAACGGAGGCATTGACGAAGGTGTTAGAGGTGATTTTCTATGAATTGCAGCTGCATCGTGTGCAGGCGTGGGTATTGCCGGATAACATTCCAAGTATTCGCCTGCTGAATCGTGTCGGCTTTGTCTTTGAGGGCATCAGCCGCGATTACCTCTTCCTGCATGGCACATGGCAAAGCCATGCGCTATACAGTATTCTTCCTTCGGATCTTCAGACTTCAAGCTGGCATAACCAGTAGCCGAAGGTTCCCTCGGACGGCTGCAAGGTATCTGCCGCTGCGTCGCTTAAAGAAGGATCATGATTCGAATCCGTTTGTGCCTTTTCCGTTGGAGAGCAGTCCGCTTGCGTTATGTGGTCTGTGTCAACTTCAAAATCATTGAAACCGAATAATAAAGCCATCATGCGCTCCTGACTGGCATAGATTCCGGGAACTCCGAGATAAATCTGTGTGCCGTCAGGGGCGTTTACTGTCTTTAAGACCAGATAATGATAGCAGAAAAAGCCGTGCACAAGGAAACTATTGCTGCACAGATGCCAATTGCGCGATGGAAGCGAGCGGATATCTGTGATGGCGATTCGCTTGTAGGTCGGCGGACACAATTTTTCTTCTGCATGTGCTTCTGTGCTCTGCTGACTTAGAGCGTCGGGGCGAATAGAGCCGGAATCGTCATTTTGACCCCGCGAGATTTCAGAAACGGGGCGAATAGAGTCAAAATCGTCATTTTGGCCCCGCGGGATTTCGGAAACGGGGCGAATAGAGCCGGAATCGTCATTTTGACCCCGCGGGATTTCAGAAACGGGGCGAATGGAGTCAAAATTGTCGTTTTGACCCCGCGGGATTTCGGAAACGGGGCGAATAGAGCCGGAATCGTCGTTTTGACCCCGCTGGACTTCAGAAACGGGGCGAATGGAGCTGGAATCATCATTTTCGCCCCGTGTGGCATTCGGATCCGGTTCCGGGCTCTCTGGAATTGCCTGTGCTTCCCACTTGGTGAAAGTTCCGCTGAGCAGATCGCTTGCCGGATGCTGCACGTAGCTGCCAAGCAACATTTTCCCGTTCCCGTAGCGCACGATCACAGCCTGGATATCGCCTGAATTATAGTTCGTTTTCCCGATGTGATTCCCCGGAAGTTCAAGGAATGCATTACCGATGCCCTGCGAGATGACAATCTTCCCGGCAGGAATACCGATGCATTCGCCGTCCCGGACAATCAGATAGATGGGTGCTTTCTCTTTGATGCGTTCCAGACCCCGGATATGAATATCCATCAGACAGCGGTCGTTTCGTATGTCATTGCGGATAAAGCCGACGTTGCGACCGCGGATCGTCCGGTCGTATTCGTACAGATAAGTAACAAATCGTTTCAATGGAGGAACTCCTACTACTTATTGTTAGCAGTTTATGATGGAAAAAGCGTATTTATTCGAAAATACAATTAGAAACGAAGTATGTAAAATCAAAAACGGAAACAAAATAGAAATAACTGAGAAAAAACAGTTGACAAAAATGCATCCTGCGTATATTATAATAACAGTAACAGTTCTTATTATTAATTAAGGAGTTACAATGATTAAACGAAGCAAGCAACGAGACGCAATTCAGCAATGTCTGATTGGTCGTTACGATCATCCTACCGCGGAAACCGTCTATATGGATATCAAGGATGAGTTTCCGAATATCAGCTTAGGAACCGTATACCGGAATCTGTCGCTTTTGGCGGATCTCGGAGAGATTCAGAAGCTGACGGTGAGTGGAGGTCCGGATCGCTTCGATGGAAATCCGAAGCCACATTACCACTTCGGTTGCAGAAGTTGTGGTTGTGTGATGGATCTTGATCTACCGCAGCAGGATGTATTAAACCAATTAGCAGCGGAGCATTTTGATGGGATCATTGAAAAGCATACGATTCAATTTTCCGGATTGTGCCCGAGTTGCGCGAGAAAACAAACAAGCTAAATAATATTAAGGAGGACATGAATTATGGCAAAATGGGTATGTACAGTATGTGGTTACATTTATGAAGGAGAAGCAGCACCGGCAGAGTGTCCGGTATGCCACGTCGGCGCTGATAAGTTCAAGAAGGTAGAGGGTGAATTAACTCTCGCAGCTGAGCATGAGTTTGGCGTATACGCTTCAACCGTTAAGAATAATCCTGAAATCAGCGACGAAGATAAGAAGTTCATCTTCGATCAGCTGAAGGCAAACTTCGAGGGCGAGTGCTCAGAAGTTGGAATGTATCTTTGCATGGCACGTGTTGCGCATCGTGAGGGATATCCGGAGATCGGTCTCTACTGGGAGAAGGCAGCTTACGAAGAGGCTGAGCATGCAGCAAAATTCGCAGAGATGTTAGGTGAGGATCTTGAGCCAAACATGAAGGCTACAACAAAGGATAACCTCGCTTGGAGAGTGGACTGTGAGTTCGGTGCTACAGCGGGAAAGTTTGACCTTGCAAAATGCGCGAAGAAGAATAACCTTGATGCAATCCATGACACCGTTCATGAGATGGCTCGTGACGAGGCTCGCCACGGAAAGGCTCTCAAGGGTCTGTTAGATAGATACTTTGGATAAGCTACAAGCCGAGTAAGGATAGAAAAAAGAAGTGCGAATGAGGAATTTATTCATCATTTCGCACTTCTTTTTTTCTAGACTTATTGGGCGCCAGCCCACCAGCGAGAAGAAGCGAAGCGATTCGAGCTGGACTCGGCTTGTAAAACTATCTTGGAAACGTTTATTCATATTTATTACCTCTGCGATATAGTATGTTATTTTTCCAACCTAACTGTAAACGGAAATATTGCATAACTCACTCCCTCTTGAAAAAAGCGCAGCTCATTGAGAACTGCGCTTTTCTGAATCATTTTGTAGAGTAGTTGGGTACATAAATTGGATGGTTACTTTAATCTGCAATATTGATAGCAATCGGCGGATCGATCTGGCGCACAACCCATATGCCGTCTGTGCTCCAAGGGCGCTCCATGGTTATCGTGTGTGTCACATCATCTTCGGTAAAATGAACTGTGAGGTCAACGAGATCCCCCTTTTTATCGGCTGTAATTTCCACCTTACGATCATTTGGCAGCAGATTCATTAGATAGCGGGCTGCTTCAACCGGATCCGTCAGGTTGTATTCACCGTCAGGACTCATTCCGTTTGCGGACATTGCATGTTCGCTTAATGTTCTGCCAAGACCGTTTGTCTGATAATCCATCATAGTGTCTGTAATATCGTTTGGATAAGCTGCTTCAAACTCTGCACCGCTGGAAATCACGTCGAGCATCTTCAGTTCCTCGTGGATCACCTCTAACTTTCCATCTGTCACTTCGTAGTGAAGCGTCTCGACCCAAGCCGTTATATGTGGATCAGATGTCCATGCATAGTATAGAATCGTTGCGGTATTCTTATCCGCATCTACATTCGTAATCTGATATCCGGCCTTACCATCATCGAATTCTGCCATCGGCCACGGACTGGACCAGCCGAGGTTATCATTCTCATCTAGAAGATTCTGATCCATCAGATCTTTTAACGCACTCTCACTGGCAAGATCCTTGACGCTGACGACATCTCGGTTGCAGAATGCCAATGCCCATTTCATCAGGCTTTTTACCGGTACTTTGTCGGGAACTTCCGTAGCATCCTCTGCCGCACGATTCAATTCCGACGAGGTCTGCGCTTGGGATTCGGGTATTTCCGTTCCCTGTAGCTGGTCGTCCTGTGTATCCGGGGAAACCTGTTCGGAATTGTTTGTCTGTGTGTTTTGCGTATCCTGTTTTGCATCTCTGCCGTTCGTCAGGCAGCTGATGCCGACGATCACAAGCAGGACGATCACAATGATCGCAAGCCATGTCTGTGGTTTCTTAAAATTCAACACGTTTTTAATCCTCCTTCCCGCATCGCCCTCTCCGAAAGCGACCGGAGCGAACGAATACGGATGACGCTCCATCGCGAACTCCAGAAGAGAGTTGCTATAGCCTTGTTTAATGTTGCTGCCAAACTGCTCAATGACCGCCTCATCACAGCTCATCTCCATGTCACGTACCATATAGAAAAAGGCGATCCATACCAGCGGATTCCACCAGTATACGGCAAGCAGCAGGAACGCGATCAGCTTCCAAAGCGGATCGAGACGCCACACATGATATTGTTCGTGTGCTAAAATATAGGCTTGTTCCTGCTCGCCCATCCGGAACGGGATATAAATCCGCGGCCGGAGAATTCCAAGGACAAAAGGCGAAGGAATCCGGTCGCATTCCCATACGGTTATGCCGCCTTTTCGCATAACGGATGTTGTGTTTGAACCTGCAAACCAATGCGCCTTCCGACCGGATACGTGGCTGCGCGAAGAGATAGGCAGATCGATATCATTTGCAAGGACTGCTGTCTGCACAAGCATCCTGCATTTGATATAAGAATAGATACCATATGCCACGAAAAGCCCGATTCCGATCAGCCAGATCCATCCAAGAATTCCAAGGACCATCTGGGTTGTGCTAAGGGAATGCGCCGTAACACTTGCGGCTGCATTCCCGGAAATCGCATTGGAAGCAGCGGTTCCGGTTGTGCCCATTGCGCCGGAAGCAGCAGCGGTACCGGCCGGATTTGTTACGCCTTTTTGGGACAGCATCGTTTCTGCAGTCGATGCGCGGCCGGCAAAGGAACGAAACAGATTGAATACACTGAGCCTTGAGGCAATCGGCAGGTCAAAGACCATGCGGATTCCGACGAGTGACCAAAGAACATAGGAGTATTTCTTTGGCATCCTGCGCAGAAGCAGGCGCGCCAGAAGAACTGCGAAGATTACAACCGCTACGGTCATATTTTTTTGTAAAAAAGTAAGGAAAATTTGACTTAATTCGCTTAACATAGCCATTCCTTTCTGAGCAATCGGATGCAGATCGGTTTATCATGGTGCCATCTGCAGGATATATTATTTCCGTTGTTTTCGTTGTTTCTATTGCTAAGATTCTTTGCGTTCATGGATCGTTTTCTTCAGCTAGGCTTCTTTATGTTCGTCAATCATTTTCTTCAGCTTCTTTGCGTCTTCACCGGAAATCTTCTTTCCACCAAGAAAGGCTGCCACGAAACTGGGAAGAGAGCCGTCAAAGGTGCGGTCAACGAAATACTGTGATTCCTCCCTCTGCGCCTGCTCCTTCGGGATCAGAACGGTGATGGTTGCATTCTCGTTGGCAATATAGCCTTTTTCACACATCTTGCGCACGATCGTGTAAGTTGTTGATTTCTTCCACCCGAGTTCCTCCTGACAAAGCTTTACCAGTTCTCCGGAGCCCAACGGTGCATGATCCCAGACCACACACATGAAGCGGTAATCGCTGTCACATAATTTTGCATAATCCATAGGAATTACCTCCATATCATTGTTTGAAATATGTGGTTATATATCACCTGCAGGTTGTTCAAGTATTTCGTATCAGATGGTTTATAACCACCAACCTTAAAATAAGTTTATAACTATCAACCCAAAATGTCAAGGTTTATTTCAATAAACCAAAACAGAAAAGAAAAACCCCGCCACTTTGGCGGAGCATCATTGCGTTTCCGTTATATAAATGACAATTAAAAACCGAGTATCCCGCTTCGAATCCATTCGACAGACGTTACCTTAGCAGTTAACTCCCTCCAGGCGACCTTACGGCACATGAGAGCTTCTGCTTAGAGCTGCTGTATTCCTACCCTGACCCGGTTCACAGATTCCCATTGCGTAAGACCCAGACGTCAACGCCACTTACCAAGGGCAGCTCCACCGTTTGGACCCTCTACGAGATATCACCCCAACTATAGCGGATTGTTGGTTCAAGGTACCGCTACCACCCCGGCTACTCGGAGATTTAAGTATAAGGCATAAAACCTCGTATTGTCAAGGCATGCCGGCAAAATGAAAGAGAATTGAAAGAAAAATAATTTTCCCTCTAAAGTATCCCGGCAAACAACCGATAAACAATGTAGAAAGCTTATTGATGACAGAAATGTCATTTAGATTTTCAAGGAAGAAAGGAGATGCTGTTATGCGTATTGATGCATATAACCAGGTTGCGCAGCTGTATGGCGTACAGAGTAACTTCAAGACACAGAAGACATCCAGTGTCAGTGCACCGAGAGATCAGGTATCCATCTCACAGGCTGGTCGTGATTATCAGGTTGCAAAGACTGCAGTATCACAAGCTTCGGACATCAGGGAGGACAAGGTTGCACAGCTTAAGTCAATGATTGACGCAGGAACTTATTCCGTTGAGCCGGGCGATTTCGCCAGCAAGCTGCTGGAGAAGTATAATAATAGTCTTATTTAGTAAGTGAGGATTTGGATTTGGCTAGTTTAGTAGAAGAACTTGTAAATGTACTTGAAGCAGAAAAGCAGATTTATACAACGCTCGTCGGTTATGAAGAACGCAAGAAGGATGTTCTGATCGCAGCGGATGTCGCTACGCTTGAGGAGATTACAACGAAGGAACAGCTGGCAGGCGATGATCTGATCGCGTACAGCAACAAACAGATCCAGATCCTTAAGGATATTGCAACGGTACTTGGCAGAACCGATGGAAAGATGACAGTTACAAGACTCATCTCTCTGCTGGACACGCAGCCGAAAGTACAGGAGCAGCTTACCGAGGCTAGAGACAGCCTGCTTACCGCAGCCAATCAGATGAAGACACTGAGCGATCAGAATGCGATTCTGATCCGTCAGGCAATCGAGTTAAACGAATTCGACATGACTTTGTTCAAAAGCCTTCGTCAGGCCCCTGAGACTGCCAATTACGACAAGAGTGCCTATAACACAGGCTCTCTGTTGGGTGGTGGTGGCTTTGATGCTACGAGCTAAAGTTGTGTTAAGTTTTCTGTGAAAACTTGACATGCAGCGTCAGCCCTTCGCGCAACGAATTGGAATGGCTGATGTTCTTGAAGGAGGAACAGGGTATGGCAAACGGATTCGGATCTCTCTATGTCGGAGCATCGGGTCTCCAGAATGCACAGAATGCATTAAACACAACTGCAAATAACCTTGCCAACGTAGACACCAAGGGATACGTTCGTGAGCAGGTTCGCTTTGCAGACAAAAATTATATCAAAATCAAAGATCAGACAAGCCGTGTTAACATGCAGCAGTCAGGACTGGGCGTGTCGATCGGCGATGTTGCACATGCAAGAGATATCTTTCTCGACAAGACTTACCGTCAGGAAACCGGCAGAAAGGAATTCTACTCCGCGCAGTATGAGGTCGCAACTTATGTGGAAGACCTGATGCAGGAGCTGAATGGAGAACAGTTCAAGGAGAGTGTGAACAACCTCTGGCAGGCGTTTCAGGAACTTTCCACGAAGCCTGCAATCTCCACCAATCAGAACCTTGTTCTGCAAAAAGCGGAATTGCTGGTAACCAGAAGTCAGTCGATCTATTCGGATCTCAAGAGTTATCAATCCAACATTAACCAGCAAATTAAAGATGACGTTGATCGTGTCAATGAGATTGGAAACCGCGTTTATGAACTGAATCTCAAAATTCAGAAAGTAGAGGCGGGCGGTGTTGAGACGGCTATGACGCTTCGCGATGAGAGGGACAGCCTGCTGGACGAACTCGGACAGTACGGAAGAATGGACGTGACAGAGGATGCGACCGGATTCTGTTTCGTCGATTTTGAGGGCGTACGTTTTATTGATGACCACAGATGCAACAATATTGGTCTGAATTCTGCCAAAGGCACCGGTTTCTATACCCCCTACTGGCCGCATCAGTCAGACGCAGCGAATGAAAAATACGTCTCGGTATTTCGCCTTGAGGATGCGATCTCGACCGAGATGAATACCGATATAGGCGAAATCAAATCCAAGCTTCTCGCAAGAGGAGACCGATACGGAGTAGCATCGGATCTTACGACGAATGAGGCATACGATAAGGTGTCGAGAAGCACTGTAATGGAAGTGGAAGCCCAGATTGATACGCTTTTTTCGAGAATCGTGAAAGCGATGAATGATGTGTACTGTCCGAATGTGGAGTCTAAGGATGCGATTACTTCTGTGGACGGTACGGTATATCCGGCAGGCACAAAGATTCTCGACGCAGACAACTGTGCGAGAGGTGTGGATGGAAAGCTTCCACCGAGAGAGCTTTTTACAAGGGTCGGCGTGGATCGTTATACGGAAGTGACCGGAACGGACGGCAAGACCTATTATATATATAATGAAGAGGATCCGAACAATACGTCCACGATGTACAGCATCGGTTCGGTATCGATCAATTCGGATCTCAAGAGACAGATTACATTGATGCCGGCTTACACTGCCAACGGAGCCGTTGATTATGATTTCGGACACCGCCTGGCGAATGCATGGAACGTCAAGGATATGGTACTCAGTCCGGACGACCAGAAGCCGTGCACGTTTGAGGAATATTACGACAAGATGGTATCGCAGCTTGGAATCGTTGGAAACACTTATCAGTCAGCGACGGAGACGATGGAGGGAACGGTAAGTTCCGTAGATAACAAGCGCCAGCAGGTAATCGGTGTGTCATCCGATGAGGAACTGACTTATATGATCAAGTTCCAGTCTGCATATAACGCGGCGAGCCGATTCATGAACGTGATCAGTGAGATGACGGAACTGATCGTGACGGGACTTAAGTAAGTAGTGATTTAGGGAACAGGAGGAGTAAAATATGCCATCACAATTTTTCGGACTTAATATTGGGGCAAGTGCTCTGTCCTCATTTCAGACTTCGGTAAATACGACTGCCAACAACATTGCCAATGTGCAGACGAAGGGATATACCAGACAGACAACGACACTGCAGTCAACCGATCCGATCCGCGTGTACAGTCGCTACGGAAGTACCGGAACCGGTGTTACCGCCACTGCGATCACACAGGAGAGAAATCTCTATTACGATACCAAATATTGGCAGAACAGCTCCAGCAAGGGTTACTATGAGCAGAAGCTGTACTATCTGTATCAGGTGGAGGACGTGATCAAGGATGACAGCACACAGACGGGATTTACATCAATTTTCTCCAAGATGTTTGCAGGACTTGATACCTTAAAGACGAAGGGAGAAGAAGTCAGCGTCCGCAACCAGTTCATCCATCAGGCACAGAGCTTGTGTACCTATTTTAACGAGTTATCCACAAACCTGACGCAGATGCAGGAAGATGCCAACGAGGAAATCAAAAGCAGTGTGGAAACCGTGAATGCAATCTCACAGAAGGTTGCCATCTTAAATAAAGAGATCAATATGATCGAGGTTCGCGGCGGACATGCGAATGAGCTTCGCGACCAGAGAGCGAACCTGATCGATCAGCTTTCCGAACTCGTAAATGTTGAAACACAGGAATATGAAGTACATAATACATACGGACAGAACCTTGGCGGAACGAATTACCGCGTGATCATCAACGGACAGGTTCTGGTCGATGGAAACGATTACCGGACATTGGACTGCAATACGTCCGATTATAAAAATAACCAGAGTGATGCGGACGGATTGTACTCGATCGTCTGGTCCGACACCGGGATGGATTTCGCGGCGACATCCGGTACTGCGGGAGGAAGCCTTAAGGCACTTTTTGCAGTAAGAGACGGTAACAATGCGGAGAACATGACAGGAACGGTAGACAGTGTTGAGAATACAACCGATGCGGATGGCGCGACGCGCAGCAGTATCACGATGACGTTCCCGAGCACAACCGATATGAATGCAGTTAATCTGCCGGATAACGGAGTGCTTACGATCAATAGCCGTCACTATAACTATGATAGCTGGGAGGCGACAATCGGCCCGGATGGTATCACGAGCATCAAGTTTAACCTGACCGAGGAAGTTCCGGCGGAGCGTGCAGCGAATATGGAAGGATCGCAGCTGGTCTGCGGCGAGACGGTGGATGCGCTCGGCGTACCGTATTACCAGTCACAGATCACGGAATTTGTCCGCAACTTTGTGAAAATGTTCAACGATATTGAGAAAAAAGGCGTGGACCTCACCGGAAGTCCGATGGGCGCTTTCTTCGTTGGACAGACCAAGGCCGGCTATACCTACGATGCAAATGATTTTGATGATAAAGTGACAACGGACGGAACACCTTACACGATCCGTTCGAAGGATGACAGTTATTTCCGTTACACCGCAGGCAACATCGCAGTCAATGCGACCTCTCTGCAGAATCCGAACTATTTTGCAACCTCTTCGGAGATCATCAACGGTGAAGCGAAGTACGATGTGGTTGAGGAACTGCTTAAGCTGCAGAAGGATGTAACCATGTTCCGTGGCGACAATGCGGAGTCCTTCCTCGAGACGTTATTGTCCGATATCACCGTAGATGTCGACAAGACGAACATCAGTTATAAGAATTATTACAATCTCCAGACGGCGGTAGCGAACCAGAGAACATCCGTATCCGGCGTCGACGAGGATGAAGAGGCATTAAACCTGATCAAATTCCAGAATGCATACAACCTGGCATCCAAAGTAATTTCCGTAATGTCAGAAATGTACGACAAACTGATTAATGAAACGGGCGTATAGGTCGATATATAAACTAAGAGCGTGACTATGCAGATGCAATGCCATGAAAGCGTCATTTCTGTTGTGCTTGCACATAAGGAAATGCGGATTTCGTGGTATTGTGACTCTGGATAGAGTCACCTCCACCCATATGAGCAAAATGATAAGCTGCGTAGCAGCGACTGACAGCATTGCTGGCAGATTTTGCGAATAAGGTGTGGAGGCAGCTGGAAAGTTGAGTGACAAAAAGGGGGAATACACATGCGTGTAACCAACAACATGATTACCGCCAACACCAAGTCCAACATCAATGGCAACAAGGTGCTGGTTGACAAATACAATACGCAGATGACGACGCAGAAGAAGATCAACCGTCCTTCCGAGGATCCGGTTATCGCAATCCGCTCGCTGCGTATGCAGACAAACTTAAGCCATATTACACAGTATCTGGATAACAACATTTCCGATGCGAATGCATGGCTTGACGTAACCGAGACTGCATTAAACAACATGAAGAAAGTCCTGACTGATATCCGTACCCAGTGTGTCAACGGATCGACCGATACACTGACCGCAGATGACCGCCGTACGATCTTAAAGCAGCTGCAGGCGATGAGCGATCAGATCTACAGCGAGGGAAATTCGGATTATGCGGGACGTACCGTATTTACCGGATACCGTACTTCCTCCCAGCTGACCTTTAAGACGGACGAGAAGGATACGACATATAATATTGACCAGAAATTTACTTATCAGGATCTGCAGGAACACCGCTACTATTTCGGTGAGACAGACGTCCCGGCAGATGCGAATACGGAGTGTACGACTGAGGTCGGAACTCATACCTACAACAGACTGCGTCTGGCATATGATGGCATAGAATCTTTTGATAAATTCTCTTACACAGCGGGCGGCAACACCACCGAGATGGAGCTGGTATCCGCGGCAGACGTGGCAAACGGAGCGGATCCAACCGGCAAAATCGTTGTATATGATAACGAGGAGCAGTGGCGTCAGGCGACCGCCAACGGGGACGATGCCATGACACTCGGCGATAACGACATGATCTTCTTAAAAGATACGGGCGAGCTTGTGTTAGGCAAGGAGATCGCACATACGATGGCACAGACCAAGGCAGACTTCAACATGTCCTATACGAAGACCGGTTTCGATGCAGGAGAGGCAAGACCGGAGTACTATTATGACTGTAAGATGAAGACGCCGGACATGAACGAGGCTGTTGTCTACACGAAGGAGAATCAGCAGATCTTATTCGAGATCTCAAGCGGCATCACACTTCCGGCAAACACACAGGCAAGCGAAGTATTTGATACAAGCATCGGCCGCGATGTCAGCGAGATGATCGACATCGTAAGCAAGGCAATTGATGCGAACGATAAGGTTGACAAGATCAAGGCAATGATGGAGCAGGAATCGTACGCAGACAAGGATTCGCAGAAGGTACTCCAGACGTATCTTGATGCAGCACAGAAGGAAGCGGATTACGCGAACGACAACCTGAAGAAAACCTACAAGCAGTACATCACGAATTTTGACAATTACCTGAATGATGTGAACGATGCCATCACGAATATCGGTAGTTTACAGAACCGTCTGGATCTCACACAGACCCGTGTCGAGAACCAGAAGACAACGGTTGAGGAACTGAAATCCAGCAATGATGACCGTGAGATTTCGGATATCATTATCGACTATACGGCATCTTACAATGCATACACTTCCAGCCTGACCGCAGCAGCAAAGGTTGGAAAGCAGACATTGCTTGATTATTTGTAAAAAACTGAAAGACGGGGGCAAAGCCGCGGAGCAGCGGCCGGACAATCCGGCTTTGGGTTTTCATAAATTCATCGCGGAGCGAGAGGAGAATGACCATGAAGGCAAAAACAAGAATTTTTGGCGAGATTGAGATCGCAGACGACAAGATCATTACCCTGGAAAAAGGAATGATCGGATTCCCGGACCTGAACCGGTTCGCATTAATCTTTGACGAGGAGAAGCAGAAAAAGCATAATTCCATCATGTGGCTGCAGTCCATGGATGACACCGACATCGCATTTCCGGTTATGGAGCCACTGGCAGTCAGAGAAGACTACAAACCAAACGTAAACGAAGCGATGATTGCACCGCTCGGAAAACTGAATGAAGAGAACACCTACATCCTCGTAACCGTAACGGTTCCGAAGAAAGTCGAGGATTTTTCCGTAAATCTGAAAGCCCCGATCATCGTCAACATGGATAACCACAAGGGAGTCCAGCTTATCGTTGAGGACGATTATCCGGTAAAATACAAAGTATATCAGATTTTAAAAGACAAGAAAGAAAAGGCAGGTGAATAGATATGTTGGCATTGACAAGAAAGAAAGGCGAAGCCCTTGTAATCAACAACAATATCGAGATCACCGTGCTTGAGATCCGCGGCGATCAGATCAAGATCGGCATCTCCGCACCGAAGGACGTGCCGGTATACCGCAAGGAAGTATATTTACAGATCCAGCAGGAGAACCAGGCGGCTCTCAGCATCGACGGACTGGACGCTTTAAAAAATATTATGGGATAAAATGCATCGGAGGGTTAACTTTTACAGGAATCCCTCCGATATTTCTTCTAGGATAAAAGGATCAGGTTCAACATAGTAAGTTGCATGAATGAAAACAGGAGGTCATCATCATGGGAATTGAAGCAATCAAAGGTGCAGCAATGACATATCAGGGAAGTACGTCAACTGCAGAGATAAGAGAAGAAACAAGAGCAAAAGTTGAACAGACAGAGAATGTCGGCATCTCGAACAATATTGCGAAAGCAACGGTCGCTTTGGACACAAAGCAGACCAGCGGTGAAGGCACCGGAAGCAATGCGCAGCAGCAGGATCAGGAGAAGCAGAACGCGCAGATCAAGAAGGCTGTGGAGGATATCAATAAGAAGGCGGTTAATTCAGAGGCAATCTTCGGAATCCACGAGGCAACGAACCGCGTAACCATCAAGATCGTAGATAAAGACACCAAGAAAGTCATCAAGGAGCTCCCACCGGAGAAGACATTGGACATGATTGCCAAAGTCTGGGAGATGGCAGGACTTATGGTAGACGAGAAGAGATAGGAGGAAATCCCTATGGCAATGAGAGTATCGGGTATCAATTCCGGACTGGATACAGACGCGATCGTTCAGGAACTGGTATCGGCATATAGTCAGAAGACCGAGAAATATACAAAAGAACAGACAAAGTTAGGCTGGAAGCAGGAGATCTGGAAGGGACTGAATACCAAAGTATACAGTCTTTACAATAGTGTTGGTAAGATGCGTTATTCCAGCGCGTACAGCTTAAAGAAGACGACTGCGTCGGATACGACCAAGGCATCTGTGACTGCAAGCAGCGATGCTGTCAACGGAACCCAGAAGCTGCATGTACTGTCGACCGCACAGTCCGGTTATCTGACCGGCGGAAAGCTGGCACTTCGCAAGGAAGTGACAAAGGATGACGGAACAACCGAGCTTCAGAAAACAGATGGCAGAGATGAGAATGGTAACATTATCAAGATAACATCTGAGACAAAACTGAGTGTACTTGGTTATACGGATGGCAAAGACACAACATTAGATATCCATACAACGGATGAAAAGGGACAGGCGGTAACCAAGAAGATAACGCTTGGTAAGGATAGCACAATACAGGATGTAGTAAGCGCACTTCGCGAGAACGGGCTGAATGCAAGCTTTGATGAGAATAACGGTCGTCTTTTTGTAAGTTCGAAAGATACTGGAAAAGCTGCTGATTTTACGATCGGTGCATCGACGACAAAGCAGATTCCAAAGACGGATGCTGACGGCAATATCGTGAAAGACAAAGACGGTAAGGTCGTTATGGATGAAATTGAGATGTCGGATAAGGAGAGCGCATCATCAAAGAAACTGCTCGGTCTGCTTGGCCTCGATACCGTGAATAATACTTATGACAATCAGGCAGTCAAGATCGATGGCCGCGATGCGGTTATTTCGTTAAATGGTGTAAAGTATACGAATACCACCAATGAGTTTTCCATCAACGGACTCAATATTTCCGTAACCGGTGTTACGGACGATGTGGACGATCCGGAGAATGTCGATCTGTCGACGCTCGATGACAGCAAGGCAATTACGATCACAACCACGACCGATACACAGGGAATCTACGATAAGATCAAGGATTTCCTGACGGAATACAACAATATCATCAATGAGATCACCAAGCTTTATAACGCGGATTCCGCAGGAAGCTACGAGCCACTGACCGATGATGAGAAGGATAAAATGTCCGACACAGAGATCGAGAAGTGGGAGACGAAGATCAAGGATTCACTTCTTCGCCGCGATAACTCCTTAAGTTCCATTATGAATTCTATGATGACATCCATGTCAAGTGGAATCGAGATCAATGGCAAGAGTTATTCACTGTCCAGCTTCGGTATCCAGACACTCGGATATCTGAATGCGGCTGCGAACGAGCAGAATGCTTATCATATTGATGGTGATGAGGATGATGAGAATACATCCGGCAACAAAGATAAGCTGATGGATGCAATCACGAAGGATCCTGACACGGTTGTCAGCTTCTTCCAACAGCTCAGCAAGAACCTGTATAAGGCAATGGATGATCAGATGCAGTCCAGCAGCCTGCGTTCCCGTTATAAGATCTACAACGATAAGGAATTGGATAAGGAGTATTCCAACCTTGCCAAGACCATCAAACAGTGGGAAAGTAAAGTGTCCGATAAGGAAGATTACTATTATAAGAAATTCTCTAATATGGAGACCGCTTTATCGAAGCTGCAGAGCCAGACAAGTTCGCTGAGTTCTATGCTTGGAACGAGCTAAAATATAAGAACATTTTTCGCACACAACCGATTCGTGAAGGAATGGTTGTGGCGAAACGATAATCACACTTCGTGACAGAATCGTAAGAAGTTAAGGAGGAGTTGCGATGATCCAGAATCAAGGCTACGCAGCGTACAACAACAGTAAAATACTGACTGCCTCACCGGCAGAATTAACATTGATGCTCTATGACGGAGCAATCAAATTCACCAATATTGCGATCATGGCGATCGAGAAGAATGATATCCAGAAGGCACATACGAATATCATTAAGACGGAACGCATCATCATTGAGTTCCAGTCGACACTGGATGAGAAGTATCCGGTAGCGAAGGATTTCAATGCCGTATATACCTATCTGATCCGCCGCCTGCGCGATGCGAACATTAAGAAAGATGCCGAGATTCTGGAGGAAGTGTTAAAGCATCTGCGTACGATGCGTGACGCATGGAAAGAGGTTATGGCAAAGACTGCCAACGGAACCAACGTGGCAGTATCATAGCAGGAGAAGTATATGTCAGAAACATATTTAGCAATCATGCTCCAAAGCCTTAAGAAGAAGGAACAGGTGCTGGATGAGATCATCCGTCTGAATGATCTGCAGAAGAAGCAGCTGACCGATCAGGCAACTCCGGTCGATGACTTTGACAAGACGGTGGAGGACAAGAGTGCCTGCATCGACCAGCTTGATCAGCTGGACAGCGGCTTCGAGAAGCTCTATGCGCAGGTTCAGGAAGAACTGCAGGCGAACAAGGAGCAGTATGCCGACACGATTAAGGCATTGCAGAAATGCATTCGCAGCGTGACGGACAAAAGTATCATGATCCAGGCGCAGGAAGCGCGCAACAAGGATCTGATGATGCAGAAGTTCACAACGGTAAGAAAGCATGCCAAGGATGTGCGTGCAAACAGTAAGGCGATTACGGGATATTATAAAACCATGACCCATTCGGGATACATGGACTCAAGATATATGGATGGTAAGAAGTAGTCGCAACATGATATGGTAGCAGGGAGAAAATTTAAATTTTCTTCTTATTTTGCTATAAAGTATCGGGGGTTTTCTCCGATATAAAAAGTAAGTAAACAAAGAGTTGTCTTTGATTACGGTACCGTGATCGACAGCTTGACGGAGCGTACGGCCGCCAGGATAGACATCACAAACAAACAACGAACCGCAAGGACGCGGGGGACAAAGATTCAAGGAGGAATTATTATGGTAGTACAACACAACATGCAGGCGATGAACGCCAACAGAATGCTCAATGTAACAACAACTCAGCAGTCAAAGGCTACAGAGAAGTTATCTTCAGGTTACAAGATCAACCGTGCAGCAGATGATGCAGCAGGACTTTCTATTTCTGAGAAGATGCGTAAGCAGATCCGTGGTTTGGATCAGGCTTCTACAAACGCTCAGGATGGTATCTCCGCAGTACAGACAGCTGAAGGTGCTTTAACAGAAGTTCATTCTATGCTTCAGCGTATGAACGAGCTTGCTACTCAGGCAGCCAACGGAACAAACAGTAGTTCGGATCGTTCTTCCATCCAGGATGAGATCGATCAGTTAACAACTGAGATCGACCGTGTTGCTGAGACAACCAAGTTCAATGAGACTTACCTGTTAAAGGGTAACGGAAAGACATCTAACGTTAAGGTTAATGCGAAGGATGCAGGTATCGAGGGAACACTTACAGGTGTTGGTACAGGTACAGCTACATTCAAGATGACTGCACTGAAGACTGGTGAGTCCATTACCATCGGTTCTAAGGGATATACTATCGGAACAACTATCAGCGAGGTAAAGGACGCAATTGGTAATGCCAAGGTGCAAGTTGGAGATAAGGTTACAATCAATGGTACTGAGTATACAGTTGCAGATAAAGCTGCTAATGAAGATCGTACAGAGAATCTTCTTACCAAGGATAGCTTAAAGGAACTTGTCAATGATGGTGCAAAAGTTATCGTTGGAACACAGACATATGTAGCTATGACTGACGCTGATAAGAATCAGGTTGGTGATAATGATGCATCTGTTATCTCGGCAAATAAAGCGTACGAGTTAATCTCAAAGGAATTGATTAAGGCAAGTTCTATCGGTGCAGATCCAGGTGAAGAGGCTAAGATTTCGGCTAAGGACTCAGACTATACTGGTAAGGGAGCGTATAGTACAGCTAATACTCAGGTTACCTTTGTTATTGGTGAGGGATCTAGAGAGGTTACACAGGGACTTCAGTTGGGACTTCATGTAGGTGCTGACGCAGATGAGAACAACAAGATTTCCTTTACCATCGATACGATGGATTCTGCAGGACTTGGAGTTAAGGGATTAAACATTGTTGATAAGACCGGTGCTAAGGCTACTTACGCGATCGATTCTATCGCAGATGCAATCTCTAAGGTTTCTGCACAGAGATCTTCACTCGGTGCTGTTCAGAACAGACTTGAGCATACAATTAACAACCTGGACAACGTAGTTGAGAATACTACAAGCGCAGAATCACAGATTCGTGATACTGATATGGCTGAGACAATGGTTGAGTACAGCAAGAACAACATTCTTGCTCAGGCCGGCCAGTCTATGCTCGCTCAGGCGAACCAGTCAAATCAGGGTGTACTGTCCTTACTTGGTTAATTGCTGTTTGCTATTCATTGCTATACTACTATTACAAAACTGGCGACGGGTTGCTCCCGCCGCCTTTTTTGCGCCTTAAGGAATCTTACTGATATGTTATGAAAATTACGATTTTTGTCATTTTTTCAAAAATTTTAATTTTAGGGGTTAAGTAATCCGTAAAGAGCCCGATATAAAAAGTAACCAAGTAAAAATGGTGTCCAGCAAGCACCATGAAAGACGCCCAGCAAGCGTCATTACCCGAGGCGTTCAGCAAGCGCCTATATTATTATCAAATCGGTAACCAAGGACGTTACGTAGGATTCAAGGAGGAAACAAATAATGGTAGTACAGCACAACATGCAGGCGATGAACGCCAACAGAATGTTAAACGTTACAACTTCATCTCAGGCAAAGGCAACTGAGAAGTTATCATCCGGTTATAAAATCAACCGTGCAGCAGACGATGCAGCAGGACTTTCTATTTCTGAGAAGATGCGTAAGCAGATCAAGGGATTGGATCAGGCATCAACAAACGCACAGGATGGTATCTCAGCAGTACAGACCGCTGAAGGTGCACTTACGGAAGTACACTCTATGCTTCAGCGTATGAACGAACTTGCAACACAGGCAGCCAATGGAACGAACAGTAGTTCTGACCGTGAGGCAATCCAGAATGAGATTACTCAGCTTACTACAGAGATGGATCGTGTTGCAGAGACAACGAAGTTCAATGAGACATATCTGTTGAAGGGAAATGGAAAAACTTCCACGACTCAGGTCAACGCGCATGATGCTGGTATTGCTGGTTCACTTACTGGAATTGGAACTGGAACTGCAACATTCGTAATGGATGCATTAAAATATGGTGATACGATTACAATTGGTTCAAAGGGATATACCATTGGTACAACGGTTGGAGCAATTGAGAGTGTTATGGATGCGAAGCTTAAAGCGGATGGAACAACACTTTCCATCAATGGAACGGAGTATACCGTAACAACAGGTGCTGAGGATGCTGCGGAGAATAAGCTGAAACTAGATACACTTAAGACCCTTATTTCGGAGGGAGACAAGGTTATTGTCGGTACACAGACAATGATTGCTATGAATGATAAGAATAAAGATGGTATTGGCGACAATGATGCTTCTGTAATTTCTGCAAATAAGGCATATAGCCTGATTGCAGATGAACTTCGTAAGGCAAGTTCTGTGGGAGCAGATGCAGGTCATGAGGCTCAGGTTGGCGATACCTTTACGAATACAAAGGGTACACAGGCAAATTGGAAAACAGCTACACAGTACGCAGAGGGAACACAAACACAGGTAACGTTTGTAATTAAGGAAGGTACTGTAGATGTAACCCAGGGACTGCAGATGGGACTTCATGTAGGTGCTGATGCTGATGAAAGCAATAAGATTACCTTTACGGTTGACACCATGACAGCAGCAGGTCTTGGACTTCAGAATTTGAGCGTTGTAGATACAACCGGTGCAAGAGCTACTTATGCAATTGATGCGATCGCAGATGCAATTCAGAAGGTGTCGGATCAGAGATCTGCACTTGGTGCAATCCAGAACCGTTTGGAGCATACGATCAACAACCTGGACAACGTAGTTGAGAATACCACAAGTGCTGAGTCGCAGATTCGTGATACGGATATGGCAGAAGAGATGGTTGAGTACAGCAAGAATAACATTCTTGCACAGGCTGGTCAGTCCATGCTCGCACAGGCAAATCAGGCAACACAGGGTGTTATGTCATTATTACAGTAATTTCATAGATATTTATGGAGGAAGAGCGAAAACCTCGCTCTTCCTTTTTTCAATTAACGGGAGAAACATATGCAGAAGAAGCCAGTTTTATCAATCTCTTTGTTGGTATCGGACCGACCGGATACAATTCAAAGATGCCTTGATTCTTTAAATACGATAAGAGAGAATATTACGAGTGAACTGATCATTGTAAATACCAGTCATAGTGAAAATGTTCGAGCAATCATTGAGAAATACACGGATAAAATCGTTGATTTTGAATGGTGTGATGATTTTGCTAAGGCAAGGAATGCAGGACTTTCTTTGGCAACAGGGGAATGGTTCCTGACACTTGACGATGATGAATGGTTCGTGGAGGTGCAGCCGCTGCTCGATTTCTTCCAAAGTGGAGAGTATAGACGGTATGGGTGTGCAAATTATTTGGTACGCAATTTTTATGATATAAAATATCGTCATTATTCGGATGCCTGGGTATCAAGAATGATACGTTTGAGCAAAGATACCCATTATGAAAGTAAAATACATGAATATTTGTATCCGGTGCATGGGGAATGCAAGAATATAGAGGCGCTTGCATACCATTCGGGTTATATTTATATCGATGAAGAGGCTCGTCTTAAACATTTCAAGCGTAATTCGAGGCTGCTTGAAAAAATGATAGAAGAGGAGCCGGAGCGAATGAGATGGCGGGTGCAGTTACTGCAGGAATATCGATCGGTACATGAGTATGAGCAGATGTATGACGTGGGAATGGAATGCCTTGAACTGTTTCGGAATGTGAATAACGAAATAGATAACAGGGATATTGGCACATTTTATGTAGCTGCGGCAGAGGGAAAGTTATTTCTACATGAGGAAGACGAGGCTTATCGTATAGGTGCGCTTGCACTTAAGGATTCACGAACAAGTGAATTGTGCCATGCGTATGTTATGCTTCTGTATAGTGTCATCTTTTATCGCAAAGCAAATTGGAAAGAAGCAGAGAATTCGATTCATATTTATTTCCAAATTTATGAGTATTTTGAAACGTATACACAGCGTTTGGAAATACAAAAGGGAGCGCTTCTGGTTGCAGAAGCGTATGATGAGATGGCGCTTAAGAAGGCATATGCGATTCTGATTATATGCGGACTTAAGAGAAATGATATGTCCCTCTTAAAAGAGTACTTTGATAGGTTGGAATGGAATCAGAATAGCGTCTATCTGATGGATGGATTTATGAAGGAACTGGTTGAGTCAATGGCTCATTTACCGGAAGATGATTTCTTTGTTAAAGTGGTATCAACTGCGTGGAACCATCCGGATTTACGTAATTCACTGTTGGAAGAACTGGCCCCGTATGAACTTAACGATCCACAAGGTTTTTTAGTACTGCAGCATTATCTGGCACAATTAGATGTGGATCATTGGTATTTGTGGTATACAAAAATATTGGATGCAGATAAACAGGTTGATGTATCTACTTTGAAAATGTATTTGCAAAAACTGGTTAGTGCGATTGCGAATATTTATTGCTTGCCGGGATGCGTAATCGATATTGCAGCGTCACGCGGCATAGCTATGGAAGATATATACTTGCAAGTAGAAGTTGAACGATGGGAAGATGATTGGAAAAATTTTGTCAGTGAAGCGGATCCATCATCGGTTCAACAGACAGTAAGAATGATACAGTCCATGCAAACAAAAGAGGATGTACGATATGAACTGTTTGATATCATGTGGACAGAATATTCCATCTTTGCGGGTGAGTCTGAATGCAATGATTATAAGACGATGCACCAAAGACTGGATACATATGTTAGTAAGATATTAAACTTTATGCAGAGATATCCAAAGCGACACCTGATCTTGGGAGATGTTGCATTGAAAATGAGGGATGCCCTCAATGCAGAGTCTGCCAATCCGAAAGGAGCAATTGCTTCCTGGGCAGAGGTTACGCATGACATGCCAATATATGCATTGACCATTAAGAACTATCTGTTGGCGTTCAATGATGATTACCAGAAACAGAGTGTATCACAGGAAAGCGAGATGATCATCTTGAAGAAACAGATTCTTGGAGAAGTAGAAAAATGTCTTGCAAACAAGGAATATAAAGCTGCACTTGATATTTTGAAGCAGTTAAGAACGATGCTGCCGATGGACTCTGACATAACGAAATGGCTAACGGAGGCAGAAAACCTATATTTAGAAAGCCGGACATAATAACGAAAAGGAAAATAGTATGGCACAGACATTACTTACAATATCTATGCTGGTATCGGGACGGGAAGAAACAACAGAAAAATGCATTCAGTCGCTAGCTCCGATCATGAATGAAGTCGACACGGAGCTAATATTAGTCGATACCGGATGTGGAAGCGATTTGAGAAAAAAACTAGAAAAATATGCGACAAAAATCATCGACTTTACATGGTGCAATGATTTCTCAAAAGCGAGAAATGTAGGGCTGGAGGCAGCCAATGGACAGTGGTTTCTTTATTTGGACGATGATGAATGGTTCCTTGACGTTCAGGATATTGTTGTATTTTTTAAGAGCGCGGAATACAAAGAGTTTGCGTCAGCAAGTTATATCCAAAGAAATTATCTGGATATGGAAGGAAACCAGTATACAGATACGCGAGTCGGAAGAATGGCATGCATTACTCCGCAACTTCACTTTGAGAGCAAGATACATGAATTTCTGACTCCGATAAATGGAAAGCATAAGAATTTGTCGTCAATGGTTGAACATTATGGGTATGTATATGAAACAGATGAGGCGAAGATGGCGCATTTTAGGCGAAATCAAACATTGCTTGAAGAAATGATCGGGGCGGAACCTCAGAATTTACGTTGGCGGTTACAGCTATTGCAGGAGTATCGGGCAATTGACGATTATGAACGAATGTATCAGCTGGGGGAAGAAGGTATTGCAACGCTGAACGCTTCTGATGCGTGGAACGGCAACGAACTGCAGATGTATATTGGAAGTTTTTATGCAGCACAGATTTTATCAATGGAAGGGCGTAAGGATTATGAAAGAATGTATGAATTATGCCAGATGGCAATGCAGGATTCCCGTAATACGAAGCTATGTAACACCTTTATAAATGAAATGAGTGCAAAATCCTGTTTCTATAGAGGATTGGCAGAGCAAAGCTATGAACGTGCTGAAAAGCAATATCAAGAATCCGATAAATATGTACAGGCCTACTTAGCAGATTGCGAGTATTTTTCATCACATCAGGAAGAATTTTCCTGCCAGCAAATTGCGCCATTTGTTGGAGAATGTCTGGATGATGTAAAACAAAAAGAGATATATTCCATTGGTATTTGCAATGGGTTGAAAATGAATTCAACGGAAAATTTAGCCTTATATATTGACGCGTTGCAGTGGACACAAAAGCATGTGTATGTATTTGAGGAAATTGTGGACATTTTGGTTGATGCGGTAAATGCTTATGCAGACAGGTACAGAGGCATGGAAATTCCGTCTGATACTACTTACGAGGTTTATGCAAAAACCTTGCGCATTATGAATCATCAACATGCGCTTTGGGCATATTTCTGCGAGGTGATGGAGGTAAAACGCAATCGTGGCATAGATGTGAGTCAGGGATTGCGTTTGATAAGTAAGATTTTGCCTGATGCCATAGAGACAACGGATTCCACAGATGAATTAGAGCAGCTTGCCAGTCAGGTTAAGCAACAGATTCAGATGCTTATTGCAAATGGAATGAAAGAGCAGGCAAGGGTGGCTATCCATCAGGTAGAAAAATTATTGCCGAATGATCAACAGTTAAAAGAACTGGAGCAGATGTGCAAATAGGATGCAGAATGCTTTCATAATGGAAGTTTTAGGATGGCATTTGCAACCTTTTGCATACCATAGTCAGTGTAGTGTTCGCCATCATTGCAACAGATCGCATACTCTCCAGGGGTGAACAAATTTTTTTGATTAATTAAATATACACTTTCATTGTTGGCCTTTGCTGCGAGGTAAACATTATTGATAATATTGTCATAATCTCTGTAAAGAATCTCCGAATTAAAGCAGGCTGTGGTTAGAAAAATAACCGGAACAGTTGGCTTCTTGGATCGGATAATAAAATAAAAATTACTGAGATTTGTGGCCAGTTCTTCTTTGCTCCAAGCGTTTCTAGAGTAATCAAGAAATATATAATCAGTATCTAGTGCTGCGATGTCATGCGCGATAGATGAAAATGCTTTGCAACAACTAGATAAGGAGTAATTAATAATTTCCCAATCTGATTTTTGTGATAGGATATTTACAAATGACATACCGGGTCTGGTGGCAGAAGCCCCTTGTGTAATAGAGTTTCCGTAAAATACAGCTCTTTTTTTGGGCGCGCTTGTTGCCTTAATGTCTCCGTAAAGTGTTTCTATACTTAATGAATGAATCGTATTGTATAGTGGTAGATAAATTCGGATAATACTCTCCACATTATGTACAAATTCGAAGTCTGCATAATTAGAATCTATTGATGGAGCAAAGCATTCTCTATGAAGAAATTCGGTCTCATTGTAAGGCTTTTCATAAATGTCAAAACCGTGAGATGCCCCAAATGGAATTTTTATATATTCTCTGTCACGTCCCAGTCTGGCAGTAATATGGACAAAAGGTGATTGGGTTATGAATTCGAGATAGCAACCGGATGTATTTGCGGACAGATTATGAAATTCTTTTTGCGCACCAATGGATAGGCTTGAGAATTCTTCGGTTGTGACGTTCATATATTTTTCGAAGGATTTATTATGGGTCCAATTGATGGCACCGAAGACTAGATTATTTGTTTGAAATAAATCGGTACAGACGTAGTCTGGGTGAGGTATACTTTTAAAAGAAGCCTGTGATTCTGCTTCTATATGAAGATTTTCGATGTCTGCATATTCAGGTAATATAAGTAGAAATGCTGGACACGAAGATAATTCAGCTTCTGTAAAAAAACGTGATAATTCAACTATTATGTTTATTTTCGGTTTTGAAGAAAACCAGCAATTGATAATTTGCCAATGGTTGTGCATATAGGAAAGAAGTGTAATGCCATATTTTTCACATAATGATTTGGCAGGATAAACGTTTATGGATCTATTATGCAATTGATAGTGTATGGAAATTGTATTGGAATTTGTTGAAAAAAAATACTTTTGCATATGTTTACCTCCCAATCATACAAATAGTGTATAATAATTTTATAAGAAAAACAATAAAAAGGATGGGAATACTTATAGGTATTCTTTAAATTGCCGATATAAAGTATAAGGATATATTGATAGGAGATCGGAGACGTACATGGAGGTAAAAGTTTCAATTAGTGTGATTATGCTCACATATAATCGGGAGGGAATGATATCACATATGATTGAAAGCATATTGAATCAAACATATGGCAATTTCGAGTTCATTATTGTGGATAATGGATCAACAGATCAAAGTGGACAAATTGCAGAAACGTATGCCAAGCGTTATTCCCAAATAAAAGTTATACATATAGAAAGAAGCAGCATAGGAAAAGGCAGAAATGCCGGACTGTCAGTAGCGCATGGAAATTATGTTGCGTTTGTTGATGATGATGATACTTGTGAGATGACCTATTTGGAACAGTTGTATACATCATTGGAGGGCGCGAAGAACGAAATCTCTGTATGTGGAACGAATAGAAGTTGTGCAAACCATTCTGTAACCTTTTCGGGAAGAGAGGCTTTGGAAGCGTTACTTGACCGAAGGTACTTTAATGTGGGATTCCCAACAAAGCTTATACCAAGAGAATTATTTGATATTGAGTCTTTTCAGGAAGATGCGAGATTCGATGATATATATTTGATGCCAATCATAATTGCAAATGCAAAAAAAATACACTATATTGCGGAACCTTTGTATCATGTGAATCGGCATGAGGGAAACAATAGCGCATGGACAACCGACTATAATCTTCTTACAGAAAAAATTTTGCAGGAATATATAGATGTATATGAGAAGAGAACGGATTGGTTGTGTGAATTGTATCCGGAGAGCAGTTTACTGTGGAAGTATTATAAATGGAGTTTCTATATAAGCATGATACAGAAAATTCATAAATATCAATTGGAAAAATGCTATGACATTTGCAAAAGCTTGGAATCCGACTTAAAACAAAATAGAAGTGAATTTTTGGCATCACCGAAAATTCAACTATTTGAGAAAGTATGGATGGAGGAGTTTGTGAGTTAAGATGATTATGTAAGATTGTATGCGAACATAGAAAAGAGGGATAAAGTGAATGGATTAATACTTGCAGCCGGAAAAGGTAGTCGACTAATGCCGATGACTAATGAAATACCTAAGGCATTAGTAAAACTTAAAGGAAAGCCGCTGATTTTTTGGACACTTGACCATATGATAGATTGTGGGATAAAAAGGATTGGTATTGTTGTTGGATACAAAGCGGAAATTCTAATAGATGTAATATCGAAATATTATTCTAATCTTGATATTGTTTTTATAAAGAATGACGAATATGCAACAAGTAATAATATGGTATCGCTATTTAAAGCAAGAGATTTTTTTACAGAGGATACGTTATTAGTAGAATGTGATGTGATATGCTCACAAAAACTAATGAGAGACCTATTAAACGCAGAAGGAGACTGCCAAATAGCGGTATCAAAATATAATTATCAAACAATGAATGGTTCGGTTATCGAATCAAATGATATGGTATATGCAAATCGTCTGCTAACTTCAAAGATGCAGGATAGTAGCAGATATGGTTCGTATTTAAAAACGATTAACATTTATAAATTTGGGAAGTTGTTTCTTCAAAAGCAACTTGCACCAACGATGGGGTGGTATATACAAAATTTTGATAAAGATAGCTATTATGAATTGGCAATTGGTTGCCTAATATATTTGAATCCAGAATTATGTAAGGTTCGTCTGTTTGAAGAATCAGAATGGGTAGAGATAGATGATATAAGAGATCTTGAAGCTGCTGAAAGGAAGGCGAATAGTTTTGAATAGACCATTGAACGCATTAGTGATTGGCGCGGATGCATTAGAATATAGTGTTATTGAGAACAATATTGAGAAATTCCCTAATATTAAAAAAATGATGAACACAGGAGCTTATGCAAAGTATGACGCATATGTTCAAAAAGGATACAAAGAATCTTATGTTAGTGAAATGAATTGGGCATCAATTTATACAGGATTGGAGCCATGGAGGCATCGTGTTAAAATAGTGTCTGATGAAGGTGTAAGAAGAACTCCATATATGAATTCTTTTGATGGGATCGCCCCATTTTGGAAAGTGCTAAACGAGAACGGATATACAGTTGGATTATGGGCGGCAGATTGTTGCGTTGAGCCCTTGGCAATAGATGGATATGTTGTTAGTGCAAAATACCATATGTTAGAAGACCCTAGGGAAAATAGACTATCAACGAGAGAGTTGCAGGTTAATAGTGGGAATTATAGAATATGCGGAATTGATAATAATCCACCTGCAAGATTATATCCCAAAACGTTGAAACAGCAGGGAGAATCATTTGACAAATTAAAAAGTGATCCCCAATATGCAATGAAGGCGATAGAAAAATATCATTTTCAAGATTCTTTACAAAATTTTGAGGCTGAGCTAGATTATTTTTTTACAGGAATGGAACAAACCCAAAAAGAAAATGGGGTTGATATGTTATTTTTTTATACTCCAACGACGGATTTAATAGCTCATTCGTGTATGTATGAGGATGATACAGATGTTTTAGTAAAAGCTTATAGTATTCTAGACCGGAAAATTGGACAATTGGCGAAAACACTTAATCCACAAAATCTTATTCTTATGTCGGATCATGGAATGATGAATTTTAAGGATGTGGTTAAAACTCAAGATGAAAATATAAAAAGAGAGGCCTTTTCTGATAAAGATAAAGTGATATGGTTACCTAATGGGTATATGGCTTTTGAAGCACATAATGGGGCACTCCTTTTTACCGCTCATGCAATGAAAGGATTTTTTTTGGCAAGTGGTAACGCATTTGAGCACAAGACAATTTCTGGGATGAGAACAATTGATATTTATCCTATATTATTAGAATTGTTTGGATGCAGAGTTCCAGATGGAAGATTGGGAATGGTGCCGGATATATTTAAAAAAAATGGTCTGTTGAATCAGGAGAGGAAGTTTATAGAACACAAAAAGGACAAGGTTGCCTTAATAGCTGCTCATGAACCTGCAATAGTAGATATAGTGACGAATGAGCTATATGTCCACTACAGGGACATTGAGATTACTGTTATTGCAGAGGATAGGTATGAAGAGATATATCGAAACAATCCAAGAGTTAGAGCGTTTGCAGAATACAGTAGTTTTTCGCCTGATCAATATGATGTGATTCTTTCAACTCTATTTAACCGTAACACAAATAAAATTGGGGTAATAACCATTAAGGGGGAAATAAAATGATATATACATATAAGCATAGTAATGATTTTGAATCTTTTGATACACCCGAATTACAAAAATATAATGGAAATATTATAGTGTGGGGAGCGGGGCGAATAGGTGGAGTAGCTGCACATGTATTAAAGAAGAAGGGCATAAAACTTATTGGATTCTGTGATAGTGCAAAAGACAAATGGGAGACAGAATTCTGCGGATATAAAGTTATGTCACCTGAAAAACTCAAAACAGAATATCCAGAAGCACTTGTTCTTATTTCAACCGTATTCCACGTCACGATATATGACCAATTGAAGGAATGGGGATTTGAAAATGTATATGATTGTGCTTTTCTTTTTATGGAAATTGATTTTAGTGATTACGATTTTTGGATGGATCCACCATATGCAATCCGTAATGTTGAGCAGTATTTGGCGGCAGTTTTAGAACAGAAAAAGAAGGAGGGTACAATCGATCAGATATTTTTGAATATTACTACAGCGTGTACCCTAAAGTGCAGAGATTGCTCAATGTTTATTCCGTATGTAAAAAAACCATGTATCTATCCATCAGATGAGATTATGAAGGATTTTATGAGAGTATTGTCGGTGCTTGGTCATATTCGCATAGTTAATTTTTATGGTGGCGAACCTTTGTTGCATCCTGATTTGGCAAAGATGATTCAATCCCTAAAAGATGATAAAAGAATAGATAGAATTAGTTTTATTACAAATGGAACAATTGTTCCGAACTCCGAATTGATTGAAGTGTTGAAGAACGAACCGCGTATAATGGTGAGGATCTCGGATTATGGAAAAATATCAACAAAACTTGATGAATTGACAGCGATTTTAGATGACAATGGAATTGCATACGAGATAGCAAATTATACATATTGGGATGCTCCAAGTACAATAGGAGTTTGTAATGAATCAGAGGCACAATTAAGACGAAAATTCATAATGTGTACATCATGCAATGTGTTGTTTATTCTTAATAGAAAGGCGTATTTGTGTAGTACAGGAAGTGCAGTTGGAAATATGGATGTCTTTCCACCGTCAAAAACGAACTGTATTCAAATTGCGGAATACGATGGCAGAGATGAAGATCTGTTTGCAAAGGATTTAAAAGAGTTTATCGGAAGACCTAAAAAGGGGATGTATCTTGACGCTTGTAAGTATTGTTCAGGTGGACATTGTGTGCAATTTGAAAATAAACTACCGGTTGCTGTTCAGACAGATAAGACCATGGTTTTTGGCAAATTGTATTAAACGTTGAGGGAATGTTATGTATGTAGAGAATATTAATTTTACTCCAACTATGCGTTGTAATTTAAAATGCAAACTTTGTGGAGTTATGGTTCCACATTATGAATATCGTCCGCATATGAATGAGGATGAGTGGAATAAGACGCTTAAGGCCCTGTTTGAAATTGTGGATAAAGTAAGACGATTTCAGGTAACAGGTGGAGAACCATTGGTTCATCCATATTTGGATCAAGTGTTAAGTAAAATATTTGAGTATGATGACCAGTTTGAAGAATTGTGGCTTTTTACAAATTGTGCGGTTCCATTAAGAGAGAATGTTTTAAAAGTTTTAAAGACGCATAAAGACAAAGTATTGGTGCATTGTTCAGATTATGGGGTAAGACCGGAAGTGGCACAGGCGAATATACGTCTGATGGAGGAAAATGATATACCACACCGCTATTTAAAGTATTATGGAGAAAACCAGTATTTTGACGGATGGGTTGACAACGGAGACTTTGTGGCACACAATCGCTCTGAGGAAGAAAATACGAAGATATTTAAAGAGTGTTCCCACACATGCAGAGGCGGATCTTGGTACGTAAGAGGTGGGCAGATTCATTGGTGCGGACGTTCTATTCGTGGAACTGAATTGGGAAAGATTCCATCTACATCATCCGACTATCTGGATTTATTTGATGAAAATACAACCATTGAACAAAAAAAACAGTTATTTGAAGAGCTTAGAAAGAGAACGGTAATAACGGCTTGCGACTATTGCAATGGATATTATGGAACACTAGATGTCGGTAAGCGATATCCAGCGGGAGAACAGATGGACTAGACTTATAGAAAGTGGAGAAACTGATTTATGAAGAAATATGTTATCTTTGGTGGATTTGATTATGCCGTAAAATGGGAAATGAATCAAGATGCTATATATAGAGGAATAGACTATTTCGTAGAGAATGATGAAAATTGGATTGGAAAAACATATTTAGGAAAACCAATATACCCAGTAAATCAATTACTCAAAGATAAAGATAATGTATTTATTCTGATTGGATCGATTATTTATCACACTGAGATAGAGTTTCAACTTAATGAAATGGGCTTTCAAAAGGGTAAAGATTATATGTGGGGAATTGCATTTCCAGGAGATGCGAAATGTGGTCGCCTATGGTATAAAACGGAATGGAGTGATGAAAAAAACAATGTATCATTAAAAAATTGTGAAAATGGAGAATATAGTAAAACAAGAATGCAAATTGTTTCCAAACTTATAGACAAAGATATAGAAACTGTTTTAGAGCTTGGAGCTGCAAATGAGAGAATAAGAGAATTTATTCCGGACTCAGTAGAATATATTCCATGTGATTATATAAAATATACAGATCATACGGTATTATGTGATTTTACTAAAAAAGAGTTTCCTCATATTGAACCCAAGGAGAAAACGTGTGTTGTTGATATAAATGCGTTGCCATATGCAACGGATTGGAAGTGGTTATTAAACGAGATTGCTCAAATTTGTGATTCTTATATATGCGTACATAATGACTTCGCTAGAATAAATAGGGAATATCGCAGAGAACATTTTACGGACAATACGGTTGTTTTTAATCATGAAATCATTTTGGAAATGCAAAAATTAGGTTTTACTTTAGAGGAAGCATATGATTTTAGATTACGCGTTGTTATTATGAAATTTAGGAAAAACAAAAGTGAACAGATGGAGTAAAACATGATATATTTTAGAACCTGTGCATATAACGCAGAGAAGACAATTCGCAGAACTGTTGAGAGTGTGTTATCGCAGACAATACCTGATTTTAAATATTATATTCTTGATAATGGATCAACGGATAGTACAAGAGCAATTATTGATGAATATGCAGAGCGAGATGATCGCATTGTTGTTTTCTACAATAAGGTTAATAGGAAATTAGAAGAGAATCCTTCTTTTTGGACATTGTCAAATGATATTAATGATGATGATTATCTGGCATTTCTTGATGCGGATGATTATTATGAAGAGAATTTTTTAGAGTCAATGTTGGAATTTATGGAAAAAAATTCTCTCGACGTTGCAGCTTGTGGAAGCTATTTTGAAAACGAGGATGGAGTTGTCGGCGGAAAAATAATACAGCAACAGGATTTTTTGTTGAGAAATGCAACAGAATATGACACATATTTTCCTTTTGTTCATTGGAATATGAGACAGGTTTGGGGAAAACTATATAAGGGAAGCGTTGTAAAACATAAATACGAGATAGATACACCTGAATGGTGGCCGAAGGCATATGGCGGTGATACGATCAATGTTATGAATTGCCTGAGATATTCCAAGGGATTTGGTGTATTAGCGAAAGGCTTGCACCATTATCAGGTTTCGCAGAAATCAGTATCTTATCAATGGATGGAAGGAAGAGAAGACTCGGATTTGATATTAGACCAGTTTGCAAGGAAATTTTTGATGGAAAAGGCCGGTCGGATTTCAGAAGATAATCAACGATTTCTGGCGATTGTATATATGAATGCATTGAAAGATACATTGAATGTTCTTCTCAATTCTAACCAGACGAATGCCAAGATTATGCAGGTTTCTTCCAAAATATTTGATGAGCAGACAACAAGAGAGGTCTTGGGAGTAACGTATGAAAATGGAGCGGGAGAGAAGGAAAAGAAAGATCTGCTGATATACCGGAAAGTTCTTTTGGAATGGGCAATTTCTAACTATACCACTTTTGATAAAACAGATAAGCATCATGCATATGTTTTTCTGTCAGCGCATGGAGATGTGATCAGAGATATAATATCAGAACAAGAGTCCTATGATTTGTTTGGAAATAAACCGGAGCTGATAAAAGCGATTGTTAATGGACAAGTAGGTTCTATTATCCGTTTGTTACAGGAGTATGTTCAAGAAAAGCAGTCTTTGGATATGCTTCAGATTGAGAACATTGTATTCGCCCAGAATTTGTCTGCTTTTTTGGGGCTTGAGGATTTGTATACTGCTTATTCTAAGCTATATATTGCGGAATTGATTAATCAGGGACGCGTGGAAGAAGCCGGTACGGAATTGTCGGAATGGTTAAGCATATTACCGGGGGATGAAGAATTTATTAATCTGCGGAGTCTGGTAGAGGGATAGCGATGAAATATATATTGTATGGGTTTGGTGGTTCTTTTAATCATGGTGGAGAGGCAATTGTACAAACAACCTGCGAAATCATTCGTAGCATCGATAACGATGCTACGATTGTTTTATCGACGCATTTTAAGGAGCAGGATGAGATGTTTCATCTGCCGGTTGACAAATATTGCTGTAGAGATTTGCAAGCGTTGCAGATGGAAAAAGAAGATGGAAATCGTAACCGTTATACAGCGCAAGTGTATAGAGAACTTTTGAATGAGATAGAATCCGACTCTGTTGTGATGTCTGTCGGTGGGGATAATTATTGCTATGATAATTGGAGAAAGTGGACGATCATACATGATTATGCCATAAAAATGGGCGCCAAAACAGTATTTTGGAGTTGTTCGATTGAGCCGGCAATGATATCGAAAGAGATGATAGAACATCTTCTGACTTTTGATTTGATCACTGCCAGAGAGGGGGCAACATATCAGGCATTACTTCAGGCAGGACTTACAAATGTAACAAAGTGTTATGATGTTGCTTTTTCCTTGAAGCCAAAAACAATTGCTTTACCTCGAAGCATGGAAAAGGGGAATACGATAGCAATTAATCTCAGTCCGCTCGTTCTTCGCAGGGAGAATTGTGTGGGCGCGATTAAAAGGAATTTGCGTGACTGTATTGATGATATCCTAAGGGAAACTTCATACAAAGTTTTATTATTACCACATGTCTTAATGCCGGTAGATAATGATTTGGATGCACTATCAGAGATAAAAGAGTTCTATAAAGATGAGGATCGTGTTATTCTATACAAAGATAATTGTCATGCTAGCGAATATAAATTTCTGATTTCACAGTGTCGGTTGGGTATATTTGCGAGGACGCATGCATCCATTGCGGCGTATTCCAGCATGATTCCAACAATCGTATTGGGATATTCTATCAAATCGATAGGGATTGCAGGTGACCTTGGAATGGAATCGTATGTTTTGCAGAGTGGAGAGTTGGAAGATGGACAGCTATCGAAATGTTTGCATTTGTTACTAAAAAACGAAGATTCAGTAAAGAAGCAGCTGATGGCGAAAAAGGAAGAGATGCATAAAGGCGTAGAGAATGCTGTAATGGCGTTAAAGGAGACATTAAGATGAAAGTTATCATTTTGGCTGGCGGATTGCCGAGTACAATTGAAGCGGATGAAAAAATACCAAAGCCTATGGCAGAAATTGGAGAACGTCCAATTTTATGGCATATTATGAAATATTATGCATCCTTTGGATTGACGGATTTTATTATTTGTGGCGGATATAAAGTTGATATAATCAAAGAATATTTTATGAATTATTATATTCATCAGTCGGACATTACAGTAGATTTGGAAACAAACCAGGTTATTATCCATAAGAAGGAGACAGAAAATTGGAAAGTGTCTGTGGTAGACACGGGAATTCACGCGAATGTCAGTGAAAGAATCCGGCGTGTAAAGGATTATATCGGCAATGATACGTTTATAGTTGCATATGGGGACTGTGTTCATAATATTGATCTTAACAAAATGATTTCTCAGCACAAAACGGACGAAAAAAAAGCAACTATGGCGGTCGCAAGACCGAGTGGGCGAAATCAGATTTGGCCAATTACGATAAAGGGGTTTAGACCGGGAGTTTCATTGGATGAAATAAAAGAGGATGCATGGGCAAATGCTTGTTGTATGATTTTTAATCCAGATGCGTTTGAATATATCGAGCAGCATGCTTCATTGGAGCATTCTTTGTTCCATCTTGGCAATGAAAACTTACTGTCAACCTATTGTCACGAAGGATTTTGGATGCCAATGGAAACCATTCGAGACAGGGATATATTGAATACAATGTGGAATTGTGGAGATGCTCCTTGGAAAACTTGGTAGGAGGAAGATTATGAAGGCTGTTATTTTGGCAGGGGGAAAGGGAACCCGGATTTCAGAGGAATCTAAAATACGTCCGAAACCGATGGTTGAGATTGGTGGATTTCCTATTTTGTGGCATATAATGAAGACATACGAAAAGTTTGGAATAAATGAATTTGTTATATGCTGCGGATACAAAGGTCAGATGATAAAAGATTATTTTATCAATTATATGAGATATAGAGATAATATTCATACGGACTTGGGTGCGGATAACACAAAATCCTTATCTGGACATATGGAAAAGTGGAAAGTTACCTTGGTGGATACAGGATATAATACGTTGACAGCTGGAAGAATAAAACAAATTCAAAAGTATGTAGAGGGTGAAAAGTTTTTTCTGACCTATGGTGATGGCGTATCGGACATTAACCTTAATCAGTTATTGGACTTTCACAATCAAAAGGGAAAAACGGTTACGATTTCTTTGATAAAGCCGGCAGGAAGATTTGGAGGTGCGATTGTCGAAGAAAAAACGGGAGAAATCCATGGGTTTAAAGAGAAAGCCCGTGAAGATCAGTCTTGGGTAAATATGGGATATATGGTCATGGAACCTTCTGTATTTGACTATTTGGGAGATGGCACAGAGATGCTTGAAGCTGGTCCGTTTGAAAGAATTACGCTTGCAGGCGAAATGAACGGATTTTGTCATAACGGTTTTTGGGCACCGATGGATAATGTCCATGATCGGGACTATCTTGAGCACCTTTGGAATACTTTGGAAGCACCTTGGAAATAAAAATTTGTTTATCCTTTTTGGCGATTTTGTCAATTGATTTATGGAAAACTTTCTCGTGAAAATACGAATGCAATGTTTCGCGATTATTCCGAGTTTTTTGAAGAGGATTCTCATGATGGACAGGAAGGCATCCGTTTGAGAGCAGGAAAGAGCCGCAAGGATTAAAGGATCCTATTTATGGATATATTCAGATTCCTATGAAATATATGAGTGGAATTGTAGACAGTGCGACGTTCCAGAGATTGCGGAGCTAAGGGACTATTCCGGCAATCGTCCTTCATGCATGATGCTCAATTCCCCATAGACCTGTCCCCAGTTCCGAAGCGTTGCTGTCCACGTTTTCGTTGCCTCGAATTTAGCCAGATACAAGGCTTTCAGTAGTGCAGTATCGCTCGGAAAATAAAATGTCGGCTGCCAGATGGCAGCCGATTTTTTACCATTTTGCCCTTGTTCGCTCATGGGAATCCCTAAGCCTTTGCAGGAATTTTGTATCCTGCTTCGAGCATTGCTTTCTCAAATTGGTCGATCGACATTTCGGCTTTCTGTGCACCGCGCATAGCGGAATAATCTCCTTCCTGTACAGAAGAGAAGATTTCGTTGAGACGTCCTTCTTTGCGCCCCTCTTCAATATAATCTGAAGGTAATGTTAAAATATTTCCACCCATAATATCACCTATTCCTTTCCGGACTTCACTATCCTTTGGAATGATATAATCTGCAATCTCCTGTATTACACAGATCATATTTTGATAAAGTCCTGACTTCTTTTCTTTTTCGGCAGTCTCCATAAGCAGCTGATTAATTTTGCGATAGTCTTCTAGCAGCTGTTCTACTTTCTTTTCGTTCGTTTTGTTGCTTTTCAGAAAGTACTCATACCGCAAGATATGATACGGCAACAAGATGAGAAGTTGTTTTTCAAACAACGCATTTACCGTGTACTTTTGTGCGTGGATAATCGGCACCTGATAAGTAACCTGCTGTCCGTCCGCGAACTTTACGATTGCGGTATGATACTCCGGCAGATGACGATGATTTCGCACGTAAAGAACACAGGACTGTGGAAATTCAATCTCCCAGATATCCTCTGCCTTTGAAGTATGTTCCAATGCAATTGAGATATCATACTCAAACATACGGATTACCATATCCGCATCCCGCTTGGATTGGCACTCTATATGGTAGAGATGCGGTCCGATGCGAATAATTGAGTCGGTAATGATCTTGCCATACTTCTCGTAATGCTCGTTTCTCAGTTGCTCAAAATCAGTATCCTCGCTGTAATTCGTGTGAAACACTTCGTTGATCAGCGGGATAAGCAGTTGTGGCATCTTCTGTGCGATGGTTCGAAAGACATCATCGAACACAGTGCTGTGGACTGCATTTTCTTCCTGTGTCGTTTCTACGCTATTAGCGACAGAAGGAAGAGTTCCTTTCGTTTGCTTCATTGTATTCTTCTCCTTGGTAATTATTAATAATGGAGACGATAAGAATACAATGCTTTGGATATCTTGATTATAGCATACACGAAGAATTAAGCAATCGTATTTCTTTTTGTCTCCAAATATTCAGTTGTGAAAACTCGGGTATTTTGTGCGTATGAATTTCATGCACATCTATGATTTGCTAACCGACTGATTTCATCGGTTATGATCTGTTTGAGTTTTGTAGTTACAGAATAATGGACGTAACGAGTTCTGTCAACAGAAAGTTTTGGCTGCAAAAAGTTATAAAGAGTTATAAAACAAATATAAAGTTATAAAGCACAGTAAAACATTATCTCGGCTGAGGCGATAAGACCATTGCTTTTTGCTGTTAAGTCGTGGTATCGTTTAGGAGTAAAATCGTAATCAGGAGGTATCGGATATGGATAGCATATTTCACAGAGTAAGTATTCGTAAATATAAGGAACAGAAGGTAGAACAGGAGAAGATTGCGCATTGCACCGGAGTATTTTGAGATTGATATGAGTGCTGCGGTGGAAAATCTGCTTTTACAGGCAGATGCGCTCGGTCTTGGTGCTGTGTGGATGGGAATTGCTCCGGATCAGGGACGAATGGATGCGGTACGCAAGGTGTTAGACATTCCGGAAAATTTGCATGCATTTGCGCTGGTTCCGTGCGGATATCCGGCAGAGGAGCGGGCACAGGAGGATCGATACGATGTAAACAGAGTGCATTATGTCGGATAAGGCTATAAAGTTAGAGAACCGGCTGCCAGGTGGCAGTCGGTTCTTCCTCTGTCATGCGTTTGTAGGAATTTTGTATCCTGCTTCGAGCATTGCCTTTTTGAATTCCTCAATAGACATGCCAGTATCTTTTGCACCATCTTCTAGAGATACGTTCCCTTTTTGGACATATGAAAAAGTTGTTTTTAGTACGCCTTGTTCAATGTAATCTGAAGGTAATGTTATAATATTTCCACCCATAATTTCACCTATTCCTTTCCGAATTTTGTTTTCTTTTGGAATGACATAATCTGCAATCTGCTGGATTAAACAAATCATATCCTGATAAAGTTCTGACTTCTTTTCCTTTTCGACAGTTTCTGTAAGCAACTGATTAATTTTGCGATAGTCTTTTAGCAGCTGTTCTATTTTTTTCTCATTCGTTTTGTTGTTTTTCAGAAAGTGTTCATACCGCAAGATATGATACGGCAACAAGATGAGAAGCTGCTTTTCAAATATAGCATTTACCGTGTACTTTTGTGCGTGAATAATCGGCACCTGATAAGTAACCTGCTGTCCGTCCGCGAACTTTACGATTGCGGTATGATACTCCGGCAGATGACGATGATTTCGCACGTAAAGAACACAGGACTGTGGAAATTCAATCTCCCAGATATCCTCTGCCTTTGAAGTATGTTCCAATGCAATTGAGATATCATACTCAAACATACGGATTACCATATCCGCATCCCGCTTGGATTGGCACTCTATATGGTAGAGATGCGGTCCGATGCGAATAATTGAGTCGGTAATGATCTTGCCATACTTCTCGTAATGCTCGTTTCTCAGTTGCTCAAAATCAGTATCCTCGCTGTAATTCGTGTGAAACACTTCGTTGATCAGCGGGATAAGCAGTTGTGGCATCTTCTGTGCGATGGTTCGAAAGACATCATCGAATATCGTGCTGCGGTCTGCTTTTTCTTCCTGCGTCACTTCTTGACTAGTGACGGATGGAAGCCTTTCTTTCGTTTGCTTCATAGTATCCTTCTCCTTGGAAATTTATTAATAAAGGAGATATCGAGAATACCTGTTTGTTACCCCAATTATAACAATATGCAATGAAATAAGCAATTCGTTATTAACAAACAATCGACTCAATAAACTCCAGTATTTAATTGTGAAAACTCGGGTATTCGTGTGCCTGAACTTCTTACGCACCTATTGATTTGCCTAACCGTGCAATTCCTTCGGTTATGATCTGTTTGAGTTTTGTAATTACAGAATAATGGACGTAACGATTTCTGTCAACGGAAAGTTTTGCCCCCAAAAGTTATATGCAGGCATGTATATCTTTTCTGTTGAAAAATTTGATTTGATAGCTTATTATGTATGAGAGCAAATCGGTTTGTAACCGAAGCACTTACTTAGAGAAAAGCTGCCCTGCAGGCAGCGGAAGGAGAACATTATGAAAAACAAATTTGGCATCAAAGAAGTTGTTGCAACCGGTATCGGTACAGCGTTGTTTATTGTGCTGACAAATGTACAGATTCCTCTTGGATTTATTCCAAACACATCCTTACAGCCAAGAGCGGCTCTGCTTGCATTCTTTGCAGCAGTGTTTGGTCCGGTTGTTGGCGGAATTATGGGACTTGCAGGACATGCGATCGGAGACGCAATCTTCTACGGTAGTGTATGGTGGAGCTGGGTATTCCCGGATGCGGTATTCGGCATTGTGATCGGTCTTTTTGCAAAGCAGTTTGCAGTAAAAGAAGGCGGATTTACCAAGAAGCAGATTGTGAAGTTTAATGTGGTTCAGGTGATTGGAAACCTGCTTGCATGGGTAGTTGTAGCGCCTGTATTGGATATTCTGATTTACGCAGAGCCTGTAAAAAAAGTATTTGCCCAGGGTGCAGCAGCTTTTGTAGCAAATATTATTGCAGTTGGCGTATTAGGAACGATTTTGACAGCAGCATATTCTAAGATTGGAGCAAAATCATCCAGTCTTTCAAAGGAAGATTAATATTTTATGGAACCAATTATCGAATTTAAGGATTATTCTTTTAAATATCGATCACAGGTAGAACCGACTCTTCTGGATATCAATCTATCGATCTATCCGGGAGAGAAGGTTTTGATTGTGGGACCATCCGGTTCGGGCAAGTCGACACTTGCCCATTGTATCAACGGGCTGGTTCCATTTTCATTTACCGGTGAGAGCACGGGAAGCTTGAAAGTTGAGGGGCAGGATCCGAATGAGCTTGGCCTTTTTGGACTGTCCAAGTTGGTCGGAACCGTCTTGCAGGATACGGATGGTCAGTTTATCGGACTTACTGTGGCAGAAGATATCGCTTTTTCTATGGAAAATGATTGTATTGCGCAGGATGAGATGCTCGAGCGTGTGGATCGTGTCGCTGAGACGGTGGATATCACGGATTTTCTGGATCATGCGCCGAATGAGTTATCTGGAGGACAGAAGCAGCGTGTCTCGATGGCGGGAGTCATTGTCGACGATGTAGATATTCTACTGTTCGATGAGCCACTGGCAAATCTGGATCCGGCGACAGGTAAGCGTGCGATTGATTTGATCGATCGTATTCATAAAAAGAACAATACAACAATTCTTATTATTGAACATCGTCTTGAGGATGCGCTATACCGTGATGTGGATCGTATTATTGTAGTTGGAGAAGGCAGGATTGTTGCTGATCTGAGACCGGATGCGCTTCTTTCCGGTTCGGTTTTGAAAGAACAGGGAATTCGTGAACCACTTTACATTACCGCATTAAAATATGCCGGATGTCAGATCAATGAGGCTGATCTGCCACAGCATATTGAGTCTATGAACCTTGCGCCGTATGAGGACAATGTCCGGAATTGGTTTGGTAAGGTGAAATTAAATAAGAAAGCACCGGACGGGGAGCCTATGCTTACGATACGCGATCTGAGTTTTGCGTACACGCAGGGGCAGCCTGTTCTTTCGCATATAGATTTTTCTATCTCCAGGGGGGAGATGGTTGCGCTTGTCGGCAAGAATGGCGCGGGTAAATCGACACTGGCAAGCCTGATCTGTGGCTTTATGCAGCCGGATGAAGGTGCGATCTACCTAAATGGAGAGGACTTGTCCGGATATTCCATCAAGGAGCGCGGCGAGAAGATTGGTCTTGTGATGCAGAGTCCGAATCAGATGATATCCAAACCGATGATTTATGATGAGGTGGCGTTAGGGCTTCGTGTGCGCGGCGTTGCAGAGGATGAGATTAAGGAGCGCGTGTTTGAAACGCTGAAGATCTGCGGATTATATCCTTACAGAAACTGGCCGGTATCAGCACTCAGCTTCGGTCAGAAAAAGCGTGTGACGATCGCATCCATTCTCGTGATGAATCCGGAAGTCTTAATTCTGGATGAGCCGACTGCCGGACAGGATTATCGTCATTACACGGAGATTATGGAGTTCTTGCGCAGGATACATGAGGATCTTGGCATCACAATTATAATGATCACACATGATATGCATCTGATGCTGGAATATACAGACCGTGCGATCGTGATTGCGGATGGAAAAATGCTTGCAGATGATACTCCGGCACATATTCTGACAAACGAGGAGATTTCTGATCGCGCTTATCTGAAAAAAACTTCGCTTTATGATTTGGCGCTCCGTTGTGGGATAACAGACCCGACAGCTTTCGTGGAATGCTTTATCCAATATGAGAGGGAGGTGGGAAGAGATGTCTAGATTATTAACCTATGATCCGAAGGACACCTGGATCCACCGGCTGAGCGGTATCACGAAGCTCATCTTTTTTCTGGCATGGTCGATTGTCAGTATGATTACCTATGATACAAGAGTTCTTGTTTTCATGCTGGTGAGCAGTCTGATCATTTTCCGGGTGTCTAAGATTGAGTGGAAACAGATTTCAACGGTATTTAAATTTATCTTATTTTTCCTGTGCCTGAACCTTCTTGCAATATTTATCTTTTCACCATACGAAGGCGTGAAAATTTATGGAACAAGAACAGATCTGCTGCATATAGCAGGTAATTATACGATTACAACGGAGCAGCTTTTCTATGAACTGAACATTATGATTAAGTATTTTACGGTTATTCCGGCGGTCTTAATGTTTATCCTGACGACAAACCCGAGTGAGTTTGCGGCATCAATGAACAAGATTGGAGTCAGTTATAAAATCAGCTATTCGATCGCGATCGCGCTCCGTTATGTCCCGGATGTGCAGGCAGACTTTACGAAGATCAAGCATGCGCAGGAAGCGCGTGGTATCGAGATGAGCTCCAAGTCGGGACTCATCGACCGTATCAAAAATGTGTCGGCGATTCTGTTCCCGCTGATCTTTACCAGCATGGATCGCATCGATGTGGTTAGCAACGCGATGGAACTTCGTGGCTTCGGCAAAAACAAGAAGAGAACCTGGTATTCCGGCAAGAAGCTTACTGCCAGGGATATCACGGTCATTGTGGTTGTGTTCGTATTTGCGGTGGTCAGCATGCTGATCACATTCGTAGATGGCAGCCGGTTCTACAATCCGTTCATATAGAAGAATATTGGAAGATAAATTTTTGTATGATTCATGTGACAGTGCACATACTATCCAAAAGATAGGAGGCTGTCATGGGAAAAAAGAAAATTACGAATGCGCACGTTTCTCTATTAAAAGGTACGGATGCGGATCCTTATACTGCAGGTCCAAGATACTTTTCGGAAGAAGACGATGAGATTCCGGCAATCCGCCAAAGTAGTATGTACAACGATCATGATCGTGCGAGAATCGATAACAATCAGTTTTTTGAGACGCGGAGTAATCCGCTGAGCAGCAAGGGTAATTAAGATATGGGCGAGGCAGAGATGCCTCGCTTTTTGCAACAAAAAGCTGCGTTCCTATATCAATCAATAGGTAACGCAGCTTTATGCATATCGATCCATCATCATTCCGGAATAGATGGAGCTGACATAAGGTGTCGCAAAATTGTGTCCCGGATTCTTGTAAGCAACAACCACTTTATTTACATAATTCATCGGATCAACCGAGATGTTCTCCGCTTTCTTTCCAAGCGCATCACGGAAATCCGCAAGTGTCTGGAATGTCTGATCCGCACGGTTTGGCTCAACGGCATTCGAGAGAATGTCGCGGTCAATGGAAATCGATCCATCATCGGCAACCATGAGACCGATGTATTGCAGCGATGCCTGCTGGGAGCGTGATACCGAAGCAATGTCCTTCGTGAGGCGCCTGCCGCCGCTTCCTTCGGTGTCTGCATACGGATCACTTGTTGTCAGGATGTGATTGTACGCATCCACGAGTGTCTGTATATTATCAGCGATCGCGTCTGTATTTGCTTTAAATCCGATCTGTGTCGCTTTGTCTCCGGTTGTTCCTTTGAGCGTGAGCTCGAACGCATTATTAATCGAGAAGGTATTCGACAAGGAAGAGTGCGCGTTGCCATTCAGTGTGAAGCTGGAATTGTGCGCTTCTTCCGCAATCTGGTCGATGCCCAGTATTTTCATGGATTCGACAGAACCCGCACTCGCGTCTGGTAATATGGTAAAAAGCGCCTTCTCATTCTCGCTGAGTCCGGTCTGTACAGAGGTTAGTGCTAAGGCGCTGGAGCCTTTGCCATCCGAGCGGATCTCTGCGGTAATTCCAAGATTGGAACTGTTCACAAGCCGCGCGAGCTTCTGTTCAATATCCAGATTTGTCTCCTCGGAATTTACATTATATTGGAATTCGTATGCTCCACTCGTCGTATTGAGATCAAAAGAGTAAGATCCCGGGCGGAGCGAATGTCCGTTATCCTTTAAGTAATTGCCCTCATTCACCTGCGGTGTCGCAAGCTGCTCAACAGAGATCGAGAAGCTCTCTGCCTGATTGGATTCGCTTCCGTCACCGATGTAGGAGACACCCACTTTATCCTCATCGGAGGACACTGCAACCTTCTTCTGGAAGGAGTCGTTGAATGAACCGTAACGATCCGACAGGGATGCAACCACGTTCTGGATCGACTTGGCGCTCTCCTTGATATCGATCGCGTATCGCTTCGCTTCCTCCGGATCCGAAATCTTGTACAGAGGGGCTTCTTTATTCTTTTTGACTATCTGGTTGTAGATCTTGCGCAGATCACTCTTCTTGTGTGAGTCGTAGCGCGAGACTTCTTTGTTCGCATACGTTGACATATAGTAATTGTATGCGCTATCGATACGTGCCATAAGATTACCCCTCCTTTCCTCCGTGAAACCGGGCATAATGTATGTGTTGAAAATAAATCCATTTATACATATATATTATATCGAACATATTTGCCGCATTCAATAGCTAGATGCGTGAAAAAAGCTTTATTTTCTTCTATATATAGTGTATTCTGTAGGAAAAAGCGTCGTTTCCCTTGAGAAAAGCGCTTTTTCGCGAAAAAAGTTGTTGACGGACCGGTGAAATCGTGCTATTCTATGAAAGCTTGGAAGTAGGTCTTTTTTTTATGCCTTTTTTTAGGCAGCAACACAAAGAATTAAAACGGAGGTGGAAGTTGTGCGCACAAAGATTACATTAGCTTGCACAGAGTGTCAGCGTCGTAATTACAACATGACAAAGGACAAGAAGACTCATCCGGACAGAATGGAAACCAAAAAGTATTGTAGATTCTGCAAGACTCATACAATGCACAAGGAAACAAAGTAGTCTAGGACAGAGTAAAGGAGTTACGAAATGGGAAACACAGAGAACGTTGAAAAGGCTCCAAAGACAAGCTGGTTCACTGGTTTGAAGGCTGAATTCCGTAAGATCGTTTGGCCGGATCAGAAATCAGTTGTCAGACAGACTATTGCGGTAATTGCTGTATCTGTAGTTACCGGTCTTATTATCGCGTTACTGGATTGGCTGATTCAGTACGGCGTGAATTTCCTTGTTGGTTTAAGCATTTAACGGAGGCAAAGTGATTATGGCAGAAGCGAATTGGTATGTAGTTCATACCTACTCAGGTTATGAGAACAAAGTCAAAGCGAATATTGATAAGACAATCGAGAACAGACATCTTGAAGACCAGATTCTTGAGGTTCGTGTTCCTCTCGAGGAAGTGACAGAAGTCAAGAACGGAGTGAAGAAACAGGTTTCCAAGAAGATGTTCCCTGGCTATGTTCTGATTCATATGATTATGAATGATGATACATGGTACGTTGTCCGCAATACGAGAGGCGTGACTGGGTTCGTTGGACCGGGAAGCAAGCCGGTGCCACTCACAGATGCTGAAATGAGACCGCTTGGAATTAAGACGGAGAACGTTGTTGTGGATTTCGCAGAGGGCGACATGATCGTAGTTATCGGCGGTGTCTGGAAAGATACCTGCGGCGTAATTACCGGCATGAACCACAGCAAACAGACAGTTACTATCAATGTAGAACTGTTCGGTCGCGAGACACCGGTAGAAGTAAGTTTCGCAGATGTAAAGAAAATGAATTAAGGAGGCAATTCCAATGGCAAAGAAAGTTGAAGGATACATTAAGCTGCAGATTCCTGCTGGAAAGGCAACACCTGCTCCTCCTGTTGGACCTGCTCTTGGACAGCATGGTGTCAACATCGTAGAGTTCACAAAGCAGTTTAATGCAAAGACAGCCGATCAGGGCGACTTAATCATCCCTGTAGTAATCACTGTATATGCAGACAGAAGCTTTAGTTTTGTAACTAAGACTCCTCCTGCTCCAGTATTAATTAAGAAGGCATGCAACATTAAGTCTGGTTCTGGTGAGCCAAACAAGACTAAGGTTGCTAAGATCACAAAGGCTCAGGTTCAGGAGATCGCTGAGTTAAAGATGCCGGACTTAAATGCAGCTAACCTTGAGTCGGCTATGAGCATGATCGCTGGTACAGCAAGATCTATGGGCGTTGAAGTAGTAGACTAATTTAAATTTGAAACTAGTGGGAGGGCATTTCCTACCCGAAAAAGTGACCTATTTCCCCTTCGGGGAAAAGGCTGGGTCATAAGCGATCAGCCAGCGGAACTGGCAGCTTATGACATATACCACAAGGAGGTTTATATTTCATGAAAAGAGGAAAGAAATATCAGGACGCTGTAAAGGCATTCGATAGAGCAAATCAGTACGATGTTGCAGAGGCGATTGATATCGTAAAGAAGAATGCTACAGCAAAATTTGATGAGACAATCGAACTTCATCTTAGAACAGGTTGCGATGGTCGTCATGCAGAGCAGCAGATTCGTGGAGCTGTTGTTTTACCACACGGAACAGGTAAGACTGTTAAAGTGTTAGTTTTCGCAAAGGGAACTAAGGTAGACGAGGCACAGGCAGCAGGAGCTGACTACGTTGGTGGAGAGGAATTAATTCCGAAGATCCAGAACGAGGGATGGTTAGACTTCGACGTTGTCGTTGCTACACCAGACATGATGGGTGTTGTTGGTCGTTTAGGACGTGTCCTTGGACCGAAGGGCTTAATGCCAAACCCAAAGGCTGGAACAGTTACTATGGATGTTGCTAAGGCTATCAACGACATCAAAGCCGGTAAGATTGAGTATCGTTTGGATAAGACAAACATTATCCACGTGCCAGTTGGAAAAGCATCCTTTACAAGTGAGCAGTTGAGCGACAACTTCCAGGCTCTTATGGGTGCAATCAACAAGGCTAAGCCATCAAGCTTAAAGGGTCAGTACATTAAGAGTGCTACATTGACATCTACAATGGGACCTGGCGTAAAGCTTAACGTTGTTAAGATTGCACAGTAATATATCATAACAGGAACATGATCCGGAACGCTTTGCATCACGGTGCGGATGCTTTCCGGAAGATGATTCTTGTTGAAGCGGCAAACGCTTCGAAAGAACCAAGATAATCGGATAAGACTTACACAAGCAGGTTTTTTGCGGAAAAGTCTTGACAACCGCAGATTACCATAATATAATAACGAAGCATATTGCCGAAGACAGTAGGTCCCGCAAGGGGTAAACGAGAGTGCCTACCGAGGGAATTCTGATGATATAAATCATAAGATTATTACCCTCTGTCATTAGGCAGAGGGTTTTCTATTATACCTCAAGCATATATGCGGAATCGTATGCTGTAAGGCATGCGGACAAATAAAATAAGGAGGTAAATAAATCGTGGCAAAGGTAGAATTAAAGCAGCCTATCGTTGATGAGATTTCTGCAGTGATCAAGGACGCACAGTCAGTTGTAGTAGTTGACTATCGTGGACTTACAGTTGCTGAAGATACTCAGTTACGTAAGCAGTTAAGAGAAGCTGGCGTATCTTACAAGGTATACAAGAATACTTTAGTAAGCCGTGCAGTAGAAGGCACTGAGTTTGAGAGCCTTAAGGATTCTCTTGAAGGACCAAACGCATTCGCTGTATCAACAGAGGACGCTACAGCACCGGCTAGAGTATTAGCTGAGTTCGCTAAGAAGGCTCCAAAGTTAGAGATCAAGGCAGGTGTCGTTGAGGGAACATTCTATGATGCAGAGGGTATGAAGGCTATCGCAAGCGTACCGAGCAGAGAAGTTCTTCTTTCCAAGTTACTTGGAAGCTTACAGTCACCTATTACCAACCTTGCTCGCGTTCTTAACCAGATCGCAGAGAAGGGTGGCGCAGCAGATGCAGCCGTAGAGGCAGCACCAGCTGAGGAAGCAGCTGCAGAGGCAGAGGCTCCGGCAGAAGAAGCACCAGCTGAGACAACAGCTGAATAATTAAAACATTCAATAATATTTCAAATGGAGGAAAAAATAATGGCAAAGTTAACAACAGCAGAGTTTATCGATGCGATCAAAGAGTTAAGCGTATTAGAGTTAAATGACCTTGTAAAGGCATGTGAAGAAGAGTTCGGCGTATCTGCAGCAGCAGGCGTTGTAGTAGCAGCAGCAGGCGGAGACGCAGCAGCAGCTGAGGAGAAGACTGAGTTCGATATCGAGCTTACAGAAGTTGGACCAAACAAGGTTAAGGTTATCAAGGTTGTTCGTGAGTTAACAGGTCTTGGACTGAAGGAAGCTAAGGACGCTGTTGATGGAGCTCCTAAGGTAATCAAGGAAGCAGCTGACAAGGCTACAGCAGAGGATGCTAAGGCTAAACTTGAGGCTGAAGGCGCTAAGGTTACTTTAAAGTAGTCTGTGCGTAAGCAACGAGAAGCATAAGATGAATAAAACGACCCGGAAGAATGCTTGCATTCCTTCTGGGTTGTTTTGTTTATCTTAAATGCGGCGACTGCCGCATTCATCGAGGAAAGACGAAGTCTTTTCGAGAGGGGCTTCTGTTTGCGACGGTCGGAGCGCACGAGGAAAGCGAAGCTTTCCGAGTCTTCCGCTTATGCTTTTCAAATCTCACCACATGAAAAAATCTTTCAAATTTTTCTTGCTTTTTCCAAATGTTTGTTGTATAGTATAGGTTGCATTATTATGGTGCACTAGGCATTTCCATGCTCTTTTTTAGGAAAGTTCCTATGATCAATAATAATATCTAGAGTTACTGACTAGATGCAAATAAAAACGAGAGGTGAAACGTCAATGGAGAAAAACAGAATACGTCCAGTCAAGGCTGGAAAAGGCATGCGTATGAGTTACTCAAGACAGAAAGAGGTTTTGCAGATGCCAAACCTGATCGAAGTCCAGAAGGATTCCTATAAGTGGTTCCTGGATGAAGGTCTCAAAGAAGCTTTTGCAGATATCTCCCCGATCGCAGATTACAGCGGTCATCTGAGTCTGGAGTTTGTTGATT
>OGLN01000116.1_pt1 | contig 58709 bp, 58 predicted proteins | sample 1572641 | NCBI WGS metagenome assembly OGLN01 (sample SAMEA2581903, study PRJEB24529) | metagenome | biome: Human gut stool | place: China | collected 2011
ACCCCTGATGGGTTTCTTTCGTAACTATCTTCCTTTCCGATGGCGGAAGATTTCCAATTTTTTTCGACAGTCTCATGTTGCTTTCTGATATGTTTCATCTGTATTTTAGCACATATCCCGCCGTTTTGAAATACATTGCCAAAAAAACTTCCCGGTTGGCGTGAGAATTTTTGTGCACGATGAAGAAAAAGCCTCAATCTGTGAAAAAGGGGGAAAACCCAGTTTACAAAAAAAAGACATTGTGGTAATATACACAATGTATGGTGTTTCGTTGAGAAATCCGCGAAATGTTTTTATGAGGAGGTTCATTTATGGTAAGAAAAATGAAGTCCATGGATGGCAACAACGCTGCGGCGCACGTGTCCTACGCGTTCTCCGAGGTTGCCGCCATCTACCCCATCACCCCGTCGTCCCCCATGGCCGACTTTGTGGACCAGTGGTCCGCCAACGGGCTGAAGAACATCTTCGGCACCCAGGTCAAGGTGGTGGAGATGCAGTCTGAGGCCGGCGCTGCCGGTGCGGTTCACGGTTCTCTGGGCGCAGGCGCTCTGACCACCACCTATACCGCTTCCCAGGGCCTGCTGCTGATGATCCCCAACATGTACAAGATCGCCGCCGAGCAGCTGCCCGCCGTGTTCCATGTCTCCGCCCGTACCGTGTCCACCCAGGCGCTGAACATCTTCGGCGACCACTCCGACGTGATGGCCTGCCGCCAGACCGGCTTTGCCATGCTGTGCGAGGGTAACGTCCAGGAGGTCATGGATCTGTCCCCTGTGGCCCACCTGGCCGCTCTGGAGGGGAAGGTCCCCTTCATCAACTTCTTTGACGGCTTCCGTACCAGCCACGAGATCCAGAAGATCGCCGTGTGGGATTACGAGGACCTGAAGGATATGTGCGACATGGACGCCGTGAAGGAGTTCCGTGAGCACGCCCTGAATCCCGAGCATCCCCATATGCGCGGCAGCCATGAGAATGGTGATATCTTCTTCCAGCACCGCGAGGCCTGCAACAAGTACTATGACGCTCTGCCCGCCGTGGTGGAGAAGTACATGGACAAGATCAACGCCAAGCTGGGCACCAACTATGGCCTGTTCAACTACTACGGCGCTGAGGATGCCGACCGCGTCATCGTGGCCATGGGCTCCATCTGCGATGTGGCCGAGGAGGTCATCGACTATCTGAATGCCCACGGCGAGAAGGTCGGCCTGGTGAAGGTCCGCCTGTTCCGCCCCTTCGCTCCCGAGAAGCTCATCGAGACCATTCCCGCCTCCGTCAAGAAGATCGCCGTTCTGGACCGCACCAAGGAGCCCGGCGCTCTGGGCGAGCCTCTGTATCAGGATGTGGTCACCGCTCTGGCCAACGCCGGCCGCAACGACATCCAGGTCATCGGCGGCCGTTACGGTCTGGGCAGCAAGGATACGCCTCCTGCCTCTGTGTTCGCCGTGTATGACGAGCTCAAGCGCGACGAGATGAAGCGTCAGTTCACCATCGGCATCGTGGACGATGTGACCAACCTGTCCCTGCCCGAGGATAAGAACTGTCCCAACACCGCTGCTCCCGGCACCATCGAGTGCAAGTTCTGGGGTCTGGGCGGCGACGGCACCGTGGGCGCCAACAAGAACTCCATCAAGATCATCGGCGACCACACCGACAAGTACGTGCAGGCATACTTCCAGTATGACTCCAAGAAGACCGGCGGCGTGACCATCAGCCATCTGCGCTTCGGCGATCACCCCATCCGTTCCCCGTACTATATCAACAAGGCCGACTTCGTGGCCTGCCACAACCCCAGCTACATCACCAAGGGCTTCAAGATGGTCAACGACGTCAAGCCCGGCGGCGTGTTCATGATCAACTGCCAGTGGGACTTCGATGAGCTGAATCATCACCTGAAGGCCGATGCCAAGCGCTATATCGCCCGCAACAACATCCAGCTGTATACCATCGACGCCATTGACCTGGCCATTGAGATCGGTATGGGCAAGCGCAACAACACCATCCTGCAGTCCGCTTTCTTCTCCCTGGCCAAGGTCATGCCCGAGGAGGACGCCATCCGCTTCATGAAGGAGAAGGCCAAGGCCTCCTACCTGAAGAAGGGCCAGGACGTGGTGGATATGAACTACAAGGCCATCGACCTGGGCGCCACCGCCTATAAGAAGATCGACGTGCCCGCCGAGTGGGCCGACGCCGTGGACGAGACCGAGCACAAGCAGCTGGAGGGTAAGCCCGAGCTTGTGAAGATGGTCAAGGAGATCCTGGAGCCTGTGGGCAAGATGGACGGCGACAGCCTGCCCGTTTCTGCCTTTGCCGATCATGTGGACGGCCAGTTCGAGCTGGGCGCCTCCGCCTATGAGAAGCGCGGCGTGGCCGTGTCCGTCCCCACCTGGGACGCCGCCAAGTGCATCCAGTGCAACCAGTGCGCCTATGTCTGCCCCCACGCCACCATCCGTCCCTTCGCTCTGACCGCCGAGGAGGCCAAGAACGCTCCCGAGGCCGCCAAGATCGTGGACGTCAAGGCCGGCAAGGGCAAGGGCACCTATCAGTTCACCATGGCCATCAGTCCTCTGGACTGCATGGGCTGCGGCGTGTGCATCGGCGCCTGCCCCGTGAACGCTCTGTCCATGGTGGCTCAGGAGGGCGAGCTGCCTCAGCAGGATGTGTTCGACTACTGCGTGGCCAAGGTCGCCGAGAAGAAGGATATGCAGGACAACACCGTCAAGGGCAGCCAGTTCAAGCAGCCCATGCTGGAGTTCTCCGGCTCCTGCGCCGGCTGCGCCGAGACCAGCTATGCCCGTCTCGTCACCCAGCTGTTCGGCGATCATATGTACATCTCCAACGCCACCGGCTGCTCCTCCATCTGGGGCGGTCCCGCGGCTACTTCCCCCTACTGCACCAACAAGGAGGGCCACGGCCCCGCATGGTGCAACTCCCTGTTCGAGGATAACGCGGAGCACGGTCTGGGCATGTTCGTGGGCCAGGATAAGATCCGCCAGGATCTGGCCGACGAGACCCGCCAGCTGATCGCCGTGGAGTGGGCCCGTCCCGAGCTGAAAGCCGCCGCTCAGGCATGGCTGGATACCATGGACGACGGCAGCGCCAACGCCGAGCCCGCCCGGGCCTATGTGAAGGCCCTGGAGGAGAGCATCGCCACCGTGGAGGAGCTGGCTGCCATTCCTCAGTTCGCTGAGCACGCCGCCCAGCTGAAGGCCCAGGGCAAGCTGCTGTGCGACTGCGCCGCCTGCACCCTGGCTGCCGACATCCTGGCCGACAAGGCCTACCTCACCAAGAAGTCCTTCTGGATCTTTGGCGGCGACGGTTGGGCCTACGACATCGGCTTCGGCGGCCTGGACCACGTCCTGGCCTCTGGCAACAACGTCAACGTCTTCGTGTTCGACACCGAGGTGTACTCCAACACCGGCGGACAGGCCTCCAAGGCTTCCAACATCGGCCAGGTGGCTCAGTTTGCCGCTGCCGGTAAGGAGGTCAAGAAAAAGAGCCTGGCGGAGATCGCCATGCAGTATGGCTATGTGTATGTGGCCCAGGTGGCCATGGGCGCCAACCCCGCTCAGACCATCAAGGCCATCACCGAGGCCGAGGCCTATCATGGCCCGTCCCTGATCATCGGCTACAGCCCCTGCGAGATGCACTCCATCAAGGGCGGCATGATGAACTGCCAGAAGGAAATGAAGAAGGCTGTGGACTGCGGTTACTGGAACCTGTTCCGCTTCAACCCCGCTGCGGAGAAGAAGTTCACCCTGGATTCCAAGGCTCCCGCCGGCGGCTATCACGACTTCCTGATGAACGAGGCCCGCTACAGCCGTCTGACCCGCGAGTTCCCCGACCGTGCGGAGAATCTGTTCGCCCGCAACGAGGCCGAGGCCAAGGCCCGCTACGATCACCTGCTGAAGCTCATCGAAATGTACGACGACTGAGCCATACAAAGAACCTTACTCATGTCATAAATAGCAGAAGCGCCGCCCATCCGGGCGGCGCTTCTGCTTGCCCCAAAAGGGCAAAGCCCTTTTGAGGCAGAAGGCTTGCAGTCTGCTGCGCATTCTGTCTTGCAATCCCCGTAAAGATGCCGTATAATAGCTTTATCTGACAAAAGAGGAGGGCAACGCAATGCGCCCTGATGGAACCCGCGTAAAGGATCTGCCGCCGCTGGTGGCGGCCATCCCCTATATCATGCCCAAGCGCTACGACGCATGGAACTCCGTTACCGAGAACATCGACGAGGAGGTCATCAAGGACTTTATCCGCACCCACCGCCGGGCCGGAGTCCGGCTGAACCATATGAGCGTCATCATCTCCGCCTATTACAAGGCGGTGCTGCGCAATCCAAAGCTCAATTATTTTGTGATGAACGGCCGCATTTATCGCCGCAACCACTTCTGCGTGTCCTTCGTGATCCTGAAAAAGCAGGCCGACGGGGTGGTCAACGAGACCACGCTGAAGGTGTATCTGGACGAGAACGACACGGTGTTCACCGTGAACCAGAAGATCAAGGACGCCATCGACGCCAACAAGGCGGAGCATCAGTCCAACAGCACCGACAAATTTGCGAAGTTCATGTTCTCCGTGCCGGGGCTGCCGAAATTTGTGGTGTGGCTGGCCTATCACCTGGACAAGCACGGCCTGCTGCCCCGGAAGATCATCGATCTGTCCCCCTTCCACACCAGCATGTTCATCACCAACCTGGCCTCCATCAAGACCAGCTATATCCACCACCACTGCTATGAATTCGGCACCACCAGCGTGTTCGTGTGCATGGGCAAGCCTGTGCCCAACTACATATCCGGCGACCTGACCAAGAAGATGATGCCCATCGGCGTGGTGATGGACGAGCGCATCTGCACCGGGTATGAGTACGCCGCCTTCTGCAACGACTTCCGGCGGTATATGCGCCTGCCCCGGATGCTGGAGTATCCCTTCTGCCAGGAGGAGCCCGCCAAGGAACCGTCTCAGGAGACCGCTGCCGTGTGAAAAAATCATCCCCGGAAAGCTATGCTTTCCGGGGATGATTTTTGCGCTTTACAGCCAGGTCTCCGGGGCGGCGGCGCGGAGGAACAGGGCCAGGGCCAGCAGATCGGCGCTGCCGCCGGGGCTCAGGCGCCGGGCCATCAGATCATCGTCCAGGGCCTCCAGCGCCGGGGGCAGGGCCTCCTCCGGTAGTCGCAGCAGCTCCGCCGCCCTCCGGCGGACATAGGCCAGCCCCTGGGGGCCGCCCCGATAGACCAGGGTGCTGTCGTCCAGCCGTGACATGGCCCACACCAGGGCCGACAGCGGCCCGGCGCTCTCCAGAAGCCCCCGCATATGCCGGGCGGTGGGGAAGCCGGACACGGCCTCCTGCCGGACGCCGCCGCACTGAGCCCGGACGGCGCTGCCGTGGGTGTTTTCCGCCGGAGGCAGTGCCGCGGCTATGGCGGCGGCGGTGTCAAAGGGGTCGCCGCCCTCCGCCAGGCACTGGCCCAGGGCCGACAGCAGCAGGGCGAAGCTGTACAGCGCCCCCTTGTGGGTGTTGACGCCGCCGGTGGCGTCCAGCATGGCATGCTCCGCCTGACGGCCCAGGCTTTGCAGCTCCCGGGGCGAGGCCCCGGCCATACCCCGGGCGGCAAACTGCCGGAAATACGGCTCCAAGGCCCCGGCGCTGCGGTGAAACAGGGGGCGGTCCATGTCGTCATGGGCGCCGGTGTTGCGGCGGTCCACCAGGCCGGGCTTGGGGGTCAGGTCCACCTCGTCCTCCAGGGCCTGCCGGGCCAGGGCGGACAGATGCCCGGCGGCAAAGTCCGCCAGGATGTCCCGGGTCCTTGCCCGGATGGTGGGCAGACCGTGGGCCCGGCTGCGGGAGCATACCGTCACCGGCCCGCCGCAGATCAGGCACCGGCGGCTCTGGGGCCGGGACAGCTTCTCCCCCTCCGGGGACAGCACGTCCAGGTCATACAGGCGGCCCACCGCCTCCCGCTCCTCCAGCAGAAGGCAGCGCTCCTTCACCCAGGGGGCCGGGCGGTCATAGACCAGCAGGGCCTCGGGGCCGGTGGGGGCCTGGATGAGCTCCCGGTGCACCGGCTGGCCCAGGTCCCGGTCCAGCGCCGCAAGGCCCGCCTGAAAGGCCAGGCGGACCAGGGGGGCGTCCTTGACGGGACCGGCGATGTTCATGGTAAAGGACAGCAGGGTCCCGCCGTATCGGGTGGCCAGTGCCCGCTGGCGCAGGACCCGGCGGTCACGGGCAAGGAGCACCTGTTCCAAAGTGATCTCGACAGTATGCATAGGTCGTCTCCGGCACCAGGGGTTGGAGCTCCGCCAGGCGGCCCTGGCGCAGCAGCTGACGCACCCGGCTGGCGCTGATGCCCTCCAGCCGGGGGATTTCCTCCACGCGGATGCCCCACTGGGGCAGCAGGGCCTGCATCCGCTGGTTATACCGGGCCGTCACCGGGGAGTAGGGCTCCTGGCCCACAAAGCGCCGGGTGATGCCCAGGGCCGGGGCGATGCGCTTGCCGAACAGGGTCAGCTCCAGGTCGCAGCGGGCCTGCTCCGGGTCCCCCTGTAAAAAATACGCAGGGAAGGTGGCCCGGGAGATGATATAATCTCCGCCGGGGACCACGTCCACGTTGGGCAGGTCCGCCGTGCCCCGGCGCACCAGCTCCAGCCGGTCCGCCGCCGGGAAATCCCCGGTCTCCTCGCTGAGGACAAACACGTACAGGTGGGGACAGCGGGCGGCGGCATATTCCACCAGGTGCCGGTGGCCCCGGGTGAAGGGATTGGCGTGGCACACCACGGCCCCGCTCTCGCCGTCATACGCCGGAAGGGAGGCGATGTACCGCTCCACGCCGCCCCGGCGGTGCTCCATCATCAGCATGTCCGCCGTTTCCGCCACCGGAAAGAAGCCCAGACTGCGGAACAGGCGGGCATTTTTCGGCTTGGTGTACAGAAACGGGTGGGCCACGCCCCGCCGGGCGGACTCCTCCAGCAGGGCGGTGACGATACGGGCGCAGGCCCCGTCGCCCTCGGCCCAGGGGGCCACGGCGATCTGCTTGAGGACCCGGCCGCTGACGGACCCGCAGGCCAGCAGGGCCCCGCTGTCGGACGACAGCAGGGCCGTGCAGTCGGCGTCTCCCTCGTCCCGCAGCCCGGCGGAGGCCAGCAGGGCCTTATACGCCGGGCGCAGGGACTGGGGCAGCGCCGTTACCATGCGCAGATCAGGCATCCTCGTCGATCTGGCGGATCACGTCGATGATGGTGTTGTCGCGGTACATGACCACGCCCACGATGCGGTCCTTATAGCGGATGGGATCGGGCACGCCCACGAGCTTCTCGGCCCGCTTCTGGAGCTGCTGGATGGTGAACACGTGCAGGCCGGCCTTTTCCAGCTTTTCCTTCACGTCGGGCCGCCGGGGATTCACGGCGATGCCCTGGTCGGTGACCACCACGTCCACCACGTCGCCGGGGGTGACCACGGTGTTGACGCGCTTGACGATGGTGGGAATGCGGCCCCGGGTCAGGGGAGCCACCACCACGGAGAGGCTGGCCCCCTCCGCCGTGTCGGGATGGCCGCCGATGGCGCCGCGGATGACGCCGTCGGAGCCGGTGAGGACGTTGACGTTGAAGTCGGTGTCGATCTCCAGGGCGGAGAGGATCACGAAGTCCAGCTGGTCCACGGCGGCGGCCACCATGTGGCTGGCGTAGTAGCTGGCGCTGATCTGGTGGTGGAAGTGGTTGTTTTTCAGGCTCTTGGCGGCGTCCAGGTCGAAGCTCTGCACGTCCAGGATGCGGTCGATGAGGCCCTCCTCGTGCATGGCGGCGATCTGGCCGGTGATGCCGCCCAGGGCGAAGCGGCAGTGGATGTTCTGGTCGATCATCTTCTGGCGCAGGAACCGGGCGGTGGCCAGGGAGGCGCCGCCGGAGCCCATCTGCATGGAGAAGCCGTCGTACAGATAACCGGCGGCCTCGATGACGTTGGCGGCGGTTTTGGCGATCAGCAGCTCCTTGGGGTCCTTGGTATAGCGGGTGGCCCCGGACATGATGCCCTTGGGGTCGCCGATGTCGTCGGTCATGACCACATAGTCCACCTCGAACTCGGGGATGGCCCAGGGGGCGTTGGGATAGGCCACCAGGTGGTTGGTGATGACGATGACGTTGTCGGCATAGGTGGCGTCGGTGCGGGCATAGCCCAGGGAGCCGCAGGCGATGCCGTCCTCGTCGTCCCGGCTGTAGCCGTTGGCGTTGCCGTAGGGGTCGCAGGAGGGGGCGCCCAGGAAGGCCACGTCAATGTGCAGGTCGCCGGAGCGGATGGCGCTGGCCCGGCCGCCGTGGGACCGGAACACCACCGGGCAGTCGATCAGGCCCCGGGACACCTGCTCGGCCAGCTCGCCCCGCATACCGGAGGTCTCGATATGGGTGATGACGCCGTTCTGGATGTGGCGGATCAGGGGGGCGTGGACCGCGGCCAGGGAGCTGGCCGCCAGGGTCAGGTTTTTATAGCCCATTTCCGCCAGCTTGTCCACCACGGTGTTGATGATGTGGTCACCGTTGCGGAAGTGGTGGTGGAAGCTGATGGTCATGCCGTCCTTCAGGCCGGTGCGGCGGATAGCCTCCTCCAGGGAGGGCACCAGCTTGTTCTGACGGGTGGAGCGGGCCTGGAAGGTGGCGGTGTTCCTCTCCCGCGCGCCGTGATACGGCCCGTGGTTGCTGATCTCGTGGATATGCGGGATCTTTTCAAGCTCGATCATGTCAAATCTCCTCCACTTCGTCGATCTTGCTGCCGGCCTCGTACAGGTCCAGCAGGCGCTTGGCCCGGGTGACCACGGGCTTGTCGATCATCTTGCCCTTGAGGCTGGCCACGCCGCTGCCCCGGGCGTTGGCCTCGGCGATGGCGTCCATAATGGCCCGGGCCTTGTTCAGGTCCTTCTCGCTGGGCATGAACACATGGTGCAGAGGCTCGATCTGGCGGGGATTGATAACGGACTTGCCGTCGAAGCCCAGCTTCTTGATGAGGGTGGCCTCGGCGATGAAGCCCTCCTCGTTGTTGACGTCGGAATACACCGTATCCAGGGCGGCGATACCGGCGGAGCGGGCGGCGTTGAGGATCATACAACGGGCAAACAGCAACTCGATGCCGTCGGAGCGGGTGGTTTTCAGGTCGGTGACATAGTCCTCGGCGCCCAGAGCGATGCCGATGAGGCGGTCGCTGGCGTGGGCGATCTCGGCGGCGTGGAGAACGCCGTTGGCGCTTTCAATGGCGGCCATCATGCCGGTGGTGCCCACGGGGATCCCAGACTCCCGCTCGATGCGCTGGATCTCCCGCTCGCAGTCGATAACGTCCTGGGCACTGTCGGTTTTGGGCAGGCGGACCACCTGGACCCCGGCCCGGACCACGGCCTCCAGGTCCTTGATGCCCAGGCCGCTGCTCAGGTCGTTGATGCGGACCACGGTCTCCTTGGAGCCGAAGTGCAGGGTTTTCAGGGCGTTATACACCAGGAAGCGGGCGGTGTCCTTTTCGGTATAGGCCACGGAGTCCTCCAGGTCGAACATGATGGAGTCGGCCCCGTAGATATGGGCGTCGCGGATCATGCCGGGGTTGTTGCCGGGCACGAACATCATACTGCGGCGCAGTCTGTCTTTCACATACATGTTATTTGACCTCCCATTCATAGGCGTCGGACTGGGCGGACCGGAAAATGGCGGCGGTGACCCGGGCCCGGACGGTGCAGTCCAGGGCGCCCTTGTCCACGGCGGTGACCTCGGCATTCTCAATGCCGTAGTGGGTCAGGGTGTCCCGGATGACGGCCTCGATCTGGCGGCCGAACTGCTGCAGAACGTTGCTGGTCAGGCTGATCTGGATGCCGCCGGACTGGGCGGGCTCCAGAGTGACCATGATGTCGTTGGACTCCATGGTGCCGGCGGTGGCGGTGATGAGCAGGTTCATTTCTCTGCCTCCCTTTTTTACAGCTTCGCGGCCAGACGGTCGTGGATCGCGCCGATGAATTCACTGCTGTTGACGGCGGTGACGGGGGTGCCCTCGTCCACCAGGCCCACCAGGTCCTTGGTCATGATGCCTGCGCCCAAGGTCTCAAAGCAGGCGGCCTCCAGCTTGTCGGCAAAGGCGGACAGGTCCGGGGTGCCGTCCAGCTGGCCCCGCTTGCGTAGCGCGCCGGACCAGGCAAAGATGGTGGCCATGGGGTTGGTGGAGGTCTGCTCACCCTTCAGGTGCTTGTAATAGTGCTTGGTGACGGTGCCGTGGGCGGCCTCATACTCGGTGGTGCCGTCGGGGGAGACCAGCACGGAGGTCATCATGGCCAGGCTGCCGAAGGCGGTGGACACCATGTCGCTCATGACGTCGCCGTCATAGTTCTTGCAGGCCCAGATGAACCCGCCCTGGCTGCGGATGACCCGGGCCACGGCATCGTCGATGAGGGTATAGAAATAGGTGATGCCCAGCTGATCGAACTTGGCCTTATAGCCCTCGAACTCCTCCTCGAACACCTTCTTGAACTCGCCGTCGTAGACCTTGGCGATGGTATCCTTGGTGGAGAACCACAGGTCCTGCTTGGTGTCGATGGCGTACTGGAAGCAGGCCCGGGCGAAGGAGCGGATGCTCTTTTCCTTGTTGTGGGCGCCCTGCCACACGGCGGGACCGTCCACCTTCTGCACCAGCAGGGTCTTTTCCTCGCCGCTCTGGCCCTTGAAGGTCATGGTGCACTCGCCGGGCTCGGTGGTATACAGATCCACGCTCTTATACACGTCGCCGTAGGCGTGACGGGCGATGGTGATGGGCTTTTTCCAGTTCTTCACCACCGGGTGGATGCTGTCGATGAGGATGGGGGCACGGAACACGGTGCCGTCCAGGATGGCGCGGATGGTGCCGTTGGGGCTTTTCCACATCTGGGTCAGCTGGGGATATTCCTCCATGCGCTGCTTGTTGGGGGTGATGGTGGCGCACTTCACGGCCACGCCCAGGCGGCGGGTGGCGTTGGCGGCGTCCACGGTGACCTGATCCTGGGTCTCGTTGCGGTGCAGCAGGCCCAGGTCATAATACTCGGTTTTCAGGTCCACAAAGGGCAGGATCAGCTGGTCCTTGATCATCTGCCACAGGATGCGGGTCATTTCGTCGCCGTCCATCTCCACCAGGGGGGTGACCATCTTGATTTTTTCCATGAGCGATATTTCCTCCTTCAATATTCCGGGGCGGTTTGTATGGTTCGGGGTGCCCGGGAGGCGGGAAGCCTCCCGGGCGGGGATGCGTTACATTCTGGCGGCGTAGTAGTTCATCAGGCAGCCGTCCAGGATGATCTCCTTCTCATCCTGGGTCAGACCCCGGACGTGGAGCAGCAGGTCATGGGTGCTGCCGTCGCGGCAGATGACCTGGGCGGGGATGTCCTCTGCGCCATTTTCGATGGCGGCCCGGATGCCGGGGACGAACACGCAGTCGCCGGGCTGATAGTCGAAGGGCGTGCCCTGGTCGATGGTGAAGGGCAGGATGCCCCAGTTGATGCAGTTGCTGCGATAGCGCTTGGTGGCGTATTCATAGCAGATGTTGGCGAAGCCGCCCAGGACCTTCTGGCAGGAGGCGGCCTGCTCACGGGCGGAGCCGTCGCCGGGCTTGTTGGCGAACACGCAGGAGCCGAACTGGGTGTTCTTGGCCAGGGCCTGGGCATCGCCCACCCGACCCAGAACCTCAAGCAGGGAGGCGGGGACGTCGCCCTGGCGGCGCTGGGCCTCCCGGGCGGCCACGTCCTTGGCCCGGGGGACATACTCCGGCACCCGGCGGGACAGGGTAAACTCCGCCAGGCGCAGGGGGTTGGAGCGATAGGAGGAGGTCTCGCCGGAGGGGATCAGCTCGTCGGTGGTGGTAACGGGATCGTGGATCACGGCGGCCAGCTCCACCAGCAGGTTCTCGGTGAGATTGTACATCTTGGGCCAGTCGGTGATGTTGGGGCCCATGACCAGCTCCACGCTGGGATCGGCCTTGCCGAAGCCGTAGTACAGGCGGTTGTCATACACTTCCTTGTCGAAGTGATACTCGTGGTGAACGGGGGTATAGTCCACATCGGTGGCGGCGGTGATGCGGCCGCCGTTGGCGGCGGTGGCGGCGATGGAGCGGGCGTCCATCAGGCACACGGCGGCAAACTGGCCCTCGCCGGGCTTGGAACCCTCGCGGTTGGGGAAGTTGCGGGTGGTGTGCCGCAGGGACAGGCCGTTGTTGGCGGGCACGTCCCCTGCGCCGAAGCAGGGACCGCAGAAGCTGGGCTTGATGATGGCGCCGGAGGCCAGCAGGTCGGCGGTGGAGCCCACCTTCATCAGCTCCAGGGACACGGGCACGGAGGTGGGGTACACGTCGAAGCTGAAGGCGCCGGAGCCGGTATAGTGGCCGCGGACGATGTCCGCCGCCTCGGTGATGTTGTCGAACAGACCGCCGGAGCAGCCGGCGATGACGCCCTGGTCGGCCCAGACGGCGCCGTCGTGGATCTTATCGGTGAGCTGGGGATTGGCCTTGGGGAAGCGGCGCTTGGCATCGGCCTCCACCTTCTGCAGCAGCTCCTCCGCGTTCTCCAGGAACTCGTGGATGGTCCAGGCGTTGGAGGGATGGAAGGGCAGGGCGATCATGGACTCCATCTTGGACAGGTCGATGGTGATCATCTTGTCGTAATAGGCGTCCTGGCCCGGGTGCAGGGGCTTGTAGTCCTCCGGCCGCTTGTGGGCCTCATAGAAGCCCCGGGTGACCTCGTCGGTCTCCCAGATGGAGGACAGACACGTGGTCTCGGTGGTCATCACGTCGATGCCGTTGCGGAAGTCGATGGGCAGGCTCTTGATACCGGGGCCTGCGAACTCCAGCACACAGTTGTTGACAAAGCCGCTTTCAAAGGTGGCCTTCACCAGGGCAATGGCCACGTCGTGGGGGCCGATGCCCTGCCGGGGCGTACCGGTGAGATACACCAGCACCACCTTGGGCATGGGGGTGTCCCAGGTGTTCTTCAGCAGCTGCTTGGCCAGCTCCGGGCCGCCCTCGCCCACGGCCATGGTGCCCAGGGCGCCATAGCGGGTGTGGGAGTCGGAGCCCAGGATCATGGAGCCGCACTTGGCCATCTGCTCCCGGGCGTAGGAGTGGATCACGCTCTGGTTGGCGGGGACGTAGATGCCGCCGTACTTCTTGGCGGCGGACAGGCCGAACATATGGTCGTCCTCGTTGATGGTGCCGCCCACGGCGCACAGGCTGTTGTGACAGTTGGTCAGGGCATAGGGAATGGGGAATTCCTTCATGCCGGAGGCCCGGGCCTGCTGGATGATGCCCACATAGGTGATGTCGTGGGACACCATGGCGTCAAACCGGATGCGCAGCTGCATGGGATCCGGGGACACGTTGTGGGCCTGCAGGATCTGCCAGGCCATGGTCCGGCGGCGGGCTTCCTCCTGGGCCGTGGCCGCAGTTTCCTGGGGAACGCCGTTTACCAGGTACATGCCGTGGTCGGTGAGCTGGATCATAATGGATTTACCTCCTACACATTTCCTCTGCGGCGGGCGCAGAGTCCTTCTTTTTCTGGTCCATGTTAAATGTAGCACACCCGCCCGGGGTTGTGAATCGGTTTTCCACAAAAATCCCGCCCGGGGCGCATTTTCTCCATTAAGCACATGAAAACACCGAATGGTTTGGTAAAAATGCGTTCCGTGCAGGGCAGACTTGCAAAATGTTTCGTCAGAATAGAATCTGTAGCCCGGTTTACAAAAATCCGGGACACACCCATGCCTGCAAGCTGCAAAAGCGGCAAGGGAAATTGCACAAATTTTCCATACGAAGGACAGATGCGCAACATTTGTCCTTCCGGTGAAAACAAATGGCGCAGATCGAATTTCTCTTGCTTTAACTTGACAAAGCCAGTGACGTATGATAAACTGATATAAGTTTACAAGCCATAAACTTTTCAAGGAGGGTCATTTTATGCGTGTTCGTGAGATGGAGATCGGTGAGGTGCAGGAGCGGTTTGCCAACCTGGTGTGGGACCATGAGCCCATCCCCTCCGGCCAGCTGGTGAAGCTGTGCGAGCAGGAGCTGAACTGGAAAAAGCCTACCACCTACACGGTGCTGCGGAAGCTGTGCGAAAAGGGGCTGTTCCGGAATGAGGACGGCCTGGTGTCGGCGGTGCTGACCCGGGAGCAGTTTGCCTCCCGCCGCAGCGAGCAGTTTGTGGACAACGCCTTCCACGGCTCCCTGCCGGCCTTCGTGGCGGCCTTTACCGCCCAGAAGGGCCTGTCTGCCCAGGAGGCGGAGGAAATTCAGCAGATGATCGACAAATTCCGGAAGGAGGAGTGACCGTGCTGAGCCGGATCTTCCTGGCGGTGGCGGGTATGAGCGCCAACGCCGGACTTCTGGTGCTGGCCATCCTGGCGGTGCGGCTGGTGACCCGGCGGCGGATGCCCAAGTGGGGCAACTGCCTGCTGTGGGGGCTGGTGGCGGTGTGCCTGATGTGCCCGGTGCTGCCGGAAAGCGTTCTCAGCGTCCGGCCCCAGCCGGGGCAGGCGGCGCTTCCCGCCGCCGCGGCCATGGAGACGGCCTCCCCCGGAGCGGGGATTACCCTGACGGACCTGGCCTGGGTATGGCTGGCGGGCATGGCGGCGGTGCTGGGCTGGGCGGCTGTGAGCTATCTGCGGCTGCGGCGGCAGGTGGCGGCCTCCATCCGGGTGGGGAAGCAGGTTTACCTCTGCGACGACATCTCCTCCCCCTTTATCCTGGGCATTTTCCGGCCCCGGGTGTATCTGCCCTCAGGGCTGGAGGGGGAGACCCTGCAAAGCGTGCTGCGCCACGAGGGGGCCCATCTGCGCCGCCGGGACCACTGGTGGAAGCCGCTGGGCCATCTGCTGGTGGCGGTATACTGGTTCCATCCCCTGATCTGGGCGGCGTATGTCCTGCTGTGCCGGGACATTGAGCTGGCCTGCGACGAGCGGGTGGTGCGGGATATGAACCGGGCCCAGCGGGCCGCCTATTCCCAGGCCCTGCTGGACTGCGCCATGACCCGGCGGCGCAGGCTGGTGCTGTGTCCCCTGGCCTTCGGCGAGGTGGGGGTCCGGGACCGGGTGAAGTCGGTGCTGCACTATCGCCGCCCCGGGGTGTGGCTGTCGGCGGCGGCGGTGCTGCTGTGCGCCGCCCTGGCCATGACCTTCCTCACGGAGCCAAAGCCCGCCCGGACCGGGGTATCCCCGGAGGCCGCTTCCGGTCAGACGGACCCCGACCGGCTCCAGGAGGTCAGCTCCAAGGTCCTGATCGTCTCCTCCACCCTGGACCCCGCCGCCCAGCGGATCAGCTACACGGTGCAGCTGACGGAGGAGCCGGAGGACTGGATCGCCCAGAAGCAGTGGTACGGCGTGGCCAGCTATGCCGACGTGGAGATCTTCTACCCCACGGCGGGGTCTTACTATCGGCAGACGGACGTGCCCCATCTGCGGTTTTACGAGTGGGGCCTTGCCGACCAGCCCACGGACCTGGAGTCCCAGCGTCCGGACATGGGCACCCGATACAATGACTACATCGTGGATTCCGTAACGGTGCTCAGCGTGGACGGGGAGCAGCGCTCGACCTTCCGCCGGGTGGGCCAGTCCCTGCTGCTGGAGGAGGACACGCGTTACTCCGGCGGCAGCGGGTCCTTCCACGCCTGGCTGCAATAAGATTTATTACATAACGGAAATCAAAGGAGGGAAGGCCGTATGTTTGCCAGACACGGTATCAGAAACGCCCTGCGGACCCCCAAACGGTCGGTGGCATTTCTGCTGCTGATGACCCTGCTGGTGACGCTGCTGGGCACATCCCTGGGGCTGAGCTTCGCCCTGCAGCGCACCCTGCGCCAATGCCGGGAGAATTATTCCACCATTGGGCTGGTGGAGTATCTGGGCCCGGGCTATCCCAGCACCACCAAGGTGGTGGCGGACGCCGGGGAGGTCCTGGCGGAATTTGAGGAAAAGCTGGACCGGGAGGATCCGGCCCTGGTGGCCTGGGAGCCCACCCGCATGGCCCTGGGCTATACTCCGGACCTGGGCATGCTGACCAACCGTCTCCTGCTGAAGGACCGGTTTGTGGCTATGGTGAAGGTGCGGGAGCTGGTCACACTTCACGTCCCGGCGGAGGATGGCTCCGGCTGGACCATCGATGAAAACGGGAACATAGTGGAGGAAACTCCTCGTCCCGCTTATGACCGGGTGCTTCCGCTCTATGACGCCATCATCAGCCGCATGCTGTATACCGGCCAGCGCATGGTGGACGGCTCGCCGGTACTGCTGGAGATCCCGGGGGAGACCAGCATAGATATTCCCGGCCAGGACTATGTGCCTCCGGCAGACAGCATCTGGATCCCCGGGCACGACTATCTGCTCCACGGCTCCTATGCCAAGTCCAGCCTGATGGGTGCATCATACATGCAGCTGTCCATGGGGCAGTATGAGCTGGACGGGGTAGACACCGGCGTCACCGATGTGCTGGACGTCACCCAGCCCGACGGCACGCCGCCCAAGCTGGACGGCTCCACGGGCATCGAAAAGGTGGCCCAGACCTATCAGGTCACGACCCACTCCCTGACGGTGCAGGCCACGGACCGGCCGGCAGACCTGCTGCCCTTTCAGCAGGATGAGCTGACCCTGGCAGAGGGCGCATACTATACCGCAGGCGGCAAGGGCTGCCTGATCTCTCAGGCGGCGGCCAAGGATCTGGGCCTGTCCGTGGGGGACAGTCTGCCCCTGTCCCTGGCGGTGCGGAAGAATACCCTGATCCCCTACAGCTATTGGGCCGGTGACGGCTTCGACGCGGAGGATACCTATACCGTCAGCGGTATTTTCTCCGCCAATGAAGAATACGAGACCATGGTCTATATCCCCGTCCGGAACGATATCGATATGCAGCAGAACCACTGCTCCTTCACGCTGGGGCAGCTGCAGCTGAAAAACGACCTGGCCCAGGAGTACATCGAGCGTCTGGAAAAGGATCTGCCGTCCTCCATCCGCGTCACCGTGTATGACCAGGGCTATGCCGCCGTGTCCCAGGCGCTGGAGGACATGCTGCGGCTGGTGCAGATCATCGCGGGCGTGTGTCTGGCGGCGGGACTGGGCTTTCTGGTGCTGTTCGGCTATCTGCTGGTATACCGTCAGCGGGGCATTGGCCGCACCATGATCCGGGAGGGCGCTGCCCGGCGGAACGTACATACCTATTTCCTGTTCTGCGCCGGAACGGTGGCCCTGCCGGCGGCGGGACTGGGCCTGATCCTCAGCCGCTTCGTGTGCCTGGGGGTGCTGAAGCTGCTGGAGGTGGTGCTGGACGGCGCCACGTCCCTGGACCTGTATTACAGCAACACCGCCCTGGCCATGCATCGCTCTGCCACAGAGTATCTGGCGGCCCCCGGCTGGGGAGCTCTGGCCGTCATCGCCCTGGGGACCCTGGCGCTGGCGCTTCTGTCCTGCCTGGTGTTCAGTGTGGTCAGCCTGGAGCGGCGGCACAAAAAGCGCCGCCGGGAGAGCCGCGCCGCCCAGGGTACGCCGTCCCGTCCCCTGCGGGGCGGTCCCCGGACCTATGCGCGGCTGTCGGTGCTGCGGGGCGGCTTCCGCTCCCTGGCGCCGGTACTGGCAGGCGTGTGCGCGGCCGTCCTGTTCTGCCAGCTGTCGGGTATCGTTATCCGCTATGACGGACAGCTGCGGGACCTGCGGGCAAACAGCTCTGTCCGGGGCAATATGACGGACATCAGCGGCAAGTATACCACCGACCTGGTGCTGGATGAGCAGGTGCTGGACCAGATCGGCCAGCTGCCCGGCGTCAGTGAGCTGACAAGGCTGACGGCCACGCCCTACTATTTCGCGGGAGTGTACCGGGGCAGCGAGCTGGTGGCCGGACCCGGCCTGCCGCCCCAGCCTACCACCACCTTTGAGAGCGAACGGTATATGGCGAATCTGTCCTCCGGGCCGGACCTGGTGTTTATCGACCGGCTGGAGGGTGCGCCGGAGTTTATGTACAGCACGTCCATCGAGACCCAGTGGCTGGAGGGTTACGATTCCAGCTGCTTCCAGATGGATTGGGATGCGTCGTTGGACCCGGAAACGGCAGAGAATCGGTGCGTCATCTCTACGGACATGATGGACCAGTACGGCATCCGGCTGGGTGACTGGATCTGGCTGGAGGTTCGGTGCTCGAGCGCTTACAGCTACAGCAGAAGCCAGATAGGCCTTCGTGTGGTGGGCGCTTATGCCCAGACGGGCCGGGCCAACAATATCTACACGAACCTGAGCATGCTGCGCTGCCCCTACGTATACGACGAGGATCTGGAGCTCTGCACCCTGGGCGGCGTCTACCTGGCCAAGTCCATCAGCGGCGCCACGTTTAAAATCGCTGACTGCACAGATCTGACGGCGGTGAAGCAGGCTCTGTACGACATGGAGCTGTCCGCCGTGGGCAAGCTCCGGGCCGTCCGGAACTTCGTCATCATCAACGACGCGGCATACCTGACCACGGAGCGGGCCGCCGCCCAGCGCCTGTGGTATATGCAGCACCTGTTCCCGGTGGTATACGCCATCGCCCTGGGCCTGGCATATCTGATCGCGTTCCTACAGGTGCAGTCCCGGCGGAAGGAGCTGCGCACCATGCGCAGCGTAGGTGCGGACAGCCGCACCGCCTATTGGAGCCTGTATTGGGAGCAGCTGATGCTGGCGGCCCTGGGGGCCGTGCTGGGGGCGGGCCTGTGCCTGGCTCTGGGCTGGGGCACCGCCCTGGGCCTGGGCCTTACTGCCGCCTTCGCCGTGCTGTGGCTGCTGGGAGCCCATGTGGCTCTGCACAGGGCCAACAGCCGCCATATTCTGAAAAACCGCAGGGAGGTTGAATGATATGTCCATTCTGGAACTGAAAGATGTCTGCTATAGCTACAGTGCGGAAAAGCCTGTGCTGCGGGGCATGAACTGCGTCTTCGAGTGCGGCACCCTGTACGCCCTGGTGGGCAAATCCGGCGCGGGCAAGAGCACGCTGCTGAGCCTGATGGCGGGGCTGGACCTGCCGGACAGCGGCCAGGTGCTGTTTGAGGGCACCCCCACCGGCGACATGGACCTGGACGAGTACCGCCGCCGGAAGGCTGCGGTGATCTATCAGGATTTCGCCCTGTTCCCGCTGCTGACGGCCCTGGAGAACATCGAGTACCCCATGGAGCTGTGCCATGTGGACGCCAAGGAGGCCCGGCAGCAGGCCATGGAGCTGGCCCGGCGGGTGTCCCTGCCGGAGGAGCTGCTGGACCGCTATCCCACCCACATCAGCGGCGGCGAGCAGCAGCGTGTGGCCATCGCCCGGGGCCTGACCATGGACCGGCGGCTGCTGCTGGCAGACGAGCCCACCGGCAACCTGGACAGCGAGAACAGCGACAACATCATTGATCTGCTGCTGCGGCTGGCCCACGAGGAAAACCGCTGCGTCATCGTGGTGACCCACGACCTGTCCGTAATGGACCGGGCCGACGTGGTGTACCGCATCAACGACGGCCTGCTGGAGCGCCGGTAACGGAGAAATGCAGATAATAAGAGGGAGAGGCTCCGGCCTCTCCCTATTGCTTTGGGCTTGCAGGTCAGTTGATGCTGTCTATGTTCATAGAAAAGCCCAAGACTTCGCCTACGCTGGTGATCCTGCCCCGTACAACAATGGGCGAATCGGTGCTGATCTCCATGATCTGCTGCTTCTGGGTGTCATTTTTTATATAACACTGAATAGTCTGAAAGATGTAGCTGTAATCATTCGGCGCAGCGCCCACGCTGATGTATTTTCCATCGCTGTCCACTACGCTCAGATAACCTTCGATCTCCACATATTGGTCCTTGAAGTCGGACTGTGCCTTCATGGCGTTGCTGGATAGTGCGTCAAACAGCTCGGTAACATTGTAGTGCGTGTAGGAAATGGGTTCCTCCGTACCAGACGGTGTGTTTGTATTGGGCTTGCTTTCGGAATTTGAACCGGAGACCCCGCCGATGATCCCAAGCACTACCACCACGATAATTGCCCAGAACCACCATTTCTTGGTGACAGGCCGCTTCACCTTCGCTCCGCACTGGGGGCAGGATTTTGCCGAAACGGCGATCTCCCCACCGCAGGACTCGCAGTTCGTCATGTTCTTTTTCAAGTTACTCTCCTCCTTATTTTTTTGCCGGGTTTTGACCCTGCTTTACATATAATAGTAAAGATATTTACTAAAGTCAATAGTAAATATCTTTACTTGCATATACTACCTCACAGAAAGGTGGGGTACGGCATGAATGCATATACCATAAACCTGCGAAATTTGCGGGAAGACCACGACCTGACTCAACAACAGGTGGCGGAATACCTGGGAACCTCACAAACAATGGTAGCCCGCTATGAACGAGAGGCCAGCGAGCTGCCTTTGCGGCACTTTATCCGGTTATGCCAGCTCTACAAGGTATCGGCGGATGAGGTGCTTGGATTGCGCCGCAGAAAATGAAGCAAGAGGGAGAGGCTTCGGCCTCTCCCTCTTGCGGTTGGGTTATTGCTTTTTCTTCTGGCGGGACTCGATCTTCTTTCCCGCCCACTGGGCCAGCTTCAGGCAGGCGGCGGTGGCCGCCGTCAGCAGTGCGCCGCCCAGGGCCAGCTGCTTTTTCATGTTCATGGCTGGATCAATACGCCAGTTTCTCAGTGAGATACGCCTTCAGCTCGCTGATGGGAATGCGCACCTGCTCCATGGTGTCCCGCTCCCGGACGGTGACGCAGTGGTCGCCGGGGTTCTCGCCGTCGCCCACGGTGTCAAAGTCCACGGTGATGCAGAAGGGGGTGCCGATCTCGTCCTCCCGGCGATAGCGCTTGCCGATGGAGCCGGTCTCGTCGAAGTCCAGCATAAAGTCCTTGCACAGGTCGTTATAGATCTCCATAGCAGGCTCCGACAGCTTCTTGCTCAGGGGCAGGATGGCCGCCTTATAGGGGGCCAGAGCCGGGTGCAGGTGCAGCACCACCCGAACGTCGTCCTTGCCGTTCTTGTCCTGGCCCACCACTTCCTCGTCATAGGCGTCGCACAGCACCGCCAGGACGCTGCGCTCCACGCCCAGGGACGGCTCCACCACATAGGGGATGTACCGCTGGTTGGTCTCGGGGTCGAAATAGGTCAGGTCCTTGCCGGAGGTGTTCTGGTGCTGGGTCAGGTCATAGTCGGTGCGGTCCGCCACGCCCCACAGCTCGCCCCAGCCGAAGGGGAACAGGAACTCGAAGTCCGTGGTGGCCTTGGAATAGAAGCACAGTTCCTCGGGATCGTGGTCCCGCAGGCGCAGGTTCTCGTCCTTCAGACCGATGGAAAGCAGCCAGTTGTGGCAGAAGCTGCGCCAATACCGGAACCACTCCAGGTCGGTGCCGGGCTTGCAGAAGAACTCCAGCTCCATCTGCTCAAACTCCCGGACCCGGAAGATGAAGTTGCCCGGGGTGATCTCGTTGCGGAAGGACTTGCCGATCTGGCACACGCCGAAGGGCAGCTTGCGGCGGGTGGTGCGCTGGGTGTTGACGAAGTTGGTGAAGATGCCCTGGGCGGTCTCGGGACGGAGATACACGGTGTTCTTGGCGTCCTCGGTGACTCCCTGGAAGGTCTTGAACATCAGGTTGAACTGGCGGATATCGGTGAAATTATGCTTGCCGCAGGAGGGGCAGGGGATGTTGTGCTCCTCGATGAAGTCCTTCATCTCCTGCTGGGTGAAGGCGTCGATGGGCTTGGGCAGCTCCACGCTCTCCTGCTGGCACCAGTCCTCGATGAGCTTGTCGGCCCGGAAGCGCTCCTTGCACTCCCGGCAGTCCATCAGGGGATCGGAGAAGCCGGACAGGTGGCCGCTGGCCACCCAGGTCTGGGGATTCATGAGGATGGCGGCGTCCTGGCCCACGTTATAGGGGTTCTCCTGGACGAACTTCTTCCACCAGGCCTTCTTCACGTTGTTTTTCAGCTCCACGCCCAAAGGACCGTAGTCCCAGGTGTTGGCCAGGCCGCCGTAAATTTCGGAGCCTGCGAAGATGAAGCCCCGGTTTTTGCACAGGGCCACGATCTTGTCCATGGTCTTTTCCGTGTTTTTCATGTGTCAAATCTCCTTTATGTGATGTTTTTGCCTGCAAAATAAAAGCCGCCCCGAGCCATAACAGCTCAGGGCGAACGAAATAACGTCCGTGGTTCCACCTGAATTTGGATACATCCACACTCTTGCGCCTGTAACGGGGCCTCCGGCGGGCATTTCCTCCCGCGGCTCCGGGCTGCCGCACCCATCATCGCCTGCAACAGGTTGAGAATAGCATGTTTTTCCCCGGGAGTCAAGGAAAATTTGCGGCCTATTCCAGGGACATGACGTACACCTGGCAGGGGTTTCCTTCGTCCCACAGGGTGGGGAACACCTCAAACTCCCGGAAGTCCAGGGCCAGATAAAACCGGTTGGTCCGGTCGTACTCCTCGTATTTCCCCATCTGCACGGTTTTCACCTGCATAAAGGCGTACCCGGCCCCGGCGGCGGCGTCCCTGGCCTGCCGGAACAGCTGGCGGCCTATACCCCGGCGGTGATACTCCTTCCGAATGCCCATGACGTACAGCTCCACGGTGGCGTTTCCCGTTTCCTTCAGACACAGAAAACCCACCGGCCTGTTCCGGTCATAGGCGCAGAAGAATATCCTGCCTGCACTTTCCCGGATATACTCCTCCCGGGCCTCCGGAATGCCGAACCACTCCGGCAGCGCCTCCAGAATCAGGCGCGTTACGGCCTGTTTTTCCGCCGCATCGGTAAGCTGTCTGATTTCCATAAATCCCCTCCGTCACATGGGAGACGTGACCCACAGGTATCCCAGCACGGCTGTGCCGACGGCCATAACGGCCAGCGCTCCGCCGCCCAGGGCCTTGCGCCCGGACCGGAAGGCAATGACCGCAAGGCCGGTCAGGGCCAGACAGGCAAGCAGTAAAATAAAGGTGAATCCCATGGCGACCTCCTTAAAAACACATTGGAATGCCCTGTATTCTATCACAGAACCGGATCATCCACAAGCCGCCGCATGAAAATTTGCGGATTATTCCGCCGGGTCCGCAGTTTCTATGTATAGCTCCTCCGCATCCTCCAGCGCGCGGCGAAGAACGCTTGCATAGGGGATAGCCAGGGGAATCTGCTCCAAGGGGTCGATTACATCGTCCACAGCTCCGCACAACAGGGCATACATTTTCTGATAGTCCGCCATTTCACACCTCCAAATCGTCTACGCATAGCCTATAGTAGCACGCGTAGCCTATTTTGGCAAGCCCTTTCGGATATGCTATAGGAAAAAGTCCGGGAGGTGCAGCATGAAAACCAACGAGGCGGTCCGGGACCGCATTCTTCGTCTTTGCCAGGAGCATGACATGACCATCAACCGGCTGGCCACGGTCAGCGCACTGCCGCCGTCCAGCATCAAGAACATCCTGTATGGGAAAAGCCGGAATCCGAAGCTGCTGACCATCAAGCTCATCTGCGACGGCCTGGGGATCACCCTGGGGCAGTTTTTCACCGCCCCGGAGTTTGACAACCTGGAGCAGGAGCTGGAATAAAATAAAAAGGACGTCCGGCGGGACGTCCTTTGGTTTGGTTTCATCAACCGATCTGATTCAGCTTCAGAGTCAGAGCGCTCTTCTTGTGGGCTGCATTGTTCTTGTGCATCAGACCCTTGGCAGCGGCCTTGTCGATGGACTTCACCGCGACCTTGTAAGCGCCCTCGGCCTCGGTGCGATTGCCTTCCACGGCAGCAGCCTCGAACTTCTTGATAGCAGTCTTCAGCGCAGACTTGTTGGCCTTGTTGCGAGCGTTACGAACCTCGGCGATCAGCACGCGCTTCTTAGCAGACTTGATATTCGGCAAACCAAACACCTCCCCGGCGATAAATTTTCATGCACGGGCACCTAAATACCCAGGCAGGATAGTATTTTACCAGCTTTGTCCGAAAATTGCAAGCACTTTTTGAAATTTCTCTGCACTTTTTCACATATTTTCTCTCCCCTCGGGGGAAACTGGGCCATAGCCACAAGATTTAGTAGCATCAGGGGGGCGATGACCATAGATATGAGCACGACGCGGACGGACCTGGCCCTGGAGTCGGTTCAGGCCGCCTGTTCCGGGGCGGAAACGGGGACCATTTCCGGGGTACGCAGCCGGGAGCGGACCCGGGAGGGCTATGCCGTCACGGACATCCGGGTGGAGGATGAGGACGGGGCCCAGGCCCTGGGCAAGCCTGTGGGGCGGTACGTTACCGTGGACCTGGGGCCGTATTTCCGCCGGGAGGCGGACTATTTCGACCGGGGGGTCCGGTGCCTGGCGGGGGAGCTGGCGGCGCTGCTGCCGGAGGGTCCGGTGCTGGCGGCGGGCCTGGGAAACCGGGCCATGACCTGCGACGCCGTTGGCCCGGCGTCCATAGACAACCTGCTGGTGACCCGGCACATGATCCGGGCCATGCCCCGGCAGTTTGCGGATTTCCGGCCAGTGGCGGCGGTGTGTCCCGGGGTGCTGGCCCGGACGGGGCTGGAGGCCTTGGAGCTGGTGCGGGGAGCCGTGGAGCGGGTGCGCCCGGCGGCGGTGATCGCCGTGGACGCCCTGGCCGCCCGGGACAGCGCCCGCCTGTGCGCCACGGTGCAGCTGTCGGACACCGGGCTGGTGCCCGGCTCCGGCGTAGGCAACCGCCGCAGCGCCCTGGACCGGGGCACCCTGGGGGTGCCGGTAATCGCCGTGGGCATCCCCACGGTGGTGGACGCCGACCCCCGGGCGGGGCTGTTCCTGACCCCCCGGGACATCGACCAGCGGATCCGGGAGCTGGGCCGCCTGCTGGGTTACGGCATCACCCTGGCCCTGCAGCCGGCCCTGACGGCGGCGGATGTCACCGCTCTGCTGGGGTAGGGGAGGGCAGCTCCGGGCCCAGGTCCGTCATGCTTTTCAGGCTGATGCCCAGGGTGGACATGTTGTGCAGCAGGGCGGAGGTGGTGGGCGGCAGAAGGCCCGCCACGCCCAGCAGGATCAGCGACAGGTTGAAGCCCACGATGAACCGGTAGTTCCGGTGAATCCGGGCCATCAGGGCCTGGCTCAGCCGGCGCAGGGTCACCAGCTCAAACAGATCCTCCGAGGCGATGGTGATGTCGGCGATCTCCCGGGCAATGGCCGCGCCGGTGGAGATGGCCACGCCTGCGTCGGCCTCGGACAGGGCAGGGGAGTCGTTGACCCCGTCGCCCACCATGATGACGGTGCGCCCGGCGGCCTTCTCACTGCGGATGAAGTCGGCCTTGTCCTCCGGCAGTACCTCGGCATACACGGCGTCCACCCCCACCTCCCGGGCCACGGCCTGGGCGGTCTGGCGGTTGTCGCCGGTCATCATCACCACCTTGCCGATGCCGCAGGCATGAAGGGCGGCCACGGCGTCCCGGGCCTCCCGGCGCAGGGGATCGTGGATGCAGATCACGGCGGCCAGCTCCCCGGCGATGCACAGGTACAGGTGGGAATAGGCAGGGGAGAGGGTCCGGAACTTCTCGTCCTCCCCCTCCGGCACCCGGCAGCCCTCGTCCTCGAACACGAAGTGGGCGCTGCCGATGAGGACCTTTTCCCCCTCCACCATGCTGGAGATGCCGTGGGCCACCACATACTGCACCTGGGAGTGGTACTCCTCGTGGGACAGACCTCGGGCCCGGGCCTCCTCCACCACGGCGTTGGCCATGGAGTGGGGATAGTGCTCCTCCAGGCAGGCGGCCAGCCGCAGCATCTCCTGGGGGTCACGGCCGCCGAAGGGCACGATCTCCGCCACCCTGGGGGTGGCGTAGGTCAGGGTGCCGGTCTTGTCGAAAACGATGGTGTCCGCCTGGGCCACGGCCTCCATGAACCGCCCGCCCTTGACGGAGATATGGTGCCCGCTGCACTCCCGCATGGCGGACAGCACCGCAATGGGAATGGCCAGCTTCAGGGCGCAGGAGAAGTCCACCATCAGCACCGACAGGGTCTTGGTGACGTTCCGGGTCAGCAGGTACGTCAGCGCCGTGCCGCCCAGGGTATAGGGCACCAGGCGGTCCGCCAGCCGGGAGGCCCGGTCCTCGGCGGTGGATTTCAGCTTTTCGGATTCCTCGATCATGCGGACGATGCGGTCGTACCGCCCGCCGCCGGAGGCCTTTTCCACGCAGACCACGCACTGGCCCTCCTCCACCACGGTCCCGGCGTATACATAGCTGCCGGGCCGCTTGGCCACGGGCATGGACTCGCCGGTCATGGAGGACTGGTTCACCATGGCCTCGCCATCGGACACCCGGCCGTCCAGGGGGATCACGCTGCCGGTGCGGATGACGATGCGGTCCCCGGCCCGGACGGCGTCGATGGGGGTCAGCACCTCGGTGCCGCCGGTCTGGAGCCAGACCTGGTCCACGTGCAGGGACATGGCCCCGGCCAGATCGGCCACGGACTTCTTGTGGGTCCATTCCTCCAGGATCTCCCCCAGCCGCAGCATGAACATCACGGACCCGGCGGTGGCGAAATCGCCCCGGGCCATGGACACGGTGACGGCGGTGGCGTCCAGCACGGCCACGGACAGGCGGCCATGCCACAGAGCCGAAAGCCCCTCCCGGATGTACTTCACCGACCGGATGACGGCCAGCGCCGTGGTCACCGGCGCCGGAAGAAACAGCCGGGAGATGATCCGGCGGGCCACGGTCATGATGAGCTTGTCCTCAAACTCCCGGTTCAGGGCCCGGGAGGTGTGCTCCGGCACCAGATCCATGGCCTCCGCCCGGGGGAAGGAAAAGGCGGCCAGGGAGGCGATGACGTCCCCCCGGCCGCAGGCGAAGCAGACCACCGCGTCCCGGGTCCGGTCATAGACCTTCACCTCCGTGACGCCGTCCACCGCCCGCAGATAGTATTCCAGAACGTCCGCCTGGCGCAGGGTCATGGCGGGGCAGTGCAGGCGGACCCGCAGCCGTCCGGCGGACTCATGGAGAATGCTGCACTTCATGGCTTATTCCGCCTCGGAAGCATCCTCAATCACGGCGTCGGCCTCCTGCTGGGCCCGCTGCTGGTTGATGGCCTTGGCGTCGGCATAGATATCCTCCGCGTTCTCCCGGACGGTGGTGACGGCCTCCATGACGCTGTCCTTGGCCCGCAGCACGGCGGCGGTGGTGTGGGTATAGACCTTCTTGGCGTCCTTGCTGGACAGGACCTTGATGCCGGCGGTGCCCAACAGCACACCGGCGGCGAACAGACCGAATTTCTTCATGATGTTACCTCCTATGGTTTGGTGACTTAAATTAGAGTAGTTTAACTCCTGGGGATACTATACCATTGCCCGGGGGAAAATGCAAGACGTTTTCAAAATAAACTGCACAAAATTGCGGGGTTCTTCCTGCAAAAAGCTGCAAAACTGCCGGAATCAGCAGTTTTCGGCGGGGCACACGGGCCCTGCCCTACGGAGTGTATACCAATAGAATATCCTGTAGGGCAGGGCCCGCGTGCCCTGCCGCAGGGGAATGGGCTGGTTCCCGCCGAAGCGCCCGTAGGGCCCGCTGCCCTCAGCGGGCCGCTGGAACAAAAAGCCAGAGGCGGACCGGCGGTCCGCCTCTGGGGGGCATAGTCGAATGCAATTACTTCTTGATTTCTCCGTTGGCGGCGGCGGTCAGGTAGGCATTAATGAAACCATCAATATCGCCGTTTCCCCGCAAAGCGGGGCTTTGCGGGGCCCCCGGATCAAACCATGCCGGTCAGAAATGAATTCCGCCCGGCCAAGGTTTTGCCGCAGGCAAAACGCTTGTACGCCGCGCAGCGGCGATGTCATGGACGGCTGGCGTCTCTTACTTCTTGATTTCTCCGTTAGCGGCGGCCGTCAGATAGGCATTAATGAACCCGTCAATGTCGCCGTCCATGACGGCCTGGATGTTGCCCATTTCGTAGCCGGTGCGGGTGTCCTTGGCCAGGGTGTAGGGCATGAACACATAGGAACGGATCTGGCTGCCCCACTCGATCTTCATCTGCACGCCCTTCAGGTCGCTGACCTTTTCGGCGTGCTGCTGCATCTTCAGCTCCGCCAGCTTGGCCCGCAGCATCTTCATGGCGTTGTCACGGTTCTGGAACTGGCTGCGCTCCGTCTGGCAGAACACCACGATGCCCGTGGGCAGGTGGGTCAGGCGGACGGCGGAGGAGGTCTTGTTGATGTGCTGGCCGCCGGCGCCGCTGGAGCGGCAGGCCTGCATCTCGATGTCCTCAGGCCGGATCTCGATCTCGCTGTCGTCGTCCAGCTCGGGCATGACCTCCACGGCGGCGAAGCTGGTCTGCCGCCGGGCGTTGGCGTCGAAGGGAGATACACGGACCAGTCGGTGCACGCCGTTCTCGCTCTTGAGATAACCGTAGGCGTTGTCGCCCTCGATGAGGATGGTGGCGGACTTGATGCCTGCCTCGTCGCCTGCCTCGTAGTCCATCAGCTGATAGGTGTAGCCGTGGCGCTCAGCCCAGCGGGTGTACATGCGGTAGAGCATCTCGGTCCAGTCCTGGGCCTCGGTGCCGCCTGCACCGGCGTGGAAGGTGAGAATGGCGTTGTTGGCGTCGTATTCGCCGGACAGCAGAGCCGCCAGACGGCGCTCGCTGATCTCCTTTTCCAGGTTGTCGTACCCGGCGGTGACCTCCGGCAGCAGAGAGGCGTCGTCCTCCTCCTGGGCCATTTCGCACAGGGTCACGGTGTCCTCCCACTCGGACACCAGCCGGTCATACTTCCTGATGCGGTGCTCCAGACGCTTGATCTGCTGGGACACCTTCTGGCTGTGCTCGATGTTGTTCCAGAAGCCCTCCTGCTCCGTTTCGGCCTGGAGATTCTTCAGCTCCTGGCGATCCTTGGGGATGCCCAGGGCCTTCTCCAGCTCCCGCAGGGTGGGCTCCAGGGCCTGGAGCTTCTGTTTATACTCGTCGTATTCAATGACTGCCATAGTCGGTCGTCTCCTTATCGAAAAAAATTCCTTAGCTTGTCTATTATAGCCGGATATGGCTGTTCTGTAAAGGAAAATATACCCGTTTCCGGGAACTTTTCTTCACAGGATGAAGCCGCCGTCGCAGGTGAGCACCTGGCCGGTGATGAAGGAGGCCCCGTCCCCGGCCAGGAAGGCCACGGCGTGGGCGATGTCCTCCGGCGTGCCCAGGCGGCCCAGGGGCGTTTCCTGAGCCAGCTGGGGCAGTACCTCCGGCGGCAGGGCATCCAGCATATCCGTGCGGATGACCCCGGGGGCCACGCAGTTGACCCGGATGTGAGTGGGGGCCAGCTCCATGGCCAGGGACCGGGTCAGGCCGATGAGCGCCGCCTTGGTGCAGGAGTATGTCACCTCACAGCTGGCGCCCCGCTGGCCCCAGATGGAGGAGATGTTCACGATGCAGCCTGCGTGCTGGTGGAGCATCTGGGGCAGCACCGCCTGGATGGTGTGGAACGCGCCGTCCACGTTGACGGAGAAGTAGCGGCGCCACAGCTCCTCAGAGATGTCCTGGAACAGGGCCTGGCCCGCCACACCGGCGTTGTTCACCAGCAGCGACACCGGGCCGAAGGTGTCCTCCACTCGGCGCACCATGGCCTCCACCTGGTCCCGCTGGGACACGTCCGCCTGGACCATCATGGCCCGGCAGCCCTCCGCCGTCAGCTGCTCCAGCAGTGACCGGGCGCAGTCCTCCCGGACCCGATAGTTGATGCATACGGCCCAGCCCTGCCGGGCCAGCTCCGCCGCCACGGCCCGCCCGATGCCCCGGGATGAGCCCGTTACCAGTGCAATTTTCTCCATGATGTTTGTCCTCCTGGGTGGTTTTGAGGAGAGTATAGCAAAAAAATTGAAACTTGGCAAGAAAACTGTTGACAAATTGGGGCGGACCGTGTAAAATACATACTGTTCCGCGCGGTTAGCTCAGCTGGTAGAGCACATGCTTGACGTGCATGGGGTCACAGGTTCGAGTCCTGTACCGCGCACCACCTGAAAACCTTGAAACCATGATGGTTTCAAGGTTTTTTGTTTTGCTCAAATGTGGAGTTAGCCTTATTTTTAGCCTTATGAAGTCACCCGATAGAAACGGACTGGATAAATTGCTCCATCCGCTGTGCGCTATCCTGCTTCATCTGCTTCGTAACATGTCCGTAAACATCCAGAGTGAATGCTGCGGTGGCATGACCGAGATTTTCCTGCACGGTTTTAATGTCGTCGCCGCTTTTGATACAGGCAACTGCGTATGTGTGGCGCAGGTCGTGAAAACGGGTGGATGGCGCACCGATCTTCTTTACGATCCGCTTGAAGCAGTCGTACACCGTGCGATAGGATAGGTATCCGCCTGTTTGATTGGAAAAGACAAGACCATTCTCCTGCCAGGCATCGCCTGCTTCCAGCCTCATGCCGTTTTGCTTCAGCTTCTGCAGGCGAAACAGAAACACCACCGAGGGCGCAAGAGAGATGCTGCGAGTACGGTTGTTCTTCGGCGGAGAGAAGTAATATTGCCCGCCCTTTTTCTGCTCTTTGCGGAGTTGACGTTTCACGGTCAGGATGCCGTTCTCAAGATCAATATGCTCCCAGCCTAACCCAAGTATTTCGCCCTCCCGCAGCCCTGTAAACAGGGTGATTTTGTAAAGGTATTCGTGGGGACTTCCCTGGACTTCTTTCAGAAATGCAGAGACTTGATCTTCCTCCAGCGGGTGCATTTCCTTTTTGATAACACGGGGAAGTGTACAGGCATCCGTTGGATTGACGCGCAGATAACCGATCAGCACTGCTTGCTGCATGGCCTTGTGAAAAACACCGTGAATATTCTTTACCGTCTTTGCCGAAAGGGGATTGACTGTTGGGTCGATTGGAGAGACAAGCTGATTGTAAAAGTGCTGTACCGTATGGGCGTTCAGGGCTTCCAGCTTGATGTTCCCAAGATGCGGCGCAATATACAACTCCACATTCTTCTTGTAGAGATACGCCGTAGACGCTTTCACTCCACCAAGATAGTCCTGTGTCCAGATGTCCAGCCATTCTCCAACCGTTAGCTTACAAGGTGCTTTGTAGGTGCCATCGTCCAGCGACGCTGTGATCTGGCGCAGCTTCTGCGCCACTTCCTTCTGCGTCTTTCCGGTGATGCTGCGCTGGATCTGCTTGCCTGTGCCGGGGTCGAAGCCCTCTGTGTAGCGGCCCTGCCAGTAGGTGTAGGTCTTTCCGTTCTTTGTTGTTGCGATTTTTCTGATAGAACCGGCGCCGCCGGCTCCTTTTCCTGTTTTTGTACGCGGCATATACGCTCCTTTCCGCCGCGCGGAATGTACCACCTCCATGATATATCCCGCGCGGCTGTTGTGCAAGTTTTATTTCTGCGACGAAGAGGTTTACTTCTGCAGGAACTCCAGCAGCGCCTCCCTCGGAATGCGGATCTGCCTACCGATGCGAACGCTTCGTATCTGTCCACTGCGAATCAGCTCGTAGGCGGTGTTGCGGCCGATGCCGAGGATGGGCATCAAGTCTTCTACCCGCAGGATCATGGGAAGGTCGTGCAGATCACGATATTTATTCTCCATGGGCAGAGCCTCCCTTCACGGACGCCAGATAGATGTCCGTCACATCGGGCCGCTCATGTCCCAGCAGGCGTGACACGGTGAAGTGGGCATCCAATGGCGTCATGCCGCCGTTAACGAGAGCTGTGTACTTTTCGGCGGCGTAGGTATGTCGTAACCCATGGAAGGTAATGCGCCTGTCCGGTGCGGTGGGGTCGCAAATCGCGTCACGGTTGCGGAGAATAAACTGCTGCATACCGTTGATGGCTCGGTCGGTGGGGACGCCGTCCGGCACCAGCAGCTTGTGACCGCGTTCCGTTTTCTCCAACAGTCGCTGCAGCATCATCGTAATACGGTCGTCCTCGATGGGAACGATACGCACCTTGCCGCCCTTGCCTTTCACGGTGAGGGCGTTTTCACGCAGCGCACGCTCCGCCGCAGCGGTGTCCATACGGAAACACTCGTGGATGCGCAGACCGGCATAGCGGGCCAAATACAGGGCGAGGATGTAGTCCTCCCGCTCCTCCGCCATGGCGCGGCCGATCAGCTTGCCGAACTCCGGGTTCGTCCATGTGCGATCCTGCTGCCCGAAGCGGCGGCGTTCCAAGGCGACGCCCAGTTCTTCATTGCCCGGCAGCGTGTAGCGTGGATGAGACATCTTATCGTGGAAAAATCGGATGGCGGAAAGGTCTGTCTTGATGGTGCTGGCTGACTTGCCCTGCGCCTGCAAATAGAGGACGTAGCTCACCAGATGCTTGCCGCTGATGTTCTCCAGCTTTTGGAGATGGTAGTGGGCGGCGAGATAGGCGCAGAAACGCTTGACCGCCTCATAGTAGCGATCCTTCGTGCGGAAGCTGCCCTGCCGGTTATGCCGCGCCAGCTTGTCCAACTGGGTAACGAGGGTGTGGTAAATGCCTTTTGTGGTCATATAGAGAAAGCTCCTTATATTCAAAATAATGTTCAGATGGGCGCACTTCACCCGTTGGCAGGGAGCACCGTTTCCGGCGTATCTCCGCAAAACTGATAGACTGCCGCAGGCGAAAAGCCTTGGTATTGCGTGCTTTTCGCGGCTTGCCTGTGTGTCTGTCTCTCTTTACTTGTGCTGGGTCAGTACGCTGCCACATGGGGCAATATGCCCTGCTCTGATGGAGCGGTGGCGGACACCATGCCGCTGAACTCGGCTGCGGAAGGCTCCGCCGGTGTCCTGTGATCCGCCCGGCGACGAATCGGGGAATGCGCGATACCCCGTATGACCGGTGCCGCACTCTGACTGCGGCATACAGGGCGGGAGCTTGCCTCTCCCTTGACGATTTTCCTGCCGTATCGTCCTGACGGCTTTTACAAAACTTCTTTTTCCTGATCTGCGCCGAATTGATTTCGGCGCTCTTTCTTTTCCTGCGGTATCGCGGCGGTGGCAAGTGCCGCGACAAAAATGGTAAGCAAAAACGCAGGAAGAATCTTCCTGCCATTTCGGCTTCATACGATCCTTCCTGCGTTTGCAGTATTGTTCAATTCTGATGGCCGCCCGTTTTCCGGGAGGCGCATTTTGACATACTTCTAGTTCTTAATCAGAGCGAAAAGCTGTTGATAATGCTTTCCACCCGTGCCTGCTCTGCTCCGACCTAAATGCTTGATGCCTTAAGTACAGGCACATCATAGCACAGCGGCAAAGCGGCGTACAGGCGGAAACTGCCGCGAGAAATCTTCTCGCAGCATAGTCTTTTACATAAGTGGGCATAGTGGCCCATAATTACGAACGGGAGCATGATGCTCCTCAAGTACAAGCTTAACAACGTGTGCGATCCGAACCGTGTTCGGAAACCCCATTGGGGCGGTGCACAAATAACTGGATAGTTCTTATATACCACAATATGTTGTAGTTGTCAATATAAAATCATCTAAATAGTGCGTTTGGGAAAAGCGCGGGCAAAATGTAATACGCATTATCTCCGTATTAAATGCGTATTACAGACGTATCACAAAGATAATGCGTATTGTGTGCGTATTGTTCCCGCAAGGACTGACCTAATCGCATTTATGGCGAGACTAAATAGAGGCGCAATTTCCATCTCTGCTGGCCGTTAGCCTGAATCCAGCGGGGTATACCACCTATAAGAAAAGGCTTCCACATTCCACAGAGGCCTTTTCGCCGTAAGCCATAAAGTTGAAGTAACAAGGTCGTTACGCATTGCGCAAAACCGGAAAGATGACAATGCCCTATAGTCGATTCTGACTACAGGGCATTATCTCTTTTTACTGAAGTATTTTTCGCATCATGGATTCCACGCATTCGTCATTATCGAGTGTATAAACGTTTCTAGCTTCTCTGTACGCACGATCGGCATCGACCTCCGGCGTAGACCACCACATACGCAAATCCGACGAGCGGGTACCCGCCATGATGAACGAATTGAGCACGATTCGCTTTCCGTCCGCTGTGGGGGACAAGCGCGTTTCTAAATCCTTGATTGTTTTGTGAAACTCAATTTTGGGATCATCCGGGCGGATATGCATCAAACCTTTTGGGTCGATAAACGAAATGTATTGCGTTGCCGGCGTATCAATCCAGAGGATGTAATCAGGATAGAAATTGCCCGCCTCAAAGAAACCCATGCCGACCTTACTTTTGTTACGGAGCAAATACAGGGATTTGCCCGCCAACTCCGCTGCGTGATCGTCTACATATGATTTGAGATAATCCACAAATCGCATTTCGTCCGTATTCAGTGCTACGGGTGCCAACTGTATTTTCAGGTTGCTCTTTTCAAGGCAAATCAGCGGGGCATACAAATGCGAGCGAAAATCAAACAACACCAGCTTACCGCGGAAGAAATTCTTTTTGTAAACGTCAAGGCCGTTATTCGCCTGCAGCACAGCGGACATTTCCGCAACGAATGCATCCAGTTCATCGCCCTTGGGATCCATCGCACTCTGCTGAGCGTAGGTTAACGTGTATTCGTCGACAAAATTGCTGTTATCCGCATCCAGAATCGCATACTCCAGTCGTGGAACTTCCCATCTTTCTTTTTCATATTTAAAAAACTTATCCATATAGGATTTGAGTGCCATGACGGCGTAATCGGTTGCTGCCTCTAGCTTGGCGATTGAATTGATCTCTAGATGATTTTGCGGAATCAACAGTCCGTACCAGTCATCTTTCCGCAGTATATCAAGTAGCTTGTCCTTGACGATGCTGATGTTGAAATACCGCCTTTCGCTCTTATACGCCTGCAGCTCATCAAAGATCCGCTGGACATCCAGCAGTGGGAGAATATCCGCCGGAAGTGTTCGCGGCTCCAGCATGGATTCTATTTTGAAACTGTAAGTAGAATCGATTGTCTGGATTTTGCTGCGGCAGTCGATGACTGTTTTACTTTTGAGCAGGTAGCGCAGGAACCCCTGATCCGGCTTGTCCAGAATCAGCCGAGCAGCCTGCTGCTTGAAATTGGCTCCGTCTTTTACCTTGATGACATGGAGCTTTTTTTCTTTGACTTCATCAAAGCGGCTGATCACCGGTAGGCGGTGCTCGTGGATTGTCTCATTGGTGGGTGTGCCTTCCTGCTCCAGATAGCTCTTAAAATCTTCCATATACTGTGCCTTTACGCCAAATATGGTCAGTGTTTCCAGTAACTCGATATGCTTGGGAGGCGTGACATTGGTATCCAGCTTGCGGGAACGCTTCAGGCATCCATTATATCCCTTCAAACGCACACCACGACCAAAAAGCTGAATGGCCTGCGATCCCTCACCTTTTGCAAAGTTGATCAGGCCCATAGTGGACACACGCCAGCTGTTCCAGCCCTCTGTAAACTTTCGGGAGCCAATTAGTATTTTAATCTTGGAATTCGGCGTATTGATATGCCGGAACAACGATTCTGAAACGAATTCCTCGTTGCTGATGATGATACCCTTCTGCTCACAGCTTTTCATCAGACCGGATGTGTCACCAATATTGATAACGCCGAAATAATCGCCGTACTCGCCTACCTTCAAGCCAATCTCACCGGTGACCTGCCGAATATTCTCCATCCGCAGGCGCGGTTCATCGGCGTTCCCGTCAGTATTGAATATAATACGAAGAATGTCCGAAAAGATTACAGCAGGATCCGGCTCCAAACCGAAAATCTCCTGCAGCGCACGAAAATCCTGATAGAACAACTCTCTGCCGCTGGCATCGACCAGATTAGTATCCGCGTTCAGCACGGCAAGGATATGCTCCATCGATTGCGCCCGGTTGTTCAGAAATTTGTTGAGGAAGAGCAGCACTTCTTCCACGTCCGTGAGCAAATTTTTTTCCGCCTGTGATAGGCCGCTACTCTTGACTGGCGCGGTAACTCGATTGCCCACAAACACCAGCAGGGGCTTTTCAATCCGGAATTCACGTAGTGCATCCGTCTTCACTTCAAACAACTTCATCTGCTGATAAAAGGACAGCAGGCATCCGACCAGATACAAATGCTTCTGCTCCGGATCTAGGGTACTCTGCAGATTGTATATGCGGTAGTCTTTTCCGTACCCATCATCGTAGAAATACTTGTAGGAATAATCCATAATGATAGATTTCCCGTATTCCTCCATCAGAGCCCGTGCGTCTCGGGCCTGTTGCGTATTGCCGGTGGCGTTGGCATTCAGCGCTTGTTTGAAGGTGGCGGAATACTCAAAGGCAAATCCGTCTTCTGAAAGGCGAGTGCGGTAATCGTACCACACGTCACCGGACAGGCCGCGATGGCCTTCATCAACCAGCACCAAATTATTTTGCTCGAAACTGTCAACGGAGACGGTCTTGACTTTGCCTTCTTCTTTTAGTTTGTTCATGTCGATTACGATCACGTCATCCTGCTGCTTGACGAAACCATGATCTTTCTCAAACATTGCCGCCGGAATAGACGACCGTGAAAGCTCATCCAGATGCTGGCGGCTCATATTCTCGTTGGGTGCCAGCACGATGATCTTGTTGATGGACAGCCTGCTGTTGATCCGCTTGGCACGCTTGAAATAATGCAGGAATTGCAGAATGTTTATATGCATGATCAGCGTTTTCCCGCTGCCGGTGGCACACATGAACGCCAGTTTGTTCAACTTGTCCGGCGTATATAGCTGGAAATCGATGAGACCGAGCGACTGACCTTTGACCTGTCGCAGCCATGCGTTCAGGTCGTTGCAGAAGGCATCCGCGTCGGAAAAGTAGCGATCCAGATACATTTCCGTAAAAAGCAGAGCGATGTACTGATAATATTTCCATTGCAGGCCACCACGCTTTTCTCCAATCTTCCGGGTATGACGGCAAATGTTCTCATCATACAGGCGCAGTTTTTCTGGCGTGATAGTAGCGCCTCGCATCTGGCAGACACGGGCGATATAGATATAAAAGTATGTGTTGCCGCTTTCGTTGACACCCTCATACTCGCTGCTGTTCAGCTTTTCGCTGAGAGCGCTAAGGGAATCTAGTTTCAGCTCATGCAGGAAATAGCGGAACAAGACGAGTTGGTCGTCGAAAGATGGCCCATGATTTGTTTGTCTTCTTGTCATAATAATCACCTATTTAAAACGGTAATTCATCATCAGTTTCAAGATCATCCCAAGGCAAGCGAGGCGTTGCCGCTGCATCTTTGATACATTCGATCTTGTCAATGAAGGTCAATGTTTCCGCAACAATACGGACAACGTACATTGCTTCTGCTTTGTTCAGCACTTCATTCGGATGAGCAGCGCTTTGATCATTACGGATCGCATTGAATTTGTCAAAAATGTTTATTGTGTTCTGTATTGCAACAACAGAAAAATCTGAATCGAAATAATGGTTTTCCGCATACCAGTTTTTAAGCCGACCAACAAGAGACTGCAAAGGATATTCATTTCCTCGATTATCTTCGGTGCTGATTCCGTGCTTTTTACACACAGACCGGAAAAATTCCGTCGAAAAAGTATGTAGTCTATCGAGAGCAAGTTCTGGGATATTATTATTGCAGCTACGCTCAATATCCTCCTTTACAAGTTTAAGCGTATCGGTTGTTGCGGCGGGAATTGAAATAGGATTTTGCATTAGCCTTTTTTCTAATTCCCTAAGCTCTTGATAATCTGTTTCCTCGCGTCTATCCCAATCCCATTCTGCTACATTCCAATAGTAGTCAAGCATAATTTTGAGCAGTTTGCCAACTGTATAATCATCGCATTCGTCCCAGATTTTGCGTATACACCGTTCCTGTGACATGTCATATTCCGTATTCTTATAAATATCAATACCTGTAGCCGCGTATATCATGTCGCGAGTATTCGTTTTTGTATACCCGCTTTTTAAAAAGGTGAAAACATACCCTCCTTTGAATCCAAGAAATCTGGCGATTCGCTCTCTTTCTGTGTATGTTAAGCTGCTCATAGTTAGACCTCCTCGAACATGCGGTTTTTGAATTCGATCTCCGTTATCCGAACCGTCCAGCCTTCGCTACTACCGCGCAGGGTTTCAAGATTGTTGTCGCCGTTGACAAAGATCACGTCGTATTTTCGATCCTCTGCGTCTTTGCGGTGGGTGGTGAAATACGCATCCAGCGCCGCATTGGATGCAATGATGTCATCCGTCACGGTGCGCCAGATCACCAGTGCACGACGACCGTCGGGCAAGGTGCCTTCGATCTGTCGGAACGCATATTGGCCGCTGATATCGCTAACCAACTCCACAGCGCCTTCGTAAACCGGAGTCTTGGCGGGTTTGCTGAGCCAATAGGAGATTGCACTCTGTCTGGCGATCGTCAGGCCAATCAGATAGTTAAACGTTTCCATTAAATCGACCGGACGCTCTTTGCACTCGTTTTTCTCAGTGATTTTCATGGTATAGGCGAAGGGATTAGCAAATGCCTCCACGTCCAACAGACTGCCGCGGCTTTCCAGATCCACCATGTAATGTATCATGTAATCCTCGCCCAGCAGTGTCTTGAACTGTCCGCCGTTATCGGAAAGCTGGATATTGGAAAGAGCGTCTTCATAGCTCTCAAGCCGCATATACTTAATGATTTGGGGTACACCTGTGGTACGATTTTGAGGTTTTCCATCTTTCCATTCTGCAGCATAGGCCACTTTTTGCATTCTGGGTTTGGTTACACGACTAAAATATTCACCCATTTCAACCAGAATATACTTTCTTTTGCCATCATCAATTCTATTAAGCTGTATAACTGCATCACCAGTTGTTGCAGATCCTGCAAAAAAGTCCAATACACGCGCTGTTGACTTGGTACCACCGCAAGCACAAATTGCATCTTGCACCAAAGTTCGAGCCTTAGCAAAATCAAAAGGTTTTTCTCCAAAAAGCTCTTTTAGTTCAGTTGGTGCATAATTGGCAGAAGCATACTCATTCTTTTCCCACCATGTGGTCGGCATGGCTTCCTCGTCCATACGAGTTTTAAAGTCAATAGATATTCCTTCGTCAGTACGTCTGGCTCTATATTCACCCAGCGGAATTTCCCTCTTCATGCGTTCGTGCCCACGTTGCCAGTTCTTTTCTATTTTAACCCCATTCTGATACTTGACCGGATAAACCAAAATTTCATCATTTTTAGGAGTTTCCAGCAAGGAATACTCTTGGCGTCCCTCGTTCCAAGTCATATTGAGCACACGGAGAGAATCATCTGCGGCCACTGCAATAGGATAATACAGTTTAGGTCTATCTGTTCTCAGGTCGTTATTTCCGGCACGAATGAAGTTCATCCAAGAAAAATGCCCGATCTCGTCCACCAATGGATATCTTTTTAATTTGCTTTCGCTAAAACCAAGTGATTTCGGAGTTGTCTCATCGCGCTTTGCATAATAAAGGCAGTACTCGTGTTGGGGCGAAAATTTCCCCTTTGCTTTTCTGCTTTGGGGATTTGAACGAACCACCGTAACACCTGCATTTTTAGGGAAAATACTATCCATTAGCGGAATCAATCTATCTAACTCTGCATCATCGATCGCTACCGAAATCATACTTTGGTCGGAAAGCAAATCATAGGCCATCGTTAGACGATTATCCATCATTGTCAAAAAAGACGAATGCTTGTAATTGTTTTTATACAGTATTTCGCTCGCATCTGTGTTGTAGGGAGGATCAATGTATGCGACATCAATAGATGCAGAGTATCGCGATTGTAAGAAATTCAGTGCATGATAGTTATCGCCATTAATCATCAGCCCATCAGTCTGTTCGTCCAGATTAGGAATACTCTCCAACAGCGCATATTTGAATGTATTTGAGAAGTGCTTGGTATCGATGATCAGATTTTGGTTCTGGTGTAGAAAATCGCCGGACGGCGGGTTCGTCCAGCCTTCCGCTTCGTCTATGGCGTACATGACAATCCATTCATCAATCTGTGCCTTATTCCCGATGATTTCCGGCCAGAAGGATTCGTCGATCTTATCCAGCGTAACGCACCAGTTTGTCTCCACTACGAATTTTTTCTTCAGCCACAGTTTTTTCTGGAAATTCTCAATCTGGGCAAGGAAGTCGATGATGATTTTGCCGACACGCTTAACGGCTTTCACCTTAGCAAGGTAGGTTTCCACACGGGCTTCGCTGCCAGTGTCCAAATCCTCTAAATGCATGACCTCACTCTTAATGAAGAAATCCAGCTCACGCGTCAGGAATCCATGCAGATCCTTATGAATAAAGTAATCGAAAGTGTTTTTTGCCACATAGCCTTTCAGGTGCTTCTCCAGCAGGGTAGTTGTCTCTCTGCCCTTGCCCGTGGGGATCGGTGCAATCAGCGGATTCAGTTCTGCCCGACGCTGAGACAAAAGCCATTCGGTAATACGTGCATAGTTTTCTTCGGTGTATTTCTTTTTCTTATCCTCAGGAATATCGTATACAAAGCGGATCACAATCTCCGCCGTGTCTGGATCATACTCAAATGTCTTAATCCCCGGGTAGATTTCCTCATCCTCCCTGAAGAGCATAAAGGCGCGTTTGTTGTCCTTGCTCTCCTTGTTGTTGTTCTGCTCAGTGGTCGCATCTACTAGCCGGAAGTGCACGTTGATCCCATCGAAAACAAAGGTGTAATCTTTGAAATTTTCGCTGGTTTTGATGTAGTACTGATCCTGATTTGCCCAGTAGAGTTTGACCTCCTCACCCTCGTAGGGAATGGCGTAGACGCCTTCCTTATACCGGCGCTTGGAAATAAAATCGCCGTCCTCGTAGTATCGGTTAAAGAAGGAATACAGTGCAGAATACACGTCTGTCTCCAGTGCAGCCAAATCGGCGCCTTCCGCAAGCTGCTTCTGGAGCTGCAAATACTGTTGTTTTTTCTGTGCGGTGTTGGGGAGAGCGTCCACGGTCATTCCCATTTCTGCCACGCTTTCCTCAATCTGCTTTATTTTGGCACGGATTTCTTCTTTACTGCCCTGCGCGAAAGGGGCAAGAGTCTCCTGCACCATTTTCGGCAGACGCTCGGTCAGAAACTGTTCAATCTGCGCTTTGCGGAGATTCATCACGCGATAAATACCGAAATCGAGGTCAGATTTATCGAGCTCGAAGATTTCCTTTAATAATTTCGTAAAACGATCTAATCTTTCATTCATATTCTGTTCTCCTTATTTGCTTGATGCAATCATTGTCTGTAACGTCGTGCGTAAGCTGTCCCAACACTCCGGGTGTCCAATAATCATTTCGCTGATATCACAGGGAATCTCGCCCCTGCTGATTGCCACACGGTTAATGAACTCCGTGCGGCGCTTTTCATTCGGTGGGAGCCGTTTCTCCAACACATCCAGCATACGTTCAAGGGTTTCCCGCGGAGGCGGATTCGTTCTTCCACTAAGCATGTCGTAAAAATACGGCCTTGCGATTTCTGCTTCGCTGTAGAAATCGCATTGTGTCATCCCAGCGTCTTTGATTAGTTGTGCAAGGTATTTTCCAAATTCGGATTTCTTTCTTTCTCTAGCCATCCGCGCCCCTCCTTTCGAATAGTATGTTTGTTCACATACTAACATACTACTTTTTAAAAAGCAAGAAAACTAAGCAAAAAAGATGATCCGCCCTTTAAAATGTTGCCTTTATAATTCTATTTTGGACATAAAAATAGCGACCACATGGATTCCGTCACATGGTCGTTATTTCTTTTTCCACCCGAGGATACCCTTCGTGTTTTATCGGTGTTACACTCTGGTGCACACCTTTTCTCTGGACTTCTTCGACATACAGAGAGGTGCTCTCTGTACAAAAGAGGTGTATGAAGGGACAATATTGAGACAACAAAATGGTTTCAAACAAGGTTCAGAAGTTCGGTTGATTACTAGCGCTTCTTATAGCCGCAGGCCCTTTATGTCCTTAATGCGCGAGAGGATCATATTACAGCTGCAACTGACCACACCGGGCAAGGTGTCAATGACGGTATGCAGGAATGTCTCCATTTCTTCGCCGGAAGCGGCAACAGCGTGAACGTGCAGCTTGTCTTTCCCAGTCACGCGGTAGATCTGCGTGACCGTATCATGCCGGTTCAATATCTCTGTGACCTTTGACAAACAGTCCGGCGTTGTTTCGATTTCAAAATAGCAGGACACCGCGCCGCTGATCTTCTGCGGGTTGATAACGGTCGTGTATTCCTCGATAACGCCTTTCTGCTCCAGCGCCTGTATCCGGGCTTTTACCGCGACTCTTGAGATGCCGATCTTTTCTCCAATATCAGAATAGGAGATACGCGCATTTTCTATCAGCAGCTGCACGATCTTTCGATCCAATCCGTCCAGTCCATCTAAGTACATAGTGCTTCCTCCACAAGCCACGATTTCTCGCTGCTCCTTATCTCATAGGATAGCACCGATCCTTCAAAAAGTAAATACCATATTGACAGAACGTTTCCGAAGCACTACAATACTTGCGAATCGCAATTTCTTTCTTACGTTTTGGAGATATGCTATGAATCGGGATTTAACGAAAGGGCCAGTTATCCGTTCCATGCTGCTGTTTGCCATCCCTATGATTTTAGGGGATCTGCTTCAGCAGTGCTATAACATTGCCGATACGCTGATCGTCGGACAGTTCCTCGGGCGGGACGCCCTTGCGGCGGTGGGATCGTCTTTTACACTGATGACGTTTCTGACTTCCATTATCCTTGGCCTGTGTATGGGAAGCGGTGCGCTGTTTTCCATGCGCTTCGGGCAGCGGGATGAAAAGGCGCTGCGGGAGAATCTGTGTGCGTCGTTCTTCTTCATTGCGTTCGTTACAGTTCTTTTGAACGTTCTGGCTTTCATCTGTCTGGACGGACTTCGCACGTTTCTCAGAGTCCCTGCCGAGGTCTGGGGCGATATGCGGAAGTACCTGTTCGTGATCTTTATGGGCATTCCCGCCGTTTTCCTGTACAACTATTTTGCCTCTTTCCTGCGGGCGATCGGCAACTCCGTTATCCCGCTGGCGTTTCTGGCGGTTTCCGCTGTGCTGAATATCGCCCTTGACCTCTGGTTTGTGATCGGATTAAACAGGGGTGTCGCCGGTGCTGCGGAAGCAACGGTAATTGCCCAGTATCTTTCGGGCATCGGTATCGCCATTTACGCGCTTATGCGCTTCCCGCAAGTGCGTTCGATAGGCAATTTCCGCAGCCTGCGGAGAGGCCGCATCCGCGAAATCGTTTCCTTTTCCACGCTGACCTGTGTTCAGCAATCGGTCATGAATCTCGGTATCCTTATGGTGCAGGGACTTGTCAACAGCTTCGGCCCCGTTGTCATGGCGGCCTTTGCTGCCGCTGTGAAGATCGACGCCTTCGCCTATATGACGGTGCAGGATTTTGGCAACGCCTTTTCCACATTCATTGCGCAGAATTACGGCGCGAAAGAAAGTACACGGATACGCGCCGGGCTGAAAAGCGCCGTGTGCATTTCCGCAGCCTTCTGCGTGGTCATATCCGCACTCGTTTTCGCTTTCGCCCAACTGCTTATGACGATTTTTGTGGATGCCGGAGAAACCGAGGTCATCCGGGAAGGTGTGCGGTATCTGCGCATTGAAGGCGCGTTTTACTGCGGCATCGGCTGTCTGTTCCTGCTCTATGGCCTGTATCGCGCCTTGGGGAAGCCGGGAATGAGCGTCGTCCTGACGGTCATCTCGTTGGGCACTCGTGTCGCGCTGGCCTATCTGCTGTCCGCTGTCCCCGCATTCGGCGTGACCGGTATCTGGTGGTCGGTTCCGATCGGCTGGGCGCTGGCAGATCTGGTCGGTTTTCTCTATTACAAAGCCCGAAAGAGGGAACTGCTTGCTTGAGCTATGGCATAAATGAAGCAACCGGACGTAGAAAAGACAACACCAAGGTTAATAGCGACGGCTACGCAGTTCTTCATACGCAGGAGGTCACTGGTTCGAGTCCAGTAGTCTCCACCACGAAAGCAGGAGCCTGTCCGCCGGACAGACTTCTACTTTCATGTGATTAAGTATGCCGTGCAAAGCAATTCTGTATTTTACAAACCTCTCTTTTTGTGCTATTATTGAGTGCAACAAGGCGGGACCGAAGAACTCTATGACACTGCACCAGCGGTACAAATCCCGCAACCAGGTGGAATGCATCGTGACAAAGTACAGCAAAGTCCACCTGAAGGGCACCAACATCCGTCAGTGGATAGAGTGCATTATCACCACATCGCCCCGGACTTCTGGGCAGAGCTGCGGCGGGAGGCGGACAAACTCCTGCTGTTGTAAGAGCGTCGCGTTGATAGTTTTCAGCGCATTTGGTACATTCCGCGCGGCCATAAAATTTAGCCTTATTTTTAGCCTTATGGCGATAAACTTGGGTAATTCGATCTAACGCTGCCTAACATGAACCACCTCGACCGAGGTTTTATTCACGGTACTTTTCGATACCGGACAACATGGGCAGATATGGTGGCGGGTCAATTCGAGTCCTGTACCGCGCACCATAACCGAAAAGCCCTGAAACCACTAAGGTTTCGGGGCTTTCGTCATTCTGCCGGCTGACTGCACCCCATCCGAACACCCGGGCGTGTCTTTTGGCCCGGCAAAAATATGATATATCGCTCACTGCAAACGGGCGGCCCCTTATGTCTATGGGGCCGCCCGTTTCGCATTATCGGATTGTCAATCAGAAGATTTTTATTTGAACCAAGCGCACGAATCTGATATAATCTACTGGACAAACTGAAACCTGTGGAGGCGGAAGCGATGGGCGATTGGCATAAGGTTGAATTACAAGAAGATATTGACTTTTTAATGGAGACTTATGGCGGTTTTCATGATTCCTGCATCGTTTCGCTCAGTTTTCAGAGCGGTGCATTCGTTGATAACGATATGGCCATGCATTTTGGAAGCCCAAACGAAAGAATACTGTCCGTTATATGCCAGAGTCAATGGGAGCCTAAAACAATAGAGCTACAGTTCTCGGGGCTACGTCAGATGCATATAGTAGGCTGGCAGGATAATTATCTTTGCCTTATTTTGGACGCATATCTGGCCTTCCATAACGGCTTACTGCCGGGAAGCCCAGATCGGGTGATCGTGTGGTCGGATACGGACTGCTTCGATATTAATAAGATTGATAATTCAATTGCTGAACCGGCAGATACTTATATCGTTGCAAATGAGTTGAGATGGCGAATCTTACAGGAGAACCCACATGATCGTGACAATCAATTCCTTTGAGAAATACCGGGCGCTCATCCAGGACATTTCGCATGACCCACTCTTTTGTGACCCCCATTTCACATATGACCCCGACAACCTTTACGGTTCACTGCACCGGAAGGACGAATCCGCGTTTGCCGTTGTGACAGACGGGACCGTGCAGGGCCTGTTCGTCAGGCCCGGGCTGCCTTTCCGGGAATATGCGGTCCCCCTGCTGGCAGAGGTGGTCAGACGAAACGGGCCGAACCGGATGATGGCGCTGGTTTACACAGACGCGGCGGAAGAAATCGCGGCTTACGCTGCGTCCGGATTTGAGAAAGTCGAAGGGCAGAACAGCGTGTACGCCTCTTACCGGCTCTGATAAACGGGCGGCCCCTGACCGGGGCCGCCCGTTTTCTGCAATTTACGCCTGCCGGTCCGCCTGGATCAGCAGCTTCAGGGCCTCCACGCCCACCTCCACGGCGGAGGTGGTGTCCTCGCTCATGTCCTGGTCCAGCCCAGCGGCCTCCCGCTCCTGGTTCCAGATCACATGGAAGCAGCTGCCGCAGCGGCAGCCCAGGGCGTCGGCCACCACGAACAGGGCGGCGCTCTCCATTTCGCTGGCCTTCACGTGCAGGCGCTTCCAGGCCTCCCACTTGTTCAGCAGCTCATAGGACACCGGCATTCTGGCGGGGCTGTGCTGGCCATAGAAGGCGTCCTTGCACTGCACCACGCCGGTTTTAAGGGACTTATTCAGGTTTTTGGCGGCCTGCACCAGGGCGCAGGTCACATCGAAATTGGCCACGGCCGGGTACTCGATGGGGGCATACTCCCGGCTGGTGTGCTCAAAGCGGATGGCGCCGGTGGCCACCACCACGTCGCCTGAGCGCACGTCCAGGTCGATGCCGCCGCAGGTGCCCACCCGGATGAAGGTATCCGCGCCGATGTTGTGCAGCTCCTCCATGGCGATGGAGGCGGAGGGGCCGCCGATGCCGGTGGAGCAGACGGAGACCTTTTCCCCCAGCAGGGTTCCGGTATAGATGGTGAATTCGCGGTTCTGGGCCACAAAATGGGCATCGTCGAACAGGGCCGCGATCTTTTCGCAGCGGCCGGGGTCGCCGGGCAGGATGACGTAACGGCCCACGTCGCCCTCCACGCAGTGGATATGGAACTGTTTGTCCAGCTTTTGCATAGCTGCGCCTCCTTGATAATTGATCCGTGTGATGCCGTCATTATATCACAGGAAGCCGCCGGGTGCAAATAAAATGCCCGGGGCGGGTGCTTATACGTTGCCGTACATAAACAGGTCGCACTTGATCATGCCGTTATAGAGCTTGCGCTTCTTCTTGGCCTGGTGGCCGAAGATGCGCTCAAACTCCGTGTGGCTGCTGAGGACCAGGGTCCGCCAGGTATCCGGCAGACGCTCCCACATTTTGCCGAAATCCCGGTAAAGGGCCTCGGCCTCCTGCCGCTCCAGCAGCCGCTCGCCGTAGGGGGGATTGGTCACTAACTGGCCATAGGTGTCCTCCCGGCGGAAATTCCGCATATCCGCCACCTCGAAGCGCACCACATCCTCCACCCCGGCCTTCCGGGCGTTGTCCCGGGCGATGGCCACGGCCCGGGGGTCCACATCGCCGCCCCAGATGTCGTACTTCCCGTGGAACTCCTTGTCCATGGCCTCCCCGGCGGCGGCCAGCCAGTCCCCGGAGGGCACGAAGCCCCAGCGCTGGGCGTCGAAGCTGCGGTCCAGGCCCGGGGCCCGGTTCATGGCGATCAGCGCCGCCTCGATGCAGATGGTGCCGCTGCCGCAGAAGGGGTCGCAGAAGAGGTCCCGGCCCCGGAAGCGGGACAGAGTCACCATGGCCGCCGCCAGCGTCTCCCGCAGAGGGGCCTCCACGCCCACGGCCCGATAGCCTCGCTTGTACAGTCCCTCCCCGGAGCTGTCCAGGCAGATCATGGCCTCGTCCTTGAACAGGGAGAACCGCACCTGATACTTGACCCCGTCCTCCGGGAACTGCTCCAGGCCGTAGTGGGCCTTCATCCGCTCCACCATGGCCTTTTTGATGATGGACTGGCAGGCGGGCACCGCGTGCAGCTGGGAGGAGATGGAATAGCCCTTCACCGGGAAGGCCGCGTCCCGGGGCAGATACTCCTCCCAGGGAATGGCCCGGGTGCCCTGAAACAGCTCCTCAAAGCTGCGGGCCGGGAACCGGCCCAGCACCAGCAGCACCCGCGCCCCACAGCGCAGGTTGATGTTCAGCCGCGCCAGGTCGGACAGCTCCCCCCGGCACAGCACCCGGCCGTTTTCCACCTGCACGTCCTTCAAGCCCAGCCGCCGGATCTCGTCGCCCACCAATTTTTCCAGGCCCAGCAGGCAGGGCACCATAAATGTATGCATATTGCACCTCGTTTCGTGATTTGGGGTCATTGCAGCATGTCCAGCAGCTGCTCCGGGGTGTCCGCCACCAGGGGCGCGCCTGCGGCCTCCAGAGCCGCCCGGCCCCGGAACCCCCAGGCCACGCCGATCATGTCCAGCCCGGCGTTCCGGGCGGTGTCCACGTCCACCTCGCTGTCGCCCACATACAGAGCCTCCTCCGGGGCCGCGTGAAGCTGAGCCAGGGCCGCCCGGACCATATCCGGGGCGGGCTTGGAGGCGATGCCCTCCCGCTGGCCCATGGCCCCATCCAGCTCCGGGAAGAACCGGGTCGCCAGGGTCCGGGTGGTCCGGTCCGGCTTGTTGGACACCACCGCCGTCCGCACGCCCTCCTGCCGCAGCCGCTCCAGCAGCGGCCCGATGCCGTCATAGGGACGGGTCTCCACGCAGTTGTGGGCCTGGTAATAGGCCCGGTAGTCCGCCAGGATTTCCACCTCCCGGTCCGGGTCCACCCCCTGGGGCAGGGCCCGGTGAATCAGCGGTCCCGCGCCGTTGCCCACAAACCGGCGCACCTCCTCTAAGGTCCGGGTGGGATAGCCGTATTTTTCCAGGATGTAGTTCACCGCCGCCTGCATATCCGTCAGGGTGTCCAGCAGTGTTCCGTCCATATCAAATAAAATCGCCTGATATTTCATGTTATTTACTCCTTATTGGCAGCCGGGGCCGGTTTCTTCCCGGCGGGCCGGGGCAGCTTCCGCAGCGGCCCCTCTGCCTGATTTTTCCGCACAGGACTCATCTCTTTCCGATTTTTCTCGTTCTCTGTCTTTTGGAGTATACCACGCCGCCGGGCATCCGTAAAGCCGGGCGGCGAAAATTTCGCCCTTGGCCGGGTCCGGCATTTTACCGGGATTTTACAAAACACGCCTTTCCGGCTTTACATCCGGCCCGTATCCTATGAACTGTACCGAGGATATCCAAAATCCGTTGAATCGAAAGGAGATTCTAAAAAAATGAAAAAGTTTCTTTCCATGGCCCTGTGCATCGTCATGGCACTGGGCATCCTGGCCGGCTGCGGCCAGAAGGGCAATGACCCCCCTAAGAACGACGATAGCAGCACCGCTCTCTCCGGCTCCGTGTCTACCAACGGCTCCACCTCCATGGACAAGGTCATCGGCGCTCTGAAGGAGCAGTTCACCGCCGACAACCCCAACGTCACCGTTACCTATGATCCCACCGGCTCCGGCGCCGGCATCGAGGCCGTGAAGAACGGCTCCGCCGATATCGGCCTGGCCTCCCGGGCCCTGAAGGACCAGGAGAAGTCCGCCGGTCTCCAGGAGACCACCGTGGCCCTGGACGGCATCGCCATCATCGTCAACGCCGGCAGCAAGGTCGCGGACCTGACCGTTCAGCAGATCGCCGACATCTTCACCGGCAAGATCACCGACTGGAGCGAGGTGGGCGGCGACCCCGGCGCCATCTCCTGCATCGGCCGTGAGTCCGGCAGCGGCACCCGGGACGGCTTTGAGTCCATCACCGACACCAAGGACTCCTGCAAGCTGGATCAGGAGCTGACCTCCACCGGCGGCGTCATTGAGGCCGTTGCCGGCAACCCCAACGCCATTGGCTATGCCTCCCTGTCCGCCGTGGAAGGCAAGTCCACTGTCAAGGCCCTCACCGTGAACGGTGTGGCCTGCACCGAAGCCACCGTCCTGGATGGCAGCTACCAGATCCAGCGCCCCTTCGTGCTGGTGACCAAGCAGGGCGTGACTCTCTCCGCCGCTGCTCAGGCTTTCTTCGACTTCGCCACCTCCTCCGCCGCTTCCGAGCTGATCAAGAACGCCGGTGCGGTGCCCGTGGCCAAGTAACCATCCCCGGGAGACCCCCTGACCCGTTATCCCGGGCCAGGGGCCTTTCCCGTTCCGGACCAGAAAGGAACCGACTATGCGTTCAAAGAATACAGGGGCCCGCAAGGCCCTGGAAACCGTGATCCATCTGATCTTCCTGCTGTGCGGCATCGTGGCCGTGGGCTTCGTGCTGGTCATCAGCGTGTATCTGATCATTTCGGGCCTGCCCGCCATCCGCCAGATCGGCCTGTTCAAATTCCTGTTCGGCCAGGTCTGGGACCCCACCAACACCACCACCGGGGCCCAGTACGGCATTCTCCCCTTCATCCTCACCTCCATATACGGCACCGCCGGGGCCATGGTCATCGGCGTGCCCATCGGCCTGATGACGGCCATCTTCCTCTCCAAGCTGGCCCCGGCCCCGGTGGCCGCCGTGATCCGCACCGCCGTGCAGCTGCTGGCGGGCATCCCGTCGGTGGTATACGGCCTGGTGGGCATGATCGTGCTGGTGCCCCTGATCCGCACCACCTTCTCCCTGGGGTCCGGGGCTTGTCTGCTGGCGGCCATCCTGGTGCTGTCCATCATGGTGCTGCCCTCCATCATCAACGTGTCGGAAACGGCCCTGCGGGCGGTGCCCCGGGAGTATGAGGAGGCCAGCCTGGCCCTGGGAGCCACCGCCACCGAAACCTATTTCCGGGTCAGCCTCCACGCCGCCCGCAGCGGCGTGGCCACCGCCGTGGTGCTGGGCGTGGGCCGGGCCATCGGCGAGGCCATGGCCATCATCATGGTGGCCGGAAACGTGGCCAATATGCCGGGCCTGTTCCAGTCCGTCCGGTTCCTCACCACCGGCATCATCTCCGGCATGTCCTACGCCCCGGTGGGCAGTCTGTATCAGCAGGCCCTGTTTTCCATCGGCCTGGTGCTGTTCCTGTTCATTATGCTCATCAACGTTTTTCTCAATGTGTTCATCAAAAAGAGGAAGGAGGACTGACCCATGGAGCAAAAGCTGTCGCCCCGCCGCCGTCTGTATGACCGGGGGCTGCGGTTTCTGGTGTGGCTGTGCGCGGGCCTGACCTGCGCCCTGCTGCTGTTTCTCATCGGCTATATCTTCTATCGCGGGGTGCCGGGCATCACCTGGTCCCTGCTGACCAGCCAGACCAGCTATATCAAGGACACCGTGGGCGTCCTGCCCAACATTCTCAACACCCTGTATATCATCGTGGTGGCCATGGTCATCGTCCTGCCCCTGGGGGTGGGGGCCGCCATCTATCTGACGGAGTACGCCGCCAACCGCCGCCTGGTGGCCGTCATCGAGTTCGCCACCGAGACCCTGACGGGCATCCCCTCCATCATCTTCGGCCTGGTGGGTATGCTGCTGTTTGTGCAGCGGCTGGGCCTGAAGGCGGGCATCCTGGCCGGCGGCCTGACCCTGGTGGTGATGATCCTGCCCACCATCGTCCGCACCACCCAGGAGAGCCTGAAAACCGTGCCCCAGTCCTATCGGGAGGGGGCTCTGGGCCTGGGAGCCGGAAAATGGCACATGATCCGCACCGTGGTGCTGCCCGGGGCCGTGGACGGCATCGTCACCGGCTGCATCCTGGCGGTGGGCCGCATTGTGGGCGAAAGCGCCGCCCTGCTGTATACGGCGGGCTTTGGCCTGGAGCTGGTGGGCTTTATCAAGTCCCTGCACACCTCCGCCGCCTCCCTGACCGTGGCCCTGTATGTCTACGCCACCGAGCGGGGCGAGACGGCCCTGGCCTTCTCCATCGCCGCCATTCTGATGGTGCTGACCCTGCTGATCAACCTGACCGCCTCCCTGGTGGGGCGGAAGCTGCGAAAGAAATGAGGCAATTTATGGAACCGATTCTTGAGGCCAAGAGCCTGAACCTGTGGTACGGGCCCAATCACGCCCTCCACGATGTGTCCGTGGCCATTCCGGAGCGGCAGATCACCGCCTTTATCGGCCCCTCCGGCTGCGGCAAATCCACGTTCCTGCGGACGCTGAACCGCATGAACGACCTGATCCCCTCCGTGAAGATCGAAGGGGAGGTGGACTTCCACGGGAAGAACATCTATGACGCCAGGGTGGACCCCACCCTGCTGCGCAAGCGCATCGGCATGGTGTTTCAGAAGGCCAACCCCTTCCCCATGAGCATTTATGACAACGTGGCCTACGGGCCCCGGACCCACGGCATCCGCAGCCACGCCAAGCTGGACGACATTGTGGAGCGCTCCCTGCGCTCTGCCGCCATCTGGGACGAGGTGAAGGACCGGCTGAAAAAAAGCGCCATGGGCCTCTCCGGCGGCCAGCAGCAGCGCCTGTGCATCGCCCGGGCCCTGGCCGTGGAGCCGGAGGTGCTGCTGATGGACGAGGCCACCAGCGCCCTGGACCCCATCTCCACCTCCAAGATCGAGGACCTGGCCCTGGAGCTGAAGGAGCATTACACCGTGGTCATGGTCACCCACAATATGCAGCAGGCGGCCCGCATCTCCGACAACACGGCCTTTTTCCTGCTGGGCGAGCTGGTGGAGTTCGGCAAAACGGAGCAGCTGTTCTCCGACCCCACCGACAAGCGCACCGAGGACTACATCACCGGGAGGTTCGGATAATGAGAAGACAGTTTGACCAGCAGCTGGCGCTGCTGAACCGGGAGCTCATCGAGATGGGCGCCCTGTGCGAGGAGGTCATCGCCCTGGCCGCCAAGGCCCTGACGGAGGGAGACCCCGCCCTGGCCGCCCAGGTGGGCCCCCTGGACACGGAGATCGACCAGAAGGAGCGCACCATCGAGTCCCTGTGCCTGAAGCTGCTGCTGCAGCAGCAGCCGGTGGCCCGGGACCTGCGCCAGATCTCCGCCGCCCTGAAAATGATCACCGACATGGAGCGCATCGGCGACCAGGCCCAGGACATCGCCGAGATCGTCACCTTTCTCAAGGGCCGCACCGCCGAGCATGACGACATTCTCTGCCAGATGGCCCGGGCCACCATCTCCATGGTGACAGAAAGTGTTGACGCATACGTAAAACATGATACAATAAAAGCAGAGGCCGTTCTGGCCGCCGACGACACCGTGGACGCCTATTTCCGCCAGGTGAAGCAGGCCTTGATCTCCCGCATCGCCGCCGACCCCGCGGACGGGGAGTATGCCCTGGACCTGCTGATGATCGCCAAGTATTTCGAGCGCATCGGCGACCACGCCACCAACATCGCCGAGTGGGTGATTTTTTCCATCACCGGCCGGCACAAGGAGGGATAACCCATGATCTGGTGCGTAGAGGACGACGCCAGTATCCTTGATATTGAGGTATACACCCTGCAGTCCACCGGGTTCCAGGCCCAGGGCTTCGCCGACGGCGGGGCCTTCTGGTCCGCCATCGGGACGGCCCGGGAGCTGCCGGAGCTGGTGGTGCTGGACGTAATGCTTCCGGGCGTGGACGGGGTGGAGCTGCTGCGCCGCCTGCGGGCCGCCCCGGCTACCCGCTCCATCCCCGTGGTCATGGCCACGGCCCGGGGGGCGGAATATGACAAGATCCAGGCCCTGGACCTGGGCGCGGACTACTATCTGACCAAGCCCTTCGGGGTCATGGAGCTGGTGTCCTGCGTGAAGGCGGTGCTGCGCCGGTGCGCCCGGCCCAGCCACGTGCTGCACCTGTCCGGCTTGAGCCTGGACCAGGACGCCCACACCGTCTCCTGCGACGGGCAGCGGGTGCCCCTGACCTATAAGGAATACGAGCTGCTGCGGCTGTTTTTGTCCCATCCCGGCATGGCCTTCACCCGGGACCAGCTGATGGCCCAGGTGTGGGGCACCGACTATTACGGCGAGACCCGCACCGTGGATATGCACATCCGCACGCTGCGCCAGAAGCTGGGCCCCTACGGCGGTCTGGTCCAGACCGTCCGCAATGTGGGCTACCGGCTGGAGGAACAAGGATGACCAAGAAAATTTTCCGTTCGTTTATGCTGTCCGCCGTGGCCGTGCTGCTGGCGGGGGTGGTCATCGTCATGACCTGCCTGTACAGCTATTTTGCCTCCGTGCAGGAGTCCCAGCTCCAGGATCAGCTGCAATTGGCAGCCGCCGCCGTGGAGACGGAGGGCACGGATTACCTGAAAGGGCTGAAGGCGGACCGCTACCGCCTGACCTGGATCGCCGCCGACGGCTCGGTGCTGTGCGACACCAAGCGCGACGCCGAAAGCCTGGAGAACCACGGCGACCGCCTGGAGGTCCGGGAGGCCCTGCGCACCGGCTCCGGCAGCTCCACCCGCTATTCCAGCACCCTGCTGGAAAAAACCAGCTACTATGCCCGCCGGATGCCGGACGGCACGGTGCTGCGCATTTCCATCAGCCGGGCCACCGTGGGGATGCTGCTGCTGGGGATGCTGCCGGCCATTCTGCTGACGGCGGCGGTGGCCCTGATCCTGTCGGGCCTGCTGGCGGGCCGCCTGTCCCGCCGCATCACCGCGCCCCTGAACGCCCTGGACCTGGAGCACCCCCTGGAAAACGACACCTATGAGGAGCTGTCCCCCCTGCTGTGCCGCATCAACGTCCAGCGGCGTCAGATCGACAGCCAGCTGACGGATCTGCGCCGCCGGTCCGACGAGTTCCGCCAGATCACCTCCCACATGCAGGAGGGGCTGGTGCTGCTGAACGAAAGCGGCGCGGTGCTCAGCATCAACGCCGCCGCCTGCCGGGTGTTCGGCACCGGCGAGAGCTGCCTGGGCCAGGATTTCCTGACGGTGGACCGCGGCCGCGACGTCAGCGATGCGCTGGCGTCCGCCATGGACGCCGGTCACAGCGAGGTCCGTGTCCAGCGGCTGGGCCGCATTTATCAGTTTGACATCTCCCGCATCCAGTCTGGCCCCGACACTCTGGGGGCGGTGCTGCTGGCCTTTGACATCACCCAGCAGGAGACGGCGGAGCAGAGCCGCCGGGAGTTTACCGCCAACGTATCCCATGAGCTAAAAACGCCCCTTCAGGGCATCATCGGCAGCGCAGAGCTCATTGAGAGCGGCCTGGTCAAGCAGGAGGACCTGCCCCGGTTCGTGGGGCACATCCGCCGGGAGGCACAGCGGCTGGTGGCCCTGATCGGCGACATCATCCGCCTGTCCCAGCTGGATGAGGGAGACCCCCTGCCCTGGGAGCGCGTGGACGTCTCGGCGCTGTGCCGGGATATCGCCGCCGATCTGCGGGACAAATCGGAAAAAAGCGGGACGGCCATCACCGTGGAGGGCCCGGAGATCCCGGTGGAGGGCGTGCGCCGTCTGCTGTATGAGACGGTGTATAACCTCTGCGACAATGCCATTCAGTATAACGTCCCCGGCGGCAGCGTCCGGGTCACCGTCACCGACCGGGGAGACAGCGCCGCCATTTCCGTGGCGGATACCGGCATCGGCATTGCGCCGGAGCACCAGAGCCGGGTGTTTGAGCGGTTTTACCGGGTGGATAAGAGCCACTCCAAGGCCTCCGGCGGCACGGGCCTGGGCCTGTCTATCGTGAAGCATGCCGTGGCCTATCACCACGGCACCCTGGAGCTGGAGAGCCAGCCCGGCAAGGGCACCACCATTACCGTTACCATTCCCAAGAAAAAGCCCTGAAATAACCACAGCTTGGCCGGAAAGCGCAAACTTTCCGGCCAAGCTAAAAACGCTGTATAAGTGAGGAAATTTTATGCTGCTGACCGCCGATATCGGAAACACCAACATTGTTCTTGCCCTGCTGGACCACGGGGACCGGGTGGTATCCCAGCGCCGCATCCCCTCGGGAGAGGTGCTGCCCCTTGCGGCCTACGAGGACGCCGTGAGGCAGGTGCTGACGGGCCATGACGCCCCGGAGGGGGCCGTCATCGGCTCGGTGGTGCCCCGGCTGACGGAGGAAACGGCCCGGGCCATCCGAAGTGTTACGGGGCTGGAGGCCCTGGTGGTGGGTCCCACTACCCCGGCGGGGCTGGAGATCGCCATTGAGGAGCCGGAGACCCTGGGGGTGGACCTGCTGGCGGCGGACGCCGCGGCAGCGGCGGAGTATCCTCTGCCGGTGGTGGTGTTCGACTTCGGCACCGCCACCACCGTGACGGTGGTGGACCGGCAGCGACGCTATCGGGGCGGCGTGATTCTGGCCGGGGTGAAGCTGAGTCTCCACGCCCTGTTTTCCGGCACGGCCCAGCTGCCGGATATCGCCCTGGAGCCGCCGGGAAAGGTCATCTGCTCCGTTACGGAGGACAGCCTTCAGGCCGGGGCCATTTACGGCGCCGCCGCCATGGCCGACGGCCTGCTGGAGCGCATGGAGGAGGAGCTGGGGCAGCCCTGTACTGCCGTGGCCACCGGCGGCCTGTCCGGGATCATTACCCCCTACTGCCGCCGGAGGATCCTGCACGACGACAGTCTGCTGCTGCGGGGGCTGGCGCTGATCTGGCGGAAAAACTGCGGAAATCGGTAAATTTTATCCTATAGGAGGGACCTTATGGACCAGCTGCGAAAGAAAAAAGGCTTTATCTGCGACATGGACGGCGTGATCTATCACGGCAACCGGCTGCTGCCGGGGGTGAAGGAATTTGTGGACTGGCTGTATCGCGAGGAGAAGAATTTCCTGTTTCTGACCAACTCCTCCGAGCGCAGCCCCAAGGAGCTGCAGCAGAAGCTGCGCCGCATGGGCCTGGACGTGGACGAGAGCCACTTTTACACCAGCGCCCTGGCCACGGCACGGTTCGTCAGCAGTCAGGCCCCCGGGTGCAGCGCCTATGTCATCGGCGGGGCGGGGCTGATCATGGCCCTCCACGACGAGGGCATCACCATGAACGACGTGGACCCGGATTACGTCATCATCGGCGAGGGCAACAGCTATAACTACGAAAACATTCTGCGGGCGGTGCGGCTGGTGCTGAAGGGCGCCAAGCTCATCGGCACCAACAGTGACCTGACCGGCCCCTCGGAGGACGGCATCATTCCCGCCTGCCGGGCCATGATCGCCCCCATCGAAATGGCCACCGGCCAGAACGCCTACTTCGTGGGCAAGCCCAACCCCCTGATGATGCGCACGGGGCTGCGGATCCTAGGGGTCCACTCCGAGGACGCGGTGATGATCGGCGACCGCATGGACACCGACATGGTGGCCGGTATCGAGACCGGTCTGGACACGGTGCTGGTGCTCTCCGGTGTCACCCGGCGGGAGGACGTCGCCAAATTCCCCTACCGCCCCCGGCTGGTGCTGGACGGCGTGGGCGACATCCCCGGCCCGGCAGAACAGTAAAAAATAAGCAATCCGCTTCCGGCAAAAACCGGAAGCGGATTGCTTATTGTGATATCTTTAAGGGCGTAACCCCGGGTTAAGGATTATTTTACGGTCTGTTCAAAAACTGCCGGAAGAATGTGGTATAATGTCCATATCAACAGATCGAGGTTTCTTATGGACAAGCATGTTTTCACGGATAAACAGAAAAAAATCATTGCCTGGGCGGCCATTGCCATCTTCCTGCTGCTGTCGGCGGCGGTGGGGTGGTTCATTGGCCGCCCCCTGGTGCGCTTTGCCTCCCGGCCGGAGGAGTTCCGCCTGTGGGTGGACGGCCACGGCCTGCTGGGCATGGCCGCCTATGTGGGCATGGTGTTTTTGCAGGTGGTGGTGGCTGTGATCCCCGGGGAGCCCCTGGAGATCAGCGGCGGCTATGCCTTCGGGGCCCTGCGGGGCAGCGTGCTGTGTCTGCTGGGGGGGGTTCTGGGCAGCGTGGCGGTGTTCGCCCTGGTGCGGCGGTTCGGCCGGGAGCTGGTGGAGATCTTCTTCCCCCGGGAGAAGCTGGAGAAGCTGAAATTCCTGCAAAGCTCCCCCAAGCGGGACGCCCTGTTCTGGCTGATATTCACCGTGCCGGGCACCCCCAAGGACCTGCTGTGCTACTTCGCCGGGCTGACGGACCTGTCCTGGGGCAAGTGGCTGCTGCTGTGCACCGTGGGGCGTCTGCCCTCGGTGCTGACCTCCACCATCGGCGGCAGCGCCCTGGGGGTGAAGGACTATCAGTTCGCCATTCTGGTTTTCGCCGTGACCCTGGCGGTGTCCGGCGTGGGGCTGCTGATCTACCGGGCCATCTGCCGGCGGCATGAGCGAAAGCAGCAGGAACACGAATAAGCAAAGCAGTCCCCCGGCCTGGGCCGGGGGACTGCTTTGCTTATTTTTCGTTGGCGATTTTCTCCTCCGTTTCCCGGAGAATAGCCTGCCGCAGGCGGGTCAGATAGGGGGACCAGGCGGCGTTTTCCATGGCGTAGGTGCGGTTCAGGTCGTATTCCCGAGGCTCCCAGGTGTCGATGGGGGACTCGTTGTGCTGGATCACGGCCTCAAATTTGTCCAGGGTCTTATAGATGCGGGACTCCGGAGTCTCCTGGGCGGCCATCTCCCGGTACAGGGCGTGCATCTCCGTTCCATAAGGGGCGGGCAGGGTGTCCACCCACTCATGCAGCAGCCGCTCCTCCCGTTCCTCGTCCTCCGCCGTTTTGCAGAAGGTGGGGATATCGCCGGTGAAGCACTCCCCCAGGTCGTGGATCAGGCACATGCGGATGACCCGGTCCATATCCGCCTGCGGAAACTCGTCCCGCAGCCAGAAGGCCATCAGGGCGATGCGCCAGCTGTGCTCTGCCACGCTTTCCGGGCGGCGGTGAGAGGTGCAGCAGTGGCGGGTGGTGTCCTTCAGCCGCTCCGCCGTGTGCAGAGCGGCCAGCAGATCGGTGGGATTCATGGCGGACCTCCTTGTCTCAGATCTCTGCCCACTGGACCGGGGAGCCGTGCTCCCGCAGCAGGTCCAGCAGGTCCCGGGTGGACAGCCACACGGTGGCGGTGTTGTCGTTGGGGTGAAGGCCGATGCGGCCTCCCTCGAAATCCCGGTCCAGATAGAACTGCACCGACCGGTCCGGATCGTTCAGCAGGCCCAGAGGCGTCACGGACCCGGGGGTCAGGTGCAGCCGGGCCATCAGGTCCTCCGGGGAGGCGAAGCTCAGCCGGGTGGTGCCGTGGCGGTGCTGAAACTCCTTCAGGTCCACCCGCTTGTCGTGGCGGATGGTGATGAGATAGTAATTCTGCTTTTTGGCGTCCCGGACGAAGATGTTCTTGGCGTCGTCCTCCGGATACGGCATGTCCACGGCGGCGCACTCCTCCATATTGAACACCGCCGGGTGCTCGGTGATCTCAAAGGCCACGCCCCGGGCCCGGAGATAGTCATAGGTTTCCTGCTTGGTCATGGGATGCTCCTCCTTGGATGCTCTGGCGATTTTGCTTTATTGTAGCAGAGAGCGGCGGCCATTGCAAGCCCGGGAAAAACTCCCGTCCGCCGGGGCGGCACATTTGTGCATTATGCGGATTCCCTTTCGGGGGGGATTGCCGTACAATGGATGGGAAAAGAGACTGTCGAAAAACTCGGAAATCTTCCGTCATCGGAAAGGAAGATCGTTACGAAAGAAACCCATCAGGGGTG
>OGLN01000119.1_pt1 | contig 58177 bp, 54 predicted proteins | sample 1572641 | NCBI WGS metagenome assembly OGLN01 (sample SAMEA2581903, study PRJEB24529) | metagenome | biome: Human gut stool | place: China | collected 2011
CAATGATCGATACACAGTGTGAGACAATGATCGAGGAGTTCGCTCAGAGAATCGCTCAGAGTGGTCTGTCTATGGATCAGTACTTACAGTTCTCAGGACTTACCGTTGATGGCTTAAAGGAGCAGGTTCGTCCGGAAGCATTATCCCGTATCCAGGCTAGTCTTGTTCTTGAGCAGATCGCTAAGGATGAGAACATCGAAGTATCTGACGACGATGTAAACGCAGAGATCGAGAAGATGGCTGCAAGCTACGGAATGGAAGCTGATAAGCTCAAAGAGTACATGGGAGATGCCGAGAAAGAATCCATGAAGAAGGATCTTGCAATCAATAAGGCTGTTGAGCTTGTAATGTCTAACGTGAAGGAACGCGCTAAGGCAAAGAGCAAGAAGGAAAAAGAAGCAGAAGAGGGAGCAGAAGCATAATTTCAGTTTCTTAAGACGAAATACATGGACTGGTCTGGGCAAAACCAGACCGGTCTTTTACACTTTTATTAAGGAGGCGTTTTTCTATGAGTTTAGTACCTTATGTCATTGAACAAACGAGCAGAGGCGAGAGAAATTACGATATTTATTCCCGCTTATTAAAAGACAGAATTATCTTCCTCGGAGAGGAAGTGAACGAGACAACAGCAAGCCTTGTTGTCGCACAGTTATTATTCTTAGAGTCTGAGGATCCGGGAAAGGATATTCAGTTATATATCAACTCACCGGGAGGAATGGTTACTGCAGGTCTTGCAATCTATGATACCATGCAGTATATCAAGTGTGATGTATCGACCATCTGTATCGGTCTTGCAGCAAGTATGGGAGCTTTCCTTCTTGCAGGCGGAACTAAGGGTAAGCGTTATGCGCTTCCGAATGCAGAGATTATGATCCATCAGCCATCCGGCGGAGCCAAGGGTCAGGCAACAGAGATCGAGATTGCAGCAGAGAACATCTTAAAGACGAAGAAGCGTTTGAACGAGATCCTTGCTGCCAACACCGGCAAGCCATATGAGACCATCGCTGCGGATACGGAGCGAGATCATTATATGTCTGCACAGGAGGCTGCCGATTACGGATTGATCGATGGAGTGATCACGAGCAGATAATTATCTGGATTGTCCAGATTATGCGCCTCCGGCCGGATAAGCCGGAGGCATTGTTGAATCATAGACTTTTTTATATTTTTAATTTCGATAGATAGATGGAGTAATATTTATGGCTGGAAAGAATGATGGAAAAATTCGCTGCTCTTTTTGCGGCAAGACACAGGATCAGGTAGAGCGCCTTATTTCCGGACCGAACAACGGTGTCTTTATCTGTAATGAATGTATTGATATCTGTGCAGAGATCATTGATGAGGAAGGCTTTTCGGAAGAGGATAATGCTTCGGCCAAGGAAGATATCAATCTTCTGAAGCCAGAGGAGCTGAAGGCGTTTCTGGATGATTATGTTATTGGACAGGATCAGGCGAAGAAGGTGCTTTCTGTAGCAGTGTACAACCATTACAAGAGAGTTCTCGCGGGAGGAGATCTCGATGTAGAGCTGCAGAAGAGTAATATTTTAATGCTTGGACCGACTGGTTCCGGTAAGACACTTCTGGCACAGACACTTGCACGTGTGCTCAATGTTCCGTTTGCAATCGCAGATGCGACAACACTGACGGAAGCCGGATATGTCGGTGAGGATGTGGAGAACATTCTCTTAAAGCTGATTCAGGCAGCAGATTATGATATTGAGCGTGCACAGCACGGAATCATATATATTGATGAGATTGATAAGATTACCAAGAAGTCGGAGAATGTCTCGATTACAAGAGATGTATCCGGCGAGGGTGTACAGCAGGCACTTCTTAAGATTTTAGAGGGAACTGTCGCTTCTGTTCCGCCACAGGGTGGAAGAAAGCATCCGCAGCAGGAACTGATCCCGATTGACACGACCAACATTCTGTTTATCTGTGGTGGTGCGTTCGACGGATTGGAGAAGATCGTGGAATCCCGTATGGACGCTTCAACGATCGGATTTAATGCGGAAGTGAAGTCCAAGACAGAGATCAACATCGGTGACGCATTCAAGCGTGCGCTGCCGCAGGATTTCGTGAAGTTCGGCCTGATCCCTGAGTTTATCGGACGTGTGCCAATCACGGTATCTTTGGATTCTCTGGACCGGGATGCTTTGATCCGTATCTTAAAGGAGCCGAAGAATTCACTGATCAAGCAGTATACAAAGTTATTTGAATTAGACGGAGTTGGTCTTGAATTTGATGAGAACGCGATCGAAGCGATTGCGGATAAGGCATTGGAGAGAAAGACCGGAGCGAGAGGACTTCGTGCGATCATGGAGGCGGTTATGCTTGACCTCATGTACCGCATTCCTTCCGATGAGTCGATCAGCCGCTGTGTGATCGATAAGGATACGGTTGAGAAGAATCTGGCTTTGGAGTCCGGAGAGACCGCTGCGATCGAGCAGAAGGATGAGCCGGAGAAGGAAGAACTTGCGTCTTAATCAGGAGTAGATACAAGTGAGAGATGAAATTAGAATGCTGCCTGCGGTAGCATTACGTGGAATTACGATTCTGCCGGGAATGATCGCGCATTTTGACATCAGCCGCGAAGTTTCCATTAAGGCGGTTGAGCGTGCGATGAAGGATGGAGATTCGATCTTTCTTGTGACACAGAAGGATACGAACAAGGAGAATCCGGAGATCGAGGATCTGCAGTCCATCGGCGTAATTGCAGAGATTAAGCAGGTAGTAAGGTTACAAAATGATATTATTCGTGTGATGGTCGAGGGAGAGCAGCGTGCCGAAGTGTACGAGATTGCGCAGGATCAGCAGGATTACCTCAAGGCGCGTGTGATCGCTTATATCGAGGAGGATGAGAAACATCTTCCGGCACAGGCCGAAGAGGCGATGGTGATGAGCGTGCAGGAGACATTTGCAAAGTATTCTGCGGTACAGGGACGCATCGGCAAGGAAGTTGTCAGACAGGTGCAGGAGACGACGGATCTGTCGAGGCTTCTGGATTATGTCGGCAACAATCTTCCGGTCAGCTACGACAAGAAGCAGAAGATTCTTGACGCAATCGCAATTACGGAGCGTTATGAGGTACTTCTTGCGATGCTTTTGCAGCAGATCGAGGTTCTTGCGATCAAAAGCGATTTTCAGAAAAAAGTGCAGGAGCGTGTGGAGAAGCACCAGAAGGAATATGTGTTAAGAGAACAGATGGCACTCATCCGGGAAGAACTCGGAGAGACGAACACAGACTCCGATGCACAGGAATATGAGAAGAAGTTAGAGGAACTTCAGGCTTCGGATGAAGTGAAGAAGCGGATTAAGAAGGAAATTCAGAGATTCCGCGGAATTGCGGGGAACTCTTCCGAGAGCACAGTAAGCCGCGGCTACATTGAAACATTGTTGGAGCTTCCGTGGGATAAGACATCGGTGGACAATCAGGATCTTACCCATGCGCAGGAGATTCTTGACGAGGATCATTACGGACTTGAGAAAGTCAAGGAGCGTGTGATCGAATTCCTGGCAGTCCGTAACCTGACAGGCAAGGGAGAGAGCCCGATCCTGTGTCTGGTCGGACCTCCGGGAACCGGTAAGACGAGTATCGCGCGTTCAATCGCACGGGCACTCGACAAGAAATATGTGCGCATCTCCTTAGGCGGTGTGCGCGATGAAGCGGAAATCCGGGGACATAGAAGAACGTATGTCGGAGCACTTCCGGGACGTATCGTTTCCGGACTTCGCACAGCGGGGGTTAAGAATCCGCTGATGCTGCTCGATGAGATCGACAAGATGAGCAGTGACTATAAGGGTGATACTGCATCTGCACTTCTTGAAGTGCTGGATGCGGAACAGAACAGTAAGTTCCGGGATCACTATGTGGAACTTCCGGTGGATCTGTCTGAGGTGCTTTTTATTGCAAGTGCGAACTCACTCAGCGACATTCCGGGACCGCTTCGTGACCGTATGGAGATCATCGAGGTCAGCAGCTACACAGAGAATGAGAAGCTGCATATTGCCAAGGATCATCTGATCGCAAAGCAGCTGAAGAAGAACGGTGTCAATGAGAAGCAGCTGAAGATCAGCGATAAGGCACTCCGTGAGGTGATCGCATTCTACACGAGAGAAGCCGGTGTCCGAGGTCTTGAGCGCAGACTCGGCGAGATCTGCCGTAAGGCGGCGCGCCGGATCTATGAAGGCGAGACGGAGAAAATCCGTGTGTCAGGAAACAATCTGGAAGAATTTCTCGGTAAGCCGAAGTATCGTGAGGATAAGAAGAACAAGAAGGATGAGATCGGTATTGTGCGTGGGCTTGCATGGACAAGCGTCGGCGGTGTCACGCTGGAGATCGAAGTCAATGTGCTTCCGGGCAAAGGAGAACTTGTCTTAACCGGTAAGCTTGGAGATGTCATGAAGGAATCGGCGCGTGCCGGCATCAGTTACATCCGTTCCATCAGTTCTGACTATGGAATCGATCCGGAATTCTTCACAAAGCATGATATTCATGTACACATTCCGGAGGGGGCAGTACCGAAGGATGGACCATCTGCCGGAATTACGATGGCACTTGCAATCCTCTCCGCGATTACGGAGCGTCCGGTCCGTGCGGATATCGCGATGACCGGAGAGATTACGATTAGAGGACGTGTACTTCCAATCGGAGGTCTTAAGGAGAAGCTTCTTGCAGCGAAGAATGCAGGCATGAAGACCGTGTGCATTCCGAAGGACAATGAGCGTGACTTAAGTGAACTCTCTGAGGAGATTACGGAAGGTATGGAGATTCTTCCGATCGATCATATGAACCAACTGATAAAGGCTGCCTTTGTATAGCGCGGCCTTTATTTTCTAAAGCGGCACTCCTGGATCCTCAAAATCTGCCGCGGCGTCTTATTTTGCGGGCGCCGCCAGAGTGTCGTGTGGATTTGCCTCGATCTGCCCATGGTGTGTGCGCCTTTTTCAAAACAAATCAGAAATCAAGCTTCGAAATTATATGCATATTTTTGAACGGCGGTTTCAGGCAGAATCGCAGAATTTAGCAGCAGTGCCTGTTTCGCTTAAATTTTGTGTACGACAACGTTTGAACGATTCCGTGGCGGTGTCCGCCGGACACAAATGCTACGGACGCATTTGATGTCTCGGCGAACAGCCGCCTTCGGAATCGTCCAAACTTTGGCGGACATAAATCATAAAATAAGCGAAACGGGCGATGCGCTAAATTCGTGATTCTGAATGACTAGCCTTCAAAAACATGCATATGATTCGAAGCAGATTTCATCATTTAACGAAAAGGTGTACACACCAAGGGCGGATCGAGGCAAAACAGGACGAAAATAGATGGCGCCGAACAAAATGAGACGTCGCGGCAGATTTTGGAAATGAGTGCCGCAGAATATAAAGGAGGATACAAAGGTGGTAATTAGAGATGTGAATTTGGAGACGGTATGCGGAATTACGAGTACGATTCCGGATAATTTACTGGATGAGGTCGCTTTTGCCGGTAAATCGAATGTGGGAAAGTCTTCGCTGATCAATGCGTTGCTGAACCGTAAGGCTCTGGCCAGGACATCTTCGCAGCCGGGTAAGACGCAGACCATCAATTTCTATAATGTCAATTCCGCCTTGTATCTGGTGGATCTGCCGGGATACGGTTATGCGAATGCGAACGTTGAGATCAAGGCAAAGTGGGGACAGATGATCGAGAATTATCTGCACACGTCAAAGAAACTGAAGGCAGTGTTCCTGCTCATTGATATCCGCCACGAGCCGTCGGAGAACGATCAGATGATGTATGAGTGGATGGAGCATCAGGGCTTTGCACCGATCATTATCGCGACCAAAGCGGACAAGCTGAAAAGAGGTCAGGTGATCCGGCATGTCCAGATGATCCGTGAGGCACTTGGTGTAGAGGAAGATACAATCGTGATTCCATTCTCTGCGGAGACCAAGCAGGGAAGAGAGGAAATCTGGGATCTGGTGGAGTCTCTGGTCGAGATGCCGGAGGATCCGAAGGCGATCCTGAAGGAACAGCAGAAGGCAGCGGCGCAGGCGGCAGCCGAATCCACAAGAAAGCCACGCTGGAAGGCAACGGATCGTCCCGTGGCAAAGAAAACACTGCAAAAAGAGAAAGCAAAGAAAGCTGGCAATAAGAAGATGCCACCGAATAAAAAGAAACCAAAGAAGAAATAGATAAGAAGTGTAGCTTTAAGAGTCTGAGAAAGAAAGAGAAGAAAATCGAGTATGAAGAAAAACAAGTATGTTTTTGTACTGGTAATGCTTGTTGTCATTACAGTGGTCAGCGGGCTACTTACGAATATTTACGTCAGAGAGAGCGGCAGAAAGCAGGAGGAACAGACACTTACCGTTGTGACATCTTTTTATCCAATGTATATTGCAGCGCTCAATGTGATCGGTGACACAGACGGTGTTCATCTGCAGAATCTGAGCGAGCCACAGACTGGTTGTCTGCATGATTTCCAGTTGACACCGGAAGATATGAAACTTCTGTCGAAAGCGGATGTATTCATTATCAATGGTGGTGGTATTGAGTCGTTCATGAAGGATGTGGCGAAATCCTATCCTGACCTTACCATCATTGAGGCAAGCGAAGGCATTGATCTTCTCGAAGATGAAGGAGAAGAGAATGCACATGCGTGGATGAGCGTTGCAACGTATGAAGAACAGGTAAATCATATTGCCGAAGGACTTGCAGCGGCAGATGAAAAACACGCATCGGATTATCAGAAGCATGCGGATGCTTATACGGTGAAGCTTGATGCACTCAAGGAGCGTCAGCAGAAGGTTGCAGAGAAGATCAAGGGACAGTCGGTCATTCTGTTCCACGAGGCATATGATTATGTGGCAGATGATTACGGCTTGGATGTCGCTTATGTATTGGATCTGGACGAGGAGCGACAGGTGTCTGCGGGTGAAGTCGCAGATGTACTTGCAGCAGTAAGAGACGATCATGTTAAGTATATTCTTGCGGAAGAACTGTACGGTAAGAGTATGGGAGATACCGTTGAAAAAGAGACTGATGCAAAAGTAATCTATCTGGATGCACTCAATCGTGGTGACTACGATGCGGACAGTTATATTAAGGGAATGTCTGCGAATATTGATCTCATCGAGCAGTATTTAACGCAAAATTAGCAGCTTACTGCAGAAAAGCATGACAGGTCGTGCAATTCTGCGATGAATGGGAAGGCTGATAGACGAAAAAGAAAGGAAGCATGGATGCGTAAAATCATTAAGCCCTGTGGCTTTCATTGTATTAAAGTAAATCATCTGGGTGTGCAGTTCAACGATCAGGTTGTACTTGAGGATGTGAATCTGCATATTCACTGCGGTTCCTTAAACGCAGTCATCGGTAAGAATGGTGCGGGTAAATCGACATTGATCCGTGCGATGCTGGACAATGTAGAGCATACCGGAGAAATTGAGTTTCGCGATACGAAGGACGGCAGGATGCAGAAGCTGAAGATCGGCTATGTGCCACAGTCTGTCAATATCGAGAAAAACACGCCGGTCAGTGTGTATGATCTGCTGGCAAGTTACGAGTCGCGCTATCCGGTTTTTCTGCCGAAGAGCAGGAAAGTATATGAGAAAATAAAAGAGAGCTTACGCATTTTCGAGGCGGAGGATCTGATCGACAAGCAGGTATGTAACCTCTCCGGGGGACAGCTGCAGAGAGTGCTTCTGTCGCTTGCAATCATGGATGAGCCAAATCTGCTCCTGCTGGATGAGCCGGTGTCAGGAATCGATCAGAATGGTATGGAACTTTTCTACAAAACGATGACCTATCTGAAGGAACATTATGATCTGGCAATCATTCTGATCTCCCATGATCTGGACTATGTTGCAAAATATGCGGATCATGTTGTACTTCTGGATAAGACGGTCTTAAAGCAGGGATCCGCAAAGGAAGTGTTCTCGAGTCCGGAATTTGAGAGCGTCTTTTCTGTGGCAAACGAAGAAAAATGGATCAAGGAGGATGACAAAAATGATTAACTGGTTATCCTGGCTGGATTTTGGATTTATGAGGAACGCGCTGATCGCAATCCTCATCATCACACCGCTTTTCGGACTGATGGGAACGATGATCGTCAATAAGAAGATGGCGTATTTCTCGGATGCATTAGGGCATTCGGCACTCACCGGAATCGCTGTGGGCGTAGTGTGCGGAGTTGCGGATACGAATCTTTCGATGGTCATTTTTGCAATTATTTTTGCGCTGCTGTTAAACCAGATTGGTAAGGCAAATATGGCATCTGCCGATACGATCATCTCTGTGTTTTCGTCCTGTTCGGTGGCAATCGGACTTGCAATCCTTTCAAGAGGCGGTAATTTCAGCAAATACTCAAGCCTCCTGGTCGGAGATGTGCTTAGCATCACAAAGAAGGAAATCGTATTTCTCGCAATCATCTTTGTTGTGACGATTATATTCTGGTTATGTTGCTTTAACTGGCTGAATGCAAGCTGTATTCACCGGGCGCTGGCGGCGAGCAAGCGGATTCCGGTGCGGCTCATGGATAATTTATTTGCGGTGCTGGTCGCTTTGATCGTAACATTGTCAATTAAGTGGGTTGGTATCCTGATTATCAATGCACTTTTGATCCTTCCGGCGGCAGCAAGCCGGAATCTGTCGGAGAACATGAGGGAATATCATTTCTTTTCGGTGGTGTTCTCACTCTTTTCCGGCGTACTGGGACTGATCCTGTCGTATTACACGAATGTGGCGACGGGACCGATGATCGTCATTATCGCATCGATCATCTATTTCAGCACCTATCTGTATGCGCGAAAGAAATAAATAGGAGGAAATACGACCATGCTATCCATGATCGAGAAAGTCAACAATGTAGTCAACAACTTTATATGGGGCGTTCCGGCGATGATCTGTATCATCGGTGTCGGACTGTTTCTGAGCTTTCGGACTCACTTTATCCAGATCCGCAAATTCGGTTATGCGATGAAGATAACCTTTGTCCGTATGTTCAAGAAACGCGAGGCATCGGACGGAGCACTTACGCCGTTTCAGGCAGTGTGTACCGCTTTGGCGGCAACGGTTGGAACCGGAAATGTGGCAGGCGTTGCCGGTGCGATTGCGATCGGTGGTCCGGGCGCGGTATTCTGGATGTGGATCTCTGCACTTCTTGGAATGTGTACGAAGTTCTCAGAAGTTGTGCTTGCAGTGCATTTCCGTGAGACAAATGCGGACGGCGAGCTTGTCGGCGGTCCGATGTACTACATTAAGAATGGTCTTAAAAAGCATTGGCACTGGTTGGCCTATCTGTTTTCCCTGTTTGGTGTACTGACGGTGTTTGGAACCGGTAATGCCACACAGGTCAACACGATCACGACGGCAATTGATTCTGCTTTATACAATTACAACCTGCTTCCGGAAAGCTTTGCGCCAACGTTCAATCTGATCCTCGGAATCATTTTGGCAGCGTTGATCGCTTTAATCCTGATCGGTGGAATCAAGCGTATCGGACAGGTTACGGAGAAGCTTGTGCCTTTTATGGCAGTCATCTATATTCTTCTTGCAATCGGTGTGGTTGTGATCAACTTCAAGTCGATTCCAACCGTCTTTGGTGCAATCTTTGAGGGCGCATTCAACCCGTCTGCAGTGACCGGAGGCGCAGTAGGAAGCTTCTTCATGAGTATGAAAAAAGGCGTATCGCGTGGTATCTTCTCAAATGAGGCGGGACTTGGTACCGGTTCGATCGCGCATGCCTGTGCGGATACGAGAAAGCCGGTAAAGCAGGGCTTTTTCGGGATTTTTGAGGTGTTTGTGGATACGATCGTAATCTGTACACTGACAGCGCTTGTCATTCTGTGCAGCGGCGTGCCGGTTGGATACGGTGATGCGGCAGGTGCGGAGCTTACCATCAGCGGATTTACTGCAGTATATGGCGGATGGGTTTCCATTTTCACTGCTGTTGCGATGTGCTGCTTTGCTTTTTCCACAATTATCGGCTGGGGACTTTATGGAACAAGATGTATTGAGTTCCTGCTCGGATCACGTGCGAATAAGCCGTTTATGGTTGCATATGCATTGGTTGCGATCGTCGGTGCGACGATGAATCTCGGTCTGATGTGGAGCATCGCGGAGACCTTCAACGGACTGATGGTAATTCCGAACCTGATCGCGGTATTCCTGTTGTCCGGTGTAGTTGTAAAGCTGGTGAAAGAATATTTTGCCGGGGAAGGCAGCGAAGGATAAGCGTGTTTTGCTTTTATATGAGGTAATTTTTCATTAAGTGCATCGGGTTTGACCGGTGCACTTATATATGGTATAATTGTTGTATACAAAATACAGAGGGATAATACATGGATGAGATAACACTGAAAGCATTGGCCAAGATTAATCTTGGACTGGATGTGATACGCAGAAGAGAAGATGGCTATCATGAGGTAAGCATGGTGATGCAGACGATTCATCTGTATGATCGGCTGGAGATCGCTAAGAGTCATGAGCCTGGAATTCATATACGATCGAATCTGAATTTCCTGCCGGTAAATGAGAATAATCTTGTCTATAAAGCAGGTAAGCTTCTGATGGATGAGTTTGGCATTACGGATGGCGTGGATGTGAATCTTGAGAAGCGCATTCCGGTGGCAGCCGGTATGGCGGGGGGAAGCACAGATGCGGCATCGATGCTTTACGGAATGAACCGGATTTTTGATCTTGGCTTGTCACGCAGACAGCTGATGGAGCGTGGTGTACAGATCGGGGCGGATGTGCCGTATTGTATTATGCGCGGTACCGCTTTGGCCCAGGGAATCGGGGAGAAGCTTTCCCAGCTTCCGCCGATGGTCAAGTGTCCGGTACTGATCGCGAAACCATCCGTTTCGGTATCAACAAAGTTCGTGTATCAGAATCTGAAGCTGGATGAGAATACCAAGCATCCGGATATCGATGCTTTGATCTCTGCAATTAAGAAGAAGGATTTCCCGGAAATCTGCACAAAGATGGGCAATGTCCTTGAGAGTGTGACGATTCCGAATTATCCGGTGATCGCTGAGATCAAGGAGAAGATGATGGAGGCCGGCGCGGCGCATGCGATGATGAGCGGAAGCGGTCCGACGGTGTTCGGTCTGTTTGAGGATGAGGAGACGGCGCAGCGTGCACGCGATGTCATGAAGGCGTCCGGACTGGCGCGGCAGGTATACCTGACATCAATCTATAATAACAGACGGAAATAGAACCATGATGTATCATCTGGTTCGTGTAGAAGAATGGAAACAGAATTGGAGAAGATATCGATGACCGATGATTTGACATTAAATATGAATGCATATTTACCACTTAGAGATGTGGTGTTCAACACACTTCGCGAGGCGATTCTAAAAGGGGATCTGAAGCCCGGCGAGCGTCTGATGGAATTGCAGCTTGCCTCGAAGCTTGGGGTAAGCCGTACGCCGATCCGTGAGGCCATCCGTATGCTTGAACAGGAGGGACTTGCCGTCACAATGCCGCGCAAGGGAGCAGAAGTTGCGAAGATGACGCTCAAGGATATGGAGGATGTGTTGGAGATCCGTGAGGCTTTGGACGAGCTTGCGGTGCGCATCGCCTGCGAGAAGATTACGGACGAGCAGTTGAAGCGCCTGATGGATGCGAAGGATCTGTTTGAGACGAGCACAAGAACCGGTGATGTGAAGAAGATTGCGGAAGCGGATGTCAGTTTTCATGATGTCATCTATGAGGCAACCGGTAATCCGAAGCTCGAGACACTGCTTAACAATCTGCGTGAGCAGGTGTACCGGTACCGTGTGGAGTATATCAAGGATCCGATGAACTATCCGGTGCTGATCAGGGAGCATGAAGCGATTCTTCTGGCACTTAAGGAGCGCAATGTGAAGAAGGCGGAGAGTGCGATGCATGAGCATGTTGCCAATCAGGCTGCGGCGGTCAAGAATGTGATCCAGCAGCAGGAGTAAATGTATATATTTGTAAATAATGAACATTCTAAGGGATGAACGTGTGAGCGTTCATCCCTTTTTGTGTTGGGGATGAGGACATCATCACATATACGAAAAAGCAAAATAATAGGGCATGAGGAAAAATTCAGCATGAACGAAAAAAAGACGAAAATATCGGTAAACATAGATGAAAACATCGCACAATATAAGAAAATCTTCGCAGACTGCGCGGACATCAAGATGCGCCCGATGTGGCTTGGCGCAGAACATGGCACACTGTGTTTTCTTGCATACATTGAGGTTGCGGTAAGCAACACACTTCTTGAGAATACAGCACTTGGAAGACTGCTCGCAGCGCTTGAGAAGATTCCGGAAGATCAGATGCGTCAGGTGTTGGATACGAATGCGCTTGGCATTGTGGATGCGACACCGTATGAATATGTGGAGGATGCAGCAGCCGGCATGCTGACCGGAGATGCGATTCTGTTCGTAGATGGATATGATAAGGCGTTAAAGATTGCCGACAAAGGCTATCCGGGGATGGATGTGCAGGAACCGGATTCCGAGAAAGTCATCCGTGGCTCAAAGGAAGGATTTACCGATTCTGTGAAGACCAATACCGCACTCATTCGCAAACGTGTCCGGTCCACAAGAGTCAAGGTGCAGGAAATCAACTGTGGCATCCGTTCCCACACAGCGATCGATCTTGTCTATATGGAAGATCTTGCCTACCCATCCGTGATCGAGGAAGTAAAAAGGCGTCTTGCGGATTACGAGATCGACGGAATTATGGACAGCGGTATTGTGGAGCAGCTTGCGGAAGAAAAGTGGTATTCCCCTTTTCCACAGTTTCAGACCACGCAGAGACCGGATCGTGCGGCGATTGCGGTCATGGAGGGACGCGTGGTGCTTCTGTCCGACAACTCACCGGTTGCTCTGATCCTGCCGACAGATCTCAATTCCTTCTTAAAGACAAGTGATGATTATTACAACCGGTTTGAGGTTGCGACCTTTGCAAGAATTCTGCGTTATATGGCAGCATTTTTCTCGATGACTTTGCCTGGACTTTATCTTGCTGTCACGAATTTTCATACGCAGATCCTTCCGACACCGCTTTTGCTTTCCTTCTGGGAGGCTCGGATCGGGGTGCCTTTTCCGGCAGCGCTTGAGGTAATTCTGATGGAGTTATCGTTTGAACTTCTGCGGGAGGCAGGTGTGCGGCTGCCGGGAGCGATGGGAAATACGATTGGCATTGTCGGGGGACTGATCATTGGTCAGGCGGCAGTGGATGCAAATCTTGTCAGTCCGATCGTCGTGATCGTTGTGGCGTTTACCGCACTCTGTTCGTTTTCCATTCCGAATGAGGAGTTTGCCTTTTCGTTCCGGATATTGAAATTTTATATGATCCTCATGTCTGCGTGGCTTGGATTCTTCGGATTCCTGCTTGGATTACTTACAGTGCTAATCCATCTCTCAAGACTGCGAAGCTTCGGAATTCCGTATCTGATGCCTTTTACCGGGGCGGATCTGAATGGGTATGAGGATATGCGTGATACGATCTGGCGGGCACCGCTTCGCATGATGACAAACAGACCCATTTACGCAAGACGCGGTGAGCGGGTGCGTCTGAAAAATAAAAGAGATGATGGGTCGGATGCGCCCAAGTAATCATAGAATTAGATGATTGTGAAACGATTGCCACGGAGCTCGCCGACCACAATCGCCTGATAATAGAATTATAAAAAGGAGTGGAATGCAATGTTTTCAAATAATAATCGGATATCGACAAGACAGGTGTTCCGCTTATTCGTATTTGATTTTATCGGAATGAGTACGCTCGTTCTTCCGGCGAAGCTTGCGGGGACTTCCGGCTGCGATGGCGTCTTTGCAATCGTTGCAGGAGGTCTGTTTGCAAGCCTGTATCTGTGGTATCTTGCGTGGATCATGAACAGGATGGACAGCGATCTGATCACCTATGTACGACAGTCCCTGCCGTGGTGGGGCGCGTTTGTGATGCTTTGTTTCTTTGCAGCGTATTGCATTCTTGAGGCTTCCTATGGTGCGTATATTTTTGCGGATGTCATGAAAAAAGGCCTGGTCGGCGGCGAATCTTATACGTTGCTTCTCTTGTTGATTCTTGCGGTGGCGGCGTATGCGATCCAGTCAGGAATCGAGAGCCGGGCAAGGGTGTATGAGAGCTTGTTCTGGGTATTGTTTGTGCCACTTTTTCTGCTTCTTTGGATTGCGGCGAGCGATGTAAATACGGTTTATCTGCATTCCTTTTTTACAACCCCGGTGTCTGAGGTGGCAGGGGAAGGTCTGCTTGTGTTTGAGTATCTGATGCCAATGTTCCTCGTCTTATTTTTCCCTGCATATGTGAGGAAAGACGCACAGAAAAAAATGGTGGCGGCAGTGTATCGGGCGCTTTGGGTGGCAGTCATTGTCTTTGCCTTATTTGATCTGATTCTGCTCGGCAGCTTCGGAGAACGGGCGATGGCGCAGATGCGCTATCCTGCGCTCACCCTGATGAGTAACATTCATTTGCGGGGCAGCTTTCTAAAGCGGCTGGATGCGTTTCTGCTTGCGATATGGTTTTTCACGCTTTTTGCATTCATCAACGTATTTTTGTTTTATGCGAAGCAGCTGATTGCAGCGATTGGCGGAGAATTTACAGGAGCCGGAGGCATAGAGCATCAAGGCAACGGCCTTAAAATGCAGAAAGAAAAAAATGCAAAGGTATGGTCAACGATCATTGCTTTCCTGCTGGTGTTTGTTGTGGCGGAAGGATTCTGTTACGGATCGTTCGCGGAATGGTTCGAAGGTTATATGACATATGTTGCGATACCGCTTCTGATCCTGCTTCCGCTTATAATCGTCGTGTGGAGAAAGTATAGAAAAACAGGAAATCGTTCCTTGCAATAGAAGAACGTTAGTAGAAAATCGTGTGTTTTGGAAGGAGAATTTGTGACAGGGATGGATGGCAGTGCGAACAGGAGCGCTTGGAAGCAAACGAAAGCTGGTAAAAAGAATACAATGGGAAAATGGCATTGCTTTCAAACCATATTGCAGAAAAGCGTAAGTGTGATCAGCTGTATCGGCATATTATGCGGTCTGTGTGCCTGCAGTGCTACGGAACTCGAGGATCGCTGCTTTCCGATGATGGCGATCGCGGATGTGCAGGAGGAGCGTATACGATTTGCCTATGGCTTTCCGGAACTGAGCCAGAAGGATAACACGGATATGGAAGAGGCGAATGTCGGGGTGCCGCTCACAGAAGGCGGAAATTTTGCAGAAGCGCTGACTGCCTATGAGAAGGAACTTAGCAACCTTGCAGACTGCAATCATATGAAAGTGTTTGTGATCGGTGAATCTCTGCTTCAAGACAGAGCGCGATTGGGCGAGACTCTGGATTACCTGCGGGAGAGCGAGGTATTTCCACGAAACAGTTATGTCTGTGTGACGGGAGATATTGAGGCTTTGCTTAAGCTGACGGATTCGCTGCCGGAGGATGAAGGAAGCTATCTTGAAACCTTTCTGCAGAACCATGAGTCGGATCATGAAATCGAGCTGACCAATCTCGGGACACTCCTCGATGAACAGATCAATAAGCGGCTGGATCTCGAACTGCCTTATGTCGCAGTAGAAAAAGATACGATTGTGTGGACGCGGAATGTGGAGATTTCTTTTGCCAGATAGTGTACGGGGCGAAAGAACGAAAAAAGAAGAAAAAAGCCCCGGAATGATGAGGAAACGGGGCGAAAAAGCGGAAAAAGAAAGGAAATAGCCCAAGAAGTGGGGCGAAAAAGCGGAAAAGAGAAGAAAAAAGCCCCGGAGCGAGAAAAAAGTGGGGCGAAAAAGCGGAAAAAAGAAGAAAAAAGCCCCAGAGCGAGGAGAAAGCGGGGCGAAAAAGCGGAAAAAGAAAGGAAATAGCCACGACACGAGAAAGAAGCGGGGTATAGAAAAACAAAATGAATAAGTTGCGCCTCGCGGGACATCCTTATGTTAGAGGCGATTGAAAAATGAGCGCCACAGCAGTTTGACAATCGTGGAAATCAATCAATCGTGGAGGGCGAAGGATGCATAAAAATAGAGTAATAAAACAGGTAAGGAAGGGAAGCTTCCTCACTTTATATATCATCAGTTTGTTTGTCGGAAGTCTGATCTTACCATGGGAAAATAGTTGGAGCTCACAAATACATAGAACGGGATTTATGGAAACAGTAAAAAGAGTGTGTGAGGGACAGTGGGAATCAAAAGCGATAACAGATCCACTCCAGCCGGGGATTGCCGACAAAATCCTGCGTTTTCATGTGCTTGCCAACAGTGACAGTAAGGAAGATCAGGAGGTAAAGAAGAAAGTAAGGGATGCAGTCGGTGCCATGATGGAGCCGAGGCTTGCAGAAAGCAGAAATCTTGAAGAGACGGAAGCTATTGTGCAGCAGTCTATGGAGAAGATCGTGGAAGTGACAACGGAGACACTGGAGGACAACGGATATCACTATGGCGCGAGCGCAAGACTTGCCAATGTGGAATTCCCGGTCAAAAGCTACGGTGCGTATACATTTCCCGCAGGCGAGTATGAAGCTTTGCAGGTGACACTCGGGGAGGGAGAGGGACATAATTGGTGGTGTGTGCTTTATCCGAATATGTGTTTTCGGGGAAGCGTGTACGAGGTCCCGTCAGATGAAGCGAAGCATGCTTTGCGCGAAGTCCTGACACCGGAAGAATATGAGGATATTTTTCGTCACGGAAAGTATCAGATCCGCTTCAAATTTCTTGAATATTTTCGATAAAACAGTTATGATATCTGTTGAATTGCAAAGGAGAGATTATGACCAAAGAAGTATTGTTATCAATCAGAGGCTTGCAGATTGCACCGGATGAACAGAAGGACACGGTGGAAGTATATACACCGGGACAATATTATTTTCGCAATGGCAAGCATTTTTTCTTATACGAAGAAGTGGAAGAGGGAAGCAAGAAGGTGACCAGGAATGTCATCAAGGTGACGGATGACTATATGGAGCTTACGAAAAAAGGCTTAGTCAACGTACATATGGTATTTGAACGTGACAAGAAGAATGTTACCTATTATTATACGCCATACGGAAGTCTGCTTGTCGGCATCGATGCATATAAGGTAGAAGTCAGCGAAGCGGACAATGAAATCCAGATTGATGTGGAGTATGCGTTAGAGATCAACAATGAGCATCTGGCGAACTGCCATATCGGAATCAAGGCGAATCCGCAGGGCGGTGCAGAATTTACGTTGGTGAAAGAAGAAAAATAAAGAATTTATAAATTATTAGCACTCGCTATTGACGAGTGCTAATAATGGTGCTATAACATACTTGTAAACAAAAAGAACATCAATTTCAGATACAAAGAGTTGTCATCCTGGACAACAAAGTGATTTGAAATTGCACAGTATACAAGGAGGAATGACTTATGTTATTAGCAAAGAACAACAACGTATTTGATACATTTTTCGGTGATCCTTGGTTCAACGATCCATGGTTTGATGACAGAGACATTCAGAAAGCAGAAAAGAAATTATATGGACATAACGAGAAGAAGCTGATGCTCACCGACATAAAGGAAAGTGACAAGGGGTATGAACTTGAGATGGATCTTCCGGGATTCAAGAAGGAAGAGATTAAAGCTTCCATCGAGAACGGATACCTGATCATCAGTGCCGAGAAAGGCTTAGAGAAAGATGAGAAGGAGAGCGAAGGCAAGAAGTACATCTGCCGCGAGCGTTACACCGGAAGCTGCCAGAGAGCCTTCTACGTAGGCGATGACATTGAAAAGGATGACATTAAAGCATCCTTCAAGCACGGAATCCTTCACCTGGACATTCCGAAGAAACAGCCTAAGCCACAGGTTGAAGAGAATAAATTTATTTCCATTGAGGGATAAGAGTTAGCGAGCGGGCTGCAGATGCAGTCCGCTTGTGCGTTGTATAAAAATGAAAGTGAGAGGTAGGTGAGTCATATGGCAGCAAAACGTGATTATTATGAGACGCTCGGCGTCAATAAGAGTGCAGATGCGTCAACCATCAAGAAAGCATATCGTAAGCTTGCAAAGAAGTACCATCCGGATACGAACGCGGGTGATCCGCATGCAGAGGAGATGTTCAAGGATGTGACGGAAGCCTACAATGTATTGAGTGATGACAAAAAGCGTAAGCTCTACGATGAATTCGGCTTTGCAGGATTGCAGGAAGGATTCTCGGCAGAGGCGGCAAGAGAGGCGCAGAATGCAGGATTTGGCGGCTTCGGAGGATTTGGCACGGGAAGCGGCAATCCGTTCGGAAGCGGAGGTTATGCGGGCGATTCGTTTGGCGGAGACGGTCCTTATATGCACAGAGAATTTCATTTTGAAAACGGATCGGGCAATATGGATGATCTGTTCGGTATGTTTGGCGATATGTTCTCGCACGGTGGATCTTCTTCTGGATGGAGTGCAGCAGAGGATTCCAAAAATCATAAGGGTTCCGACGTAATGGCAGACCTTACGGTTTCGTTCGAGGAAGCTGCATTCGGTTGCGAGAAGGAGATCATGCTGCGCGATCCGGCGACCGGCAAGACCTCCAATCTGTCAATCCACATTCCTGCCGGTATTGAGTCTGGCAAGACGATCCGGCTTAAGGGACAGGGAAATCCGGGTAGAAGCGGCGGTGCAGCCGGCGATGTTTTGTTGAAAGTAAATGTTACACCGAGCAAAGAATTTGAGCGTAAAGGATCAAACGTATACTCTACGGTGCGCGTTCCGTTTACAACCGCGGCATTGGGCGGCAAAGCGCGCGTTCACACCCTTTACGGAAATGTGGAATGTTCCATCAAAGCCGGAACACAGGCGGGAAGCAAGATCCGTCTGCGTGGAAAAGGTATTGTAAACGTCAAGAATCCGTCGGTTAAGGGAGATCAGTATGTGACCGTGGAGATTCTGGTGCCGCGTGAGCTTTCGCCGAAGGCGAAGGAAGCACTCGAAGCCTATAAGGCAGTCAGTTGATTGGTAAATTTTGTGTTACACGTTGCTTTTTAAGACAAACTTTGCTAGAATATATTTCAGTAAAAATAGGAGGAATCCAACGTGAAACCATTAGGAATTGTATTACTGGTCATCCTGCTGGTACTTATCGCAGCGATGATCGTTCTGTATTTTCTTGGTAAGAAAGCACAGAAGAGAAAAGATGAACAAGACGAACAGATTAAGGCAGCAGCGCAGACTGTGTCCATGCTGATCATTGACAAGAAACGATTGCGGATGAAAGATTCGGGACTTCCGGCATCCGTATTGGAGCAGACACCGAAGTATTTACGCCGCTCGAAGCTTCCAATCGTTAAGGCGAAGGTCGGACCGAGAGTTATGACATTGATCGCCGACGAACAAATCTTCGATGAGATCCCGGTTAAGAAGGAAGTTAAGGCAACGGTAAGCGGTCTCTACATTACCGCCGTACGAGGACTTCGCGGACCGATCGAGAAGCCGGAGAAGAAAAAGAAAGGCTTCCGTGCGAAGCTTCAGGCAAAGTACAATGAAGCAAACGAACAGCTGAAGGCAGAGAAAGCTGCCGATGCTGAACGCAAGGCAAACAAAAAGAAGAAATAAGATGCAAAATGGAGTGTGAAAATTCACACTCCATTTTTGACACTTACCGTATTTTATGGTATGTTAAATTAGTTAGTTCGACTTCAAAAGAAGTCGTAGAAAGGAATATCTTATGAAGAAAAGAATCATTGCACTCTTACTGTGCATGACAACCGCTTTTTCCATGGTTGCGTGCGGAAGCGGATCAAAGAATGGAACAGAGAGCACGGAAGGTGTTGCACAGGAGACATACAACGGCAAAAGCAGTGCGCAGATGGATATTGATCTGTCGAAGCAGGTAAAGAAACTTGCAGATTACAAAGGAATCGACGTCACAATTACCGGTAATTATGACGTGACGGACGACCAGGTGAACGAGAGAACATTAGCACTCCTCAATTACCGCGGGGTAAAAGGACCGGAGGTCACAGATCACGATACGGTACAGGATGGAGATCTGGTTTTGGTAGATTTCACCGGTTACCATAATGATGAGGCTTTTGAAGGCGGCGCTGCAACGGATGTGCTGATCGATGTCAGCAACAACTGTGAGGCAACCCAGCAGACCGGATATATCGATGGATTCAGTGACGGACTTCTCGGTGCGAAGGTCGGAGAGGAGACAAGCTCCGATGTGCGTTTCCCGGACGAGTATCCGAATAATCCGGATCTTGCCGGAGAGATGACAACCTTTAAGTTCAAAGTGAAAGGAATTTATAAGGCACTGACGTTAGATGATCTTACCGATGCACAGGTTAAGGAAAATTTCTCGGATGCACAGATAGAAACAAAGGATGACCTGATCAAGAATGTGCGTGCGATGATGGAGCAGCAGGCTGCATCAAGCAAGTCACAGGATACGATCAACGAAGTACAGAACTATATGATCGACAACAGTACGGTTGAGATTCCAGATGATTACATGGAAGCAAGACTTGCTGAGTATCAGGCACAGTTCACACGCGACAATGTCGGCGAGACACAGACGCTTGAAGAGTATCTGACCGCAAATAATACAACACTTGAAGATCAGCAGAAGAACTGGAGAACCAGTCTTGAGAAGCAGATTAAGCTTGAGTTTGTCTTCGGTCGAATTGCAGAACTTGAAGGGCTTGAAATCGATCAGGACAAGTATGAGCAGTTTATCGACTATATTATCAGTTCGGGCAACAGTGAACTGTCAACAGAGGCTGCTATTTATGATTATTACGGAAACGGCAACAAGGAAGATGGTAAAAAGAATTTAAAGCGGCTGTACCTTACGAACGATGCACTTTCATTTGTTATTGAGAATGCCAATGTTACGGTTCAGAAAGCGGATTCAACAGAGAACTAGATATCTATTTGAAATCGAAGCATGCACGATTCGAAAATCGTGTTTGAAGATAAAAATACAAATATAAAGGGATTAGATTTATGTGGCGATTAAGAAAATCGGCACAGAAACGGAGGCAACAAAATGGATTTAGTAAATATCAGGGACATATTCCGCAATCAGGCGCAATATGAGAATCAGGTGATCACGATCGGAGGCTGGGTGAGAAGCAACCGTAATTCCAAGAATTTCGGGTTTATCGTTGTGAACGACGGTACATTCTTCGAGCCGATTCAGGTCGTATATGCGGATGGGCTTGCAAACTATGATGAAGTGTGTAAGATCAATGTCGGCGCAGCCATCATTGTAAAGGGGCAGCTGGTTCCGACACCACAGGCGAAGCAGCCATTTGAGATCCAGGCAGAAGAAGTGACGATCGAGGGCGCATCCACACCCGATTATCCTCTCCAGAAAAAGCGTCACACATTCGAGTATCTGCGTACAATCTCACACCTTCGTCCGAGAACGAACACGTTCGAGGCCGTATTCCGTGTGCGTTCACTCTGTGCGTATGCAATCCACAAATTCTTCCAGGAGAGAGGATTTGTCTATGTACACACGCCACTCATCACAGGAAGTGACTGTGAGGGTGCCGGAGAGATGTTCCAGGTTACCACAATGGACTTAAATAACGTTCCAAAGAAGGAAGACGGAAGTGTTGACTATTCCAAGGATTTCTTCAATAAGCCAACCAACCTGACTGTATCCGGACAGCTGAATGGTGAGACTTATGCGATGGCATTCAAGAATATCTACACATTCGGACCGACGTTTAGAGCAGAGAATTCCAACACGACCCGCCACGCGGCAGAGTTCTGGATGATCGAGCCGGAGATCGCTTTTGCGGATCTTGAGGATGATATGATGCTTGCAGAGAGCATGCTCAAGTATGTGATCAATTACGTACTGGAGAATGCGCCGGAAGAGATGGCATTTTTCAACAATTTCGTAGACAAGGGACTGCTGGATCGTCTGGAGAACGTTGTCAGCAACGACTTCGCACGTGTGACTTACACCGAAGCAATCGACATTCTGTCTAAGCATAATGATAAGTTTGATTACAAGGTTTCATGGGGATGCGACTTACAGACCGAGCATGAGCGTTATCTGACTGAGCAGATTTACAAGCGCCCGGTATTCGTAACAGATTATCCGAAGGAGATTAAGGCCTTCTACATGAAACTGAATGAGGATGGCAAGACGGTTGCAGCGGTTGACTGTCTGGTTCCGGGAATCGGAGAAATCATCGGTGGAAGCCAGAGAGAGGACGATTACGATAAGCTCCTCGCAAGAATCAATGAGCTGGGACTGAAGGAAGAAGATTACAAGTTCTATCTTGATCTTCGTAAGTACGGTTCTGCAAGACATGCGGGATTCGGACTTGGATTCGAGAGATGCGTGATGTATCTGACCGGTATGGGCAACATCCGTGACGTCATTCCATTCCCAAGAACCGTAAATAACTGCGAACTGTAAGAGTTTATTCGAAGTTTGTGTCTGCTGATCTCCTGATTTGTGAAGCCGGCGTATCATAAAATGCGTTCCGGTTTCATATAGATAGAACATGGAGCAGACAGATTTAAAGCAGAGTGAAAACGGAGAACAGAATAAAGAAAAGAAACCGAATTGCGTAGGACGATTTCTTGCGGTCGCGGTATTGGTGGTTATGCTTGCCGCAGGATGGTTTCTGCTTTTGGCGTATGTATCGTATAACCTGCGTCTGTCCGCAGATGTCATCCGCGCGGGACTCGTCCTGCTTTATATTCTTCCGTGCTGGATCGGCGGCAGAGTGCTGCGTCGGTGTATGCAAAGGTATGCAGTCATTTATGGAGCGGTACTGGGAACGGTGTTTTATACAATTCTTCTTGCACTGACTGTGACAGATAGCGGTGCGGTGCAGATGACACAGACCCATGTCATGAATGCCTGCATATGTGTACTCAGTGGAATTGTGGGAACCATCCGCCTGAAGCGTGAAGTGAGGGGCGGATAGGCAGCTGGGAGCGCATTGCAGGCGTTACATTGGTGGAGTTGTGGATATAACAATTGCCCAAATTGAGCAAAGTACCTATAAAACACGATTTTCAGCAAAAAAGCTTTGCATATTGAATATGCTGTGCTATAATAGCATGGATAGACGGGTCATTCCCAAAATAGGAGACAAAGGAGAGATTCTAATGAAGCATGTAAAGACATTAAATACAAGAAAGTTACAGAACACACTTAAGAAGGGTGGATGCGGCGAGTGCCAGACATCCTGCCAGTCCGCATGTAAGACTTCCTGCACAGTAGGAAACCAGACTTGCGAGTCTTATAAGTAATCTTTTCATAATTAAGGTTTACTTGACCGCGTGCCTTGCGCGCGGTCTTTGTTTTGTGTAACAGAATAGATAATAGAGAGGAGAAATATTGTAGTGGTTCATCAATTTAAGAACAATGGCTATGATATTGTCTTGGATGTAAACTCAGGAGCGATCCATGTGGTGGATGATGTGACGTATGACGTCATTGCGATGTTTGAAGAACACACACCGGATGAAATCGTGCAGCAGTTGAAGGAGCAGTATCCGGAAGCGGAGATCAAAGAAGCAATCGATGAGGTTCTTGAACTTAAGAAGAACGAAGAATTGTTCACGGAGGATGTGTATAAGAGTCATATCCTTGACTTTAAGAAGAGACCGACAGTTGTGAAGGCGTTGTGCCTGCACATCGCACATGATTGTAACCTTGCATGTAAGTATTGCTTTGCAGAAGAAGGCGAATATCATGGACGCAGGGCACTGATGTCCTACGAGACAGGAAAGCAGGCTTTGGATTTCCTGATTGCAAATTCGGGAAGCCGTAAGAATCTGGAGGTCGATTTCTTCGGTGGCGAGCCGCTTATGAACTTTGATGTGGTAAAGCAGCTTGTGGCTTACGGACGTGAGCAGGAGAAGCTTCACGATAAGCATTTTCGTTTTACACTGACAACGAATGGTGTGCTTCTGAATGATGAGGTTATGGAGTTTGCCAACAAGGAGATGGACAACGTCGTCTTAAGTATTGACGGACGTAAGGAGGTTCATGACCGTATGAGACCGTTCCGCAAGGGTGCGGGAAGCTACGATCTGATCGTTCCGAAGTTCCAGAAGCTGGCAGAGAGCCGTAATCAGGAGCGCTATTATGTGCGTGGAACATTTACGCATTATAATACCGATTTTTCCAATGACGTACTGCATCTTGCGGATCTTGGATTCAAGCAGATTTCCGTTGAGCCGGTTGTTGCACAGCCGAGTGATGATTATGCTTTGACCGAGGAAGATCTGCCGGTGCTTTTTGCGGAATACGATAAGCTTGCAGCGGAGATGGTTCGCCGCAAGAAGGAAGGAAACGGATTTAACTTCTTCCATTTTATGATCGACTTAGAGGGCGGTCCTTGTGTGTACAAGCGTCTGTCCGGTTGCGGATCGGGAACCGAGTACCTTGCGGTAACACCGTGGGGAGACTTATATCCTTGCCATCAGTTTGTTGGTAACGAGGATTTCCTGATGGGCAATGTCTGGGATGGTGTCAAGCGCACCGATATCCGGGACGAGTTCAAGTGCTGTAACGTCTATGCCAAAGAGAAGTGCAGCAAGTGTTTCGCAAGATTTTACTGTAGTGGTGGATGTGCCGCAAACTCATACAATTTCCACGGAAGCATCACAGATGCCTATGATCTGGGCTGTGAACTTCAGAAGAAGCGTATTGAGTGTGCGATCATGATAAAAGCTGCGGAAGCGGAAAATTAAAGAATAGGAAGGAAACTAAGATGAAAAAAAGTAAGGGCGTCGTTATTATCGCGGTGATCTTAGCCTGCTTGATCGGACTTGGATACTATACGACCACGATAATGTCAATGACAAGCAAGAGTCAGGCAAAGACTGACAACAAGACAGAGTCTGAAGGTATCAAGCTCGGTCTTGACTTATCCGGTGGTGTATCAATCACCTACAAGATTGTTGACAAGAATCCGTCAAAGACGGATCTCAATGACACAATCGCCAAGTTGGAGGAGCGTGCCGAGAGTTACAGTACAGAGTACTCTGTATATCCAGTAGGCGATGACCGTATCACGGTTGAGATTCCTGGTGTATACGATGCAGATAAGGTTCTGCAGGACTTAGGAAGTCCGGGATCTTTATACTTCATTAAGCAGAAGGGTTCTGACGGAAACGATAACTATACATACGATCAGAACACAGAAGGCGGCTACAAGCTGAACAAGACACTTGAGGAACTTCAGGCTGACGGATCAGTTCTGTTCGATGGTAATGGTGTTAAGTCTGCATCCGCAGGTTATCAGAACAGCTCCCAGCTGAATACCAATGAGCCGGTTGTTCAGTTAACACTTAGCGATGAGGCAGCTGATATTTTCGGCGATGCTACAACATCTGCATACGCTGCAGGCGAGACCATCGGTATCTACTACAATGATCACTTTATCAGTGTTCCGAGAGTATCCGCAGCAATCACAGATGGCAAGTGTGTCATCAATGGTATGTCAGACTATGAGGAAGCTGAGAACCTTGCTACATTTATCCGTGTTGGTGCCATCAACTTAAAGCTTGAAGAGTTAGAGTCACAGGTTGTCGGAGCACAGCTTGGTGGACAGGCATTATCATCCAGCGTGAAGGCTGCAGTCATCGGTCTGATCCTTGTAATGCTTTATATGATCATCTGCTATGGTTTGTCCGGTGTGGTTGCATCAATCGGTCTTGGAATTTACACAACGATCGTTGTTGCATTTGTATATCTGTTTGAAATTACACTGACGCTTCCTGGTATTGCCGGTGTTATCCTTGGTATCGGTATGGCGGTGGATGCGAATGTTATTATCATCTCCCGTATCAGAGAAGAAATCGCGGGAGGTAAGTCTGTTCTTACTTCGATCAAGGAAGGCTACAAGAAAGCACTGTCAGCTATTATCGATGGTAACGTTACAACCTTTATTGCTGCACTTGTATTGATGTGGCTTGGATCGGGAACGGTTAAGGGCTTTGCTTATACCTTAATGATTTCCATTCTTGTATCGCTGTTTACAGCACTTATTATATCAAGACTTCTTAATCTTGCATTCTATGCAGTTGGCTGCCGTGACGAGAAATTTTATGGTCGTGCGAAGACTCGTAAGACCATCGACTTCATGAAGAATCGTGTTGTGTTCTTCGTTATTTCACTGGTTGTGATCGCAGCAGGCTTTGTTGGAATGATCGCATATGGTGCATCCGGACAGCATGCATTAAACTTCAGTCTCGAGTTCATGGGTGGTACTTCCATCTCTGCGGACTTTGGTAAGGATTACACGGTTGAAGAAGTTGAGAAGACTGTTGTTCCTGAGGTCGCTGCTGTCATTAATGACAATGCAATTCAGGCAAGTACCGTTAAGGGAAGCAACGTTGTTACGATTAAGACAAAGACATTAACACAGGATCAGCGTGAGGAAGTTGGTAACATGCTCGTTGACAAATTCAGTGTTGATGACTCTACGATTGAGACACAGAGTATCGGAGCTACTGTCAGTGGTGAGATGCGTAAGAATGCAATCTTGGCTGTTGTTGTAGCATGTATCTGTATGCTTCTGTACATCTGGTTCCGTTTCAAGGATCTGCGTTTCGCAGGCAGTGCGATCATTGCTTTGATCCACGATGTACTGGTTATGCTGACAGCATACGCTTTGATCCGTATTTCTGTTGGTAATACATTTATCGCATGTATGCTTACAATCGTCGGTTACTCGATCAACGATACCATCGTTGTATTTGACCGTATCCGTGAGAACATGCATGGAATGAAGAAGACGAACCCAGAGACACTTGCAGAGGTTGCGAACCGCTCACTGACACAGACACTGGCAAGAACAATCAACACATCCGTTACAACTATCGTAATGGTACTGTTACTGTTCATCTTCGGTGTATCTTCCATCCGTGAGTTCTCATTACCTCTTATGGTTGGTCTGATCAGTGGTACTTACTCATCCATCTTCATCGCTACCTCACTGTGGTATGTTATGAAGCTGCATCTTGGTAAGAACCGTCTCGTCAAGAAGAAATAAATAATTTAATTAAGACATGGGGGCTGTGGATTTTCCGCAGCCCTTATTTTAATCATAGGAAATTCCTTCCTATGATTAAAAACGCTCCGCGGGGAGGCGCAGCTCGCGGAGATGAAGTTTATGCTGAGCATACCGCTCGCGCGCGAAAGTGTGCGGCAAGCGCACACTTTAATACTTCCTCTTGATAAAAGGCATAGAAATGGATAGAATAGGGAAATAGAATGAAGACGCAAATCAGGCGAAATAAATAGAAAGTGGGAAAAACTATGAAATTACATCCGATTATCACCAGTCTGCTTGATACAGACGCATATAAGTTTTCGATGGGACAGGCTATCTACCATCAGTACTCGGATTATAAGACAACATGGACATTCAAGTGTAGAAATACAGATGTGCATTTTACACATGAGATGGTAGAGGAGATCAAGGCACAGATTAAGGCGTACTGCTCGCTGCAGTTCACAGAGGAAGAACTGGAATATCTTCACAACATTACCTGGATGAAGGGAAGCTATGTGGATTTCCTGCGTTTATGGAAGCCACGTTATGAGGACTTCTCCATCACGGAGGATGCAGAGTGTGGACTTTCTATCGAGACATTCGGTACGTGGTTAAACACATCCATGTATGAGATTCCGACACTTGCGATCGTCAACGAAGTGTATTTTCGGATGGCGTATGATTATGATACGCTTTTTGCATCATTCAAGACACGATTGGATGAGAAGATCAGGAAACTGGAAAGTGATGAATTTGAGCTGTCCGCATTCAGTGAGTTCGGACTTAGAAGACGCTTGTCGCTGGAGGCACAGAAGCTTGCGATACAGGCTTTAGCATCAGCAAATTACAATGGTAAGTCCACATTCGTCGGAACGAGTAACGTGATGCTTGCGAAGGAACTAAAACTTGCACCGGTCGGAACGATGGCGCATGAGTGGATCATGTGTGTCGGACAGGGTAACCACAAGCACAATCCGGCATACTCTAACTGGTACGCGCTGGATGCCTGGGTGAAGGAGTACGGCGTGTTAAATGGTATTGCATTGACCGATGCGATTACGACCGACTGTTTCTTAAGAGACTTTAAACTGACCTATGCGACTCTTTTCAGCGGAGTCCGCCACGACAGTGGCGATCCGATCGAGTGGGGCGAGAAGATGATCGCACACTATAAGGCGTTCGGCATCGATCCGATGACAAAGACACTCTTGTTCAGTGATTCGCTTGACTTTGAGCGTGCGACCATGATTGAGAAGCATTTCAAAGGCAAGGCAAAAGTTGCATTCGGTATCGGCACATATATTTCTAATGATACCGATGTACCGCCACTCAACATTGTCATGAAGACGACCTTCTGCAACGGAATGGATGTTGCGAAGATCTCCGATGTCAAGGGCAAAGGTATGTGCAAGAATGAGGCATACGTTGAGTACCTGCAGAGATGCATCGACTGGCGTATGGAAAACGAGAAGGTGAAATAAGATGATTTTCGACAGTTGGACAAAGGCGCTGATCTATTTTTGCATTATGAATGTACTGGGACTCGTTGTGATGGGTGCAGACAAGTGGAAAGCGAAGCACAACGCCTGGCGCATTCCGGAAAAAACGCTTTTTCTAGTGAGTATCTTAGGCGGAAGCGTCGGAACCTGGGCGGGGATGTATCTGTTCCGGCATAAGACAAAGCACTGGTATTTTGTGGTGGGAATGCCGCTGATCCTCGCTATACAGATTGTAATTGCGCTTGTGGTATGGAGGATGTAGATATGTTTGCTTATTATTTTGCAATCATATCCATATAGCGGTCAAAGTTGTGGAGTTTACTGTGGCAACGGTTGGTCGAACAATCTATGCCATCTTCAGCAGAATTGGCTATTGTTATCGTATCGGTGGAGATGAATTTGCGGCAATCACAACGATTCCGGTGAGTGAGGCGGATGCAATGATGTATGAGAGAAAACGCAAGAACAAGGGCTTACGCCAGTAGGCTCTTGTTTTTTTGCGCTTTATACAAGGTAAATTAAGTCCTAATGTGAATCAATGCTTTCTGTTTTTTGAATTTTTCTATTCCTTTTCTTCACTTATAATGATTACAAAATTATAGTAAGGGGAGAAAAATGATGGAAGTAAATGATTTAAGATCATCGATCGAGTTGCTAAAACAGATGGAGCATCAGTTAGTTGAAACCGATATTGAAGTTGATCCGGAAGCGGAGCTCGCAGGTGTATACCGCCACGTGGGTGCAGGAGGAACGGTTATGCGCCCGACAACAGTCAACGGACCGGCGATGCTTTTTCATAATATCAAGGGGCATAAGGATGCGCGTGTACTGATCGGACTTCTTGCCAGCAGAGAGCGCGTGGCGGCGTTGCTCGGCTGCAGAAAGGAAGAGCTTGGCAAGCTGCTTTGTGACGCCGCGCTTCATCCCATTGAACCGATCGTAACAGACAAGAAAGCGTCTTGTCAGGAAGTAATCCATCGTGCGACGGATGCGGATTTTGATCTGTATCAATTGATTCCGGCACCGACCAATACGCCGGTCGACGCAGGACCTTATATCACGATGGGAATGTGTTATGCGACGCACCCGGACACAGGACTTTCCGATGTGACGATTCACAGAATGTGTATTCAGTCCAAAGATGAATTGTCTATATTCCTGCAGCCGGGCAGTCGACACATCGGAGCCATGGCGGAGCGTGCAACGGAATTAAACGAGCCGCTTCCCATCTCTGTATCAATCGGTGTGGATCCGGCAATTGAGGTTGGTTCCTGCTTCGAGCCGCCGACGACACCGCTTGGATACAATGAGTTGTCGATTGCAGGTGCGCTCAGAAAGAAACCGGTGGAGCTTACGCCTTGTATCTCGATTAAAGAGAATGCGATCGCCAACGCAGAATACGTGATCGAAGGTGAGATCCAGCCGGGCGTAAAGGTGATCGAGGACCAGAATACGCACACCGGATATGCGATGCCGGAGTTCCCAGGATATAATGGAGCGGCGAGTCATGAGTGCTGGCTGATCAAGGTGAAGGCTGTTACCCATAGAAGAAACCCGATCATGCAGACTGTGATCGGACCGAGTGAGGAACATGTGAACCTTGCAGGCATTCCGACGGAGGCAAGCATCTACAATATGATCAATAAGGCATTGCCGGGCAAAGTTACGAACGTCTATGCACATCCATCCGGAGGCGGCAAATATATGGCAATCCTGCAGTGCAAAAAGACAGTGCATACCGATGAGGGAAAGCAAAGACAGGCTGCGCTGCTCGCGTTCAGTGCGTTCCCGGAGTTGAAACATGTGATCCTGGTCGATGAGGATGTGGATATCTTCGACACGAGAGATGTTCTGTGGGCGATGAACACGAGGTTTCAGGGAGACAGAGACATGATCACAATCCCAGGCGTGCGGTGTCATCCGCTCGATCCGAGTTCCAATCCGCAGTACAGCCCGAATATCTGGGATAAAGGAATCAGCTGTAAAACGATTTTTGACTGCACGGTTCCGTTTGCATTAAAGGATAAGTTCGTGCGGGCAAAATTTATGGATATCGACGAAGAAAAATGGAGGGAATTCCTATAGGATGGAGACTATGAGAAGAATATTAGTTGGAATCAGCGGAGCGTCCGGCGCGCCGATCGCAATACGACTGCTGCAGCGGCTGAAAGAAATGTCCGATGTTGAGACACATCTTGTCATGACGCGCGGGGCAAAACTTACGATTGAGCAGGAAACAGAAGCGACCGTGGATCAGGTAAAAAAACTGGCAGATGTTGTATATGAGAATGAAGAGATTGGATCCAGACCGGCATCCGGAAGTTTTTCAATCGACGCAATGATCATCGTTCCGTGTTCGATGAAGACGGTGGCTGGAATTGCCGGCGGATATAGTGACAATCTGCTTTTGCGCGCAGCAGATGTTGTCATCAAGGAAGCGCGTCCCTTATTTCTTGTTGCCAGAGAATCACCGCTTAGCCCGATTCATCTAAGAAATCTTCAGGAACTGAGCATGATGGGGGTACAGATTGTCCCGCCAATGATCAGTTATTATCAGAAATATCAGACAATCGAGGAGTGGACGGACAATTTTGTTGAACGCCTGCTCGGCAAATTAGGGGTGCAAAACCATATGCAGACGTGGGAAGGAATGTGAGTATGGAAATCATCGTATTGGGGAAACCAATCCACATTTTTCTAAGCAAAACAAGTTGGGGCATCGATGTGCTGATCACCGGAGGTGACAGGCCACACATCGGCGCGGTGAGTGTTGTTGATGATCAGGGACATCTGCATACGCAAGTGTTCGAGGGTCATAAGGACGATTTCATCAGTGAGGAGTGGGCAAAGACTTTGCACGAGCAACATCAGGTGCCGGTCGTCGTCTCGGTTGGAATCCATTATGATGGAATTGATCCGGCTGGAATAAAAATGATCGTGAGGACGCTGCGGAAACAGCTGGATAGTATCGTAACAGATATGTGTGGAGAACATGAAAACGGACAGACGTAGACGAGGGCTACTGCCTGTCCGACCGATTACGTAAAGAGGTTGTCGTTGCACAGATCAACGAAAAGCTGCGCATTCTTAGAGAGAGGTTTATCGTTGCGGTAACAGATGGAAATCTGCGAGGAAATCACTGGCGTGATCGGCACGATACACCACGGAGCATCCGTCTGTTTCGGACCGTTTTCCGGAAGCTTCAGATGCGCATCCATCAGGAGTGCCACACAGTTCTGATTTGTCACCATATCAAGTATGGAATCAATGCGGTGGCTGGTAAACACGATGTTGGGAACGAAGTTGGCGTTCTGGCACGCATTCATCGAAATCTGGTACATTAAAGATCCTTCCTTGATGAAGCAGAACCGGTCATCTTTCAGCTGCTGGAGTGTGATGGAAGATGCGCCTGCCAATGGATGACTGATTGGAAGGAGTGCGACCAACTGATCCTTCAGGTAAGGAATACGTGTGACAAGTGTGTCGTTTAAAAAGTTTTTCTCAAATGTAGCCTTGTCCTCGCGCTGGAAAATAATCTCACAGCTCTCATTCTCGAGGTAGTGCATCAGGTGCATGGGATCGTCTTCGGTGATACGGATCGTCGCATCCGGATACAGCGTCTGAAACTGTGAGAGCAGCTGTGTGATATGATACTGTGGCATCGAAGGAAAGGCACCGATCGTGAGAAGACCATTTTCGATATTGCGCATGCGCTGTAGCGTTTGTTTTCCTTCAAATTCAAAATGCGTGATCGACTTGGCATACGGTAAGAAAGCCTGCCCGTAGCTCGTCAGTTCCACTCTTCGTGTGGTGCGCGAAAACAGATCAATCCCAAGATCTGTCTCAAGGTTCTTAATGTGTTTGGATAATGTCGACTGGTTCATGTATAACCGGTCGGAAGCTTCCCAGAAGTTTTTGGTCTCTGCGAGAACGACAAACTCTTTTAAATAATCCGTATTCATAGGATACCTGTCCTTTTAAGTCGTATTTTGACTTAATTCTAGCGGAAGCCGAATTGTTTGTCAACGAACCACAAAATATAATAAGAGTATCAAAACAACACAGACGAGGGAGGTTTTTCGTATGGAAAACAAAAAAAGAGTGCCGCTTATGAATAAAGTGGCATATGGAATTGGAACCGGTGGTGGATGTATCTTCAATCAGATCGCAGCCGCGTTTCTTTTGAATTATTACACGGACACGGCTTTGATCGGAGCAGGAGCCATTGCAACAATGTTTCTGGTCTGCCGTATTTTTGACGGTGTGACGGATCTGGTTATGGGTGGAATCGTTGATAAGACGTCAAGCAGACTTGGCAAAGCAAGACCGTGGCTGATCGCATCAGCACCACTCACATTGCTTGGAATTATTCTTCTTATGAATGTTCCACTTGGATGGAGCGAAGGTGGCAAACTGGCATATGCATACATAACTTATATTTTTATGAGTTGTATCGTATACACCATTTATGGTATCTCAAACACCGCTTTGCTGCCACTGATGACGCGTGACAAAAATGATTCGACGATGCTTGCAACATTTTCTGCTTTGGGAAATAACATCATCGGTCTGATCGCAGGATCTGCAATCACTCCACTTGTTCTGCATTGTGGATGGAAAGTTTCAAGTATCATTTTTGGTGTAGTTGCCTGCATTTTAATTCTGTTTTCTGGTCTTTTGAATAAAGAGATGGAAAACGAGGAGGAGGCTAAGGAGAGAGCAAGCGTTCCAATGAGCCAGCAGCTTCCTGCAACATTGAAGAATAAGTATTTCTGGCTTCTGCTGTTACTCGGTGCAGTTTCAATGCTTATGAATGCAAACGCGATCGGCGCACAGATTTTCTATTGTAACATGGTACTTGGAAATCCGATGTTTATGTCGGTTCTGATGACTGCTGGACAGCTCCCGGGTATTCTAATTCTGTTCCTTATGCCCGCAATCTCAAAGAAATGGGATAAGAAAACATTCTTGTTACTTGGAGCCGTGTTGATCGTAGTGGGATTTGCAATCACTGGATTTGCTGGGGATAATACAACTATGATCATTGTGGGAACGGTAATCCGTTCACTTGGCGTCGGACCGATTCTCTCAGCAGTCTTTGCACTCGTGCCGGACGTTGTAGAGTATGGAAACTGGAAATTCGGCATTCGTTCCGAGGGATTGATCTCATCCGCTCAGTCTATTGGATCCAAGATCGGTATCGGTATCGGAAGTGCTCTCACAGGTTGGATTCTTTCAGCAGTTGGTTATAAGCCTAATATAGAGCCGACAGCAAAGATTATTAGTGCTGTTAAATTTGATTACACATGGATGGGAGCCATCCTTGATGTTGTAATTCTTGTGATTGTTCTGTTATTGGATGTAGAAAAATATGCAGATCAATATAATAAAAATGCATAAAACAAGGTAATGAAAAAGAGGTAGTAATATGTACGATTTAACATTTGACCCGGAAAAATATGAGGTAAAAACATGTGAATTTGGAGAGCGCAAGGTTACATACCGCGCGTTTGAACACATCGTTTATTGTGCAAATCCAGTGAGCAAGGTGCAGACATTAAATATCTATGTGCCGGAGTGCTATTATGAAGGCGGAGAAATCAATGGATATTCGCTTCACACAGCACCGATTTTTGCGCCGAATACTGTTGGTGGATATATGGAAGGCCCGGCGATGGAAGTTGGAATTGACAAATTTAACCACAAGCCAAATTCCGCATTTGAAGCTTTGCTCCACGGATATGTTGTGATGTGTGCGGGTATCAGAGGTCGCAACACTGGTATGAAGTCAAAGGAATTTTTCGTTGGTGGTGCAGGTGATGAGACTGCATCGCAAGAGGAAAAGCTTACCGGCCGCGCACCGGCGATCATTGTGGATATGAAGGCCGCGATCCGCTATATGCGTCACAATGCCAGAAAAGTTCCGGGTGATGTAGAAAAAATCGTGACAAACGGTACATCTGCCGGAGGAGCACTGTCTGCGTTGGCCGGAGCAACCGGAAATGCGAAGGATTACGAACCGTACTTGAACGAGATCGGTGCAGCGGACGAACGCGACGATATCTTTGCCGCAAACTGTTATTGCCCGATTCATAACTTAGAGCACGCGGATGCTGCATATGAATGGCTTTTTGCGAAGGAGCCTGTATATCATATGATGAAGTTTAAGATGAGTCCGGAAGGTCCGAAGATGGTTCCGGATGTAGGAGAACTTAGCCCGGAACAGAAGGAATTGTCAGCTGAATTGAAGGCAGAATTTCCGGCTTATGTCAATTCGCTGGATCTCCGTGATCAGGACGGTGAGGCGCTGACACTTGATGCAGACGGCGAGGGTTCTTTTAAGGATTATGTGATGAGTTTCGTGCTGGCTTCGGCAACGAAGGAGAAGGCAACACACGATTCGCAGAATCGTCTGTCGGATCTTGCGGTTGCAGGCAGTGCAATCGAGGAACAGGATTATATCTCTTATGAGGGAGCGCAGGCGAGCCAGCTTGATGTGGACGCATACGTTGCCAGGATTACACGTATGAAGCCGGTTCCGGCGTTCGATGCCTTAGCGTTAAACAGTCCGGAAAATGAAGAGTTCGGTGATGACAAAGTGATGGCAAGACATTTTACTGATTTCTCGCTTCGCCACTCCAAGGCAGGTGGAAAGAAGGCGGATGCCTCGGTCATCAGGCTTTTGAATCCGACGGCGTTCATCGGAGAGTGTGATACTACGAAGCATTGGAGAATCCGACACGGAGCCTTCGACCGGGATACTTCGATCGCGATTCCGGTAATCCTTGCAACACTATTGAAGAACAAAGGGTATGACGTAGATTTTGCGTTGCCTTGGGGGCTTCCGCATAGCGGCGATTATGATCTAAAGGAGGCGTTTGCCTGGATCGATCAGATCGCAAAATAAATAAGACTTTGGAACATGCAGCGAACGATTGATTTGCTGCATGTTTTTTCTATATTTATAATGAAAAATGCGAAAATAGTATAAAATTTTTGAATGTAAAAGTTAAGAAAAATGGATTTACATTTTCGGGTGAAAGTGCTACGATAGTGGCGCAGTAAGCGAAAATTAAAAAATAAGAAGGAGGCGAATGATATGGACAGTTGTGATAGTCATAGTCGAAGTACATATAACGGTGGAACAGACTGGGATTATTGTAAGTGTCTGTAGATGCGCCTTTTATCCATATAAGCCGATCCACCGTCAGGGATGTCACAACCGTATGTGTTTGTGTAGCATTTGGCTACGGTGGATTTTTTATGCCCTTTTTTAGGGAGAATGGAGGCTTATTATGAGAAAAGAAGTATTAAAAGAACCAAAGTTTACAGAAGATATTGTATCTATCATCCGAAGCGGTCTTGGAAGAGAGCAGCTAATCGAGAAGCTGAGTGATTATCACGAGAAGGATATCGCGCAAAGCTTTGCTTTCCTGACAAGGGAGGAACGAAAGGCGTTATATGATACGCTTGGAGCAGAATGGATATCCAATATCTTTTCTTATATTGAGGAGCCACAGGCTTATATCGAGGAACTGGGGATTGACAAGCTGGCAGAAGTCATCAATGAGATGGATTCGGATGATGCGGTAGATCTCTTAGAAGACATTGACGAGAGTGTTAAGGCGAAGCTGCGCCCGATTCTCGATGAAGATGTCAAGGCAGATATTCAGCTGATTCATTCCTATGATGAAGATGAAATTGGAAGCCTTATAACAACGAATTTTGTCTGTATATCCAAGGATTTAAGCATCCGGCAGGCGATGCGTGAGCTTGTCCGCCAGGCGGGGGAGAACGACAATATTTCTACAATCTATGTTGTGGATGCTTCGGAGAAATTCTGTGGAGCAATCGACCTCAAGGATCTGATCGTTGCAAGAGAACATGATGTACTGGATGATCTGATCAGTTATTCCTATCCGTATCTGCTTGATCATGAGAAGATTGCGGATAGCATCGAGAAGATCAAAGATTATGCGGAGGATTCCCTCCCGGTATTGAACGGTAAGCGTGAACTGATCGGTATTCTGACTGCGCAGGACGTGATCGAGGCAGTTGATGATGAGATGGGAGAGGACTATGCGAAATTAGCCGGTTTGACCGCGGAAGAGGATTTGAAGGAGACCACGCTCGAAAGCATGAAAAAGCGTATGCCATGGCTGATTGTACTGCTTTTTCTCGGAATGGGTGTATCGACGGTTGTCGGAGCGTTTGAGGGCGTTGTTGCAGCCCTTCCGATCGTGATCTGCTTCCAGTCCCTGATCCTGGATATGGCCGGAAACGTCGGAACACAGTCACTTGCTGTTACAATCCGCGTGCTTATGGATGAGGATCTGGCGGGAAAAGATAAGCTGAGTCTTGTTGTCAAGGAGATGAAGGTTGGATTCAGCAACGGGCTTTTGCTTGGCGTGCTTGCACTCCTTTGTCTTGGCGTATATATTAAAGTATTCAAAGGTTATACCATCTATCAGGCCTTTATGGTGTCCGGCTGCGTCGGAATATCGCTGCTTGTGGCGATGATCATATCGAGCCTTGTCGGAACAATGGTTCCGCTGTTCTTCCACAAGATTAAGGTGGATCCGGCGGTTGCTTCCGGTCCGCTGATCACGACCGTGAATGATCTGGTGGCAGTTGTAACATATTATGGATTGGCATGGGTACTTTTGATCCAGTGTCTGCATTTTGTGTAGATGTGTGTTTCTTATGATTTCCTTAGTATTTCGCGAAATCATTGAAGTGAATCGATGAAAAATATAGAATGAAATTAGAAGATTATGATAGAAATATGCGCAGGGAGAGAGGGGAATATGAGAGAACGGAAAAGATGGATCGCATTAGGAGTGACGCTTACGCTTGGAGTAGCTTCTCTGGCAGGATGTGGAACGAAAAATACCACAAAGGATCATAGCGCGGTTGAAGAAAGTTCTCAGAATCCAGATACAGAACCAACAACGGAGCAGGCAACGGAGAACACAAGTGAGACAGGGACAAATGATGCGGTATTTGCGGAGATGGCGCAGTATGGCTATACATTTGCAAGTGGTGCAGGAGCATGGTCAACAGATTTGAATGTGCATGAGGACGGAAGCTTTGATGGCGGATACAGTGATTCGGATATGGGAGATATCGGAGCGGATTATCCGAATGGAATTGTGTATGTCAGTAATTTTTCCGGACAATTTGCAGCACCGGAGAAAATCAACGATTATACGTATAAGACAAGCATTCAGACCATTATTTATCAGGATACTGTGGGACAGGAAAAGATTGAAGATGGCGTAAAATACGTTTATACAACCGCAAACGGACTCGACAATGCGAAGGACATCTATATTTATACGAAAGGGGCGCCGATCAGCGAGCTTCCGGAAGGTTACTTAAGCTGGGTAAACACTGGTTTAGATGAAGGTGCGACGGAGCTTCCGTGGTATGGTATCTATAATGAGGCAGATGAGAGCGGCTTCTTTGGATGGGAGAAGAACAGTGATAGCGAGCAGGCGTCCGATGCAGAGACGACGATTGATGCAGAATTAAGAGAATTGGAGAACAAAGCACAGGTCATCAATGATCAGCTGGAAGACGGTTCTCTCTCGCAGGGAGATATGAATCAGCTTTCCGCAGAATTATATGCTTTGTGGGATGATGAGTTAAACTCGATCTGGAAACGCATTAAGAATAAGCTGGATGCTGACGCGATGGAGGCACTTACAAAAGAGGAGCGTGCCTGGGTTCAGGAGAAGGAAAAACAGGTTAAGGATGCCGGTAGCGAATGGGAAGGCGGATCCGGTCAGCCGCTGGCAGAGAATACAGAAGCTGCTAATCTGACAAGAGAGCGTGTGTATGTGCTTGCGGAGTATTTAAAGTAATGTTGATCATAAAGCGAAAGAGCAGATGTAAAGTCTGCTCTTTTTTCTATATTTATAATGAAAAATGCGAAAATAGTATAAAATGCAGTTTGAAAAAATGCGGAAATGGGGTAAAACAAAGTTTTAAAAAATGCGGAAATATAGGAGAAGATATGTTTCTTAGGAGTTTTCATAAATGAATTGGTGGAGTATAATATAAACAGAAGGTTAGATATTAACAGTTAGAGAGAGGATTATGACTATGGTAACAAAGGTAAAAAAAGTTGGAAACATATCTGTTAATGTAGTTACAGATGCAACTTCTATACAGAAGAAGCCTTTTTTTAGTGAAAGTGATATTGAAATGGATAATCGCGCAAAAGCAGCAGTTAGATCTGCTTTGGATAAGGCAAAAGTTTGCAAAAAACCGATTGCAAAGTATGATCCTAAAACGAAACGAGCTTATGTAGAATATGCGGATGGAGAAAAGAAGTATGTCAATTAGAAGGCCGATGGTTCTTGTGTTGGCAGGACCAAATGGATCAGGGAAAAGCACGATTACGCAATATTTTGATAAAGTGGGCGAATATACGAATGCAGACGACGTTGTGGCTTCGACGGGAATGGATAATTTTGAGGCAGCTCAATTCGTAGATGAAAAAAGATATGAAGCTATTTCAAATAAAAAGGATTTTACGTTTGAAACGGTTTTATCTTCAGAATACAAAATGAACATTTTAAGAAAGGCAAAAGAAGAAGGCTATTTTATAAAATGCGTGTTTGTATTAACGATTGACCCATGTATTAATATTGCTCGTGTGAAGGCAAGGGTTGCACAAGGTGGGCATGATGTTGAAGAACATAAAATCGTATCGAGATATGCAAAATCGCTTGCGAATATAAGGGAATTGTTGTCTCTTTGCGATATTGTGCATGTGTATGATAATACTTTTGAACCGGTAAGAATTATAAGAAAACATAAAGAGGATATTTCGATTTTTGCCAATGAATTGTGGAGTGAAGAACAGATTCTGGAATTGATACAATAAGTAGCACTTTAATTATGCAAAGAATAAAGACCGAACAAAGTGGAGGACATGAATGAAGGTATATCATACATATGAGGGACAATATCTTATGCATGGCAGAGAATTTCCAAAGGGGACTGTTGTGTTACAATTAGATAATGGCGTTGAAATGTATTGTAGTAATTTCAAAACAAAAAGTCGAACACTTTTGGTTCTGTTATATGATCCTCGTAAAGAAAAATGGTTTTGTGGAAAGATGAAGAACGATTACACGGAACTTATGTGGAAGTATTTTATAAAACATAAAAAAGAAATCATACCAGAAAGAATTATTTTTAATAAGAATAAAAGACGGAGTGATAATAAACAGGGTAAAAGACCAACAGTCCCTAAATCTGTTAGGTGGGCGGCGGAGCATCCTTTTCAAGGCGGCGGAGTGTCACCTAGATAAGTGTTGAAAAACAATTGAAATCACTGTATTACGTTATTGCAACAAAGCAGACAATCTGCTACAATCGTTGTAACAGGCGTATCGCGCCCAATCAATATAACGCAAAGGAGTAGAATTATGTACACAATGGAAGATATTCAGGCAGTAGATCCTGAGATCGCAGCAGCCATTCAGGCAGAATTTGACAGACAGAACAGCCACATTGAGCTGATCGCATCAGAGAACTGGGTAAGCCCGGCGGTTATGTCCGCTATGGGAAGTATTCTGACGAACAAGTACGCAGAAGGTTATCCGGGAAAGCGTTATTATGGCGGGTGCGAGTGCGTAGATGTCGTAGAAGAACTGGCACGCGAGCGTGCAAAGAAACTTTTCGGATGTGAGTATGTTAATGTGCAGCCACATTCCGGTGCACAGGCAAATATGGCAGTACAGTTTGCAATCTTAAAACCGGGCGACACCATCATGGGCATGAACCTTGACCACGGTGGACACTTGACGCACGGATCGCCGGTTAATTTCTCCGGAACATATTTTAACGTAGTTCCTTACGGAGTTAATGACGAGGGATTTATCGATTACGATAAGGTAAGAGAGATCGCTTTGGAGTGCAAGCCGAAGATGATCATCGCCGGAGCATCGGCTTATGCCCGCACAATCGACTTCAAGAAATTCCGTGAGATCGCGGACGAAGTCGGTGCAGTACTCATGGTTGATATGGCGCATATCGCAGGACTTGTTGCGGCAGGACTTCATCCAAGCCCAATCCCATATGCGGATGTCGTGACAACTACAACACACAAGACACTTCGTGGTCCGCGTGGAGGAATGATTCTCTGCAGCGAGGAAGTAAACAAGAAGTACAATTTCAATAAGGCAATCTTCCCGGGAACGCAGGGTGGCCCGCTTATGCATGTGATCGCAGCCAAGGCGGTATGCTTCGAGGAAGCATTAAAGCCTGAGTTCAAGGAATACCAGACACAGATCGTGAAGAACGCACAGGCTCTGTGTAAGGGATTGCAGGCGCGTGACATCAAGATTGTATCCGGCGGAACGGATAACCATCTGATGCTTGTTGACTTAACACCATACGAGCTTACCGGAAAAGTCGTTGAGAAGCTTCTTGATTCTGCTCATATTACAGCGAACAAGAATACGATCCCGAACGATCCACAGAAGCCGTTCGTAACAAGCGGAATCCGTCTTGGAACACCGGCTGCTACCTCAAGAGGATTAAAGGAAGACGATTTTGATCAGGTTGCAGAGGCAATCGCTATGCTCATCAAGAACGGTGAGGCAGCAGTCGAGGATGCCAAGGCAATCATCAAGACTTTAACGGATAAGTATCCACTTCAGCCAATGCATTAAAATGCGCTTGCTTTTTGGTATACAAGAGGCTATAATAGCAGAAGATAAGTAAGAAGCGATGACGGAAACTACGATTTTGAATCTTTTCAGAGAGCCGGTGGCTGGTGCGAACCGGTAAGCAGGAGAAATCTTTCCACTTCCTGAGCTGGCAGTGAAAGCTGCAAGGTTCGTACCCTTTAACGTACGTGAGAGGCTTCGCAAGGAGCAACTTGGGTGGTACCGCGGAAAGTATTTTATGACCTTTCGTCCCAGATGAAGAATCTGGGGCGGAGGGTCTTTTCTTTTATTCCTAATGAAAGATTACACATGTTTGGGTGAATGCTTGACGCATGTTATGATGGTTGCGGGAAGTCGTGAAATTTGCTTTTTAAAAATCATATTTACTAATAGGAGGATGTCATGATTGATTTAAAATTTTTAAGAGAGAACCCGGAAGTTGTTAAGGAGAACATTAAGAAGAAATTCCAGGATCACAAGCTTCCACTCGTTGATGAAGTGATCGAGCTGGACGCAAAGGCTCGTGCCGCACAGGCAGAGGCAGATGAGCTTCGTGCAAACAAGAACAAGATCTCCAAGCAGATCGGTGCTTTGATGGCACAGGGAAAGAAGGAAGAGGCTGAGGCTGTCAAGGCTGAGGTCGCTGCAAACGCTACACGTTTGACTGAGCTTGAGGCACAGGAGAAGGAACTCTCCGAGAAGGTTACCAAGATTATGATGACGATTCCGAACATCATCGATCCTTCCGTTCCGATCGGAAAAGACGATAGCTGCAACGTAGAGATCGAGAAATTTGGCGAGCCGGTTGTTCCGGATTTCGAGATTCCATATCACACAGACATTATGGAGCGTTTCGACGGCATCGACCTTGATGCAGCAGGAAAGGTAGCCGGAAACGGATTCTATTACCTGATGGGTGACATCGCAAGAATCCATTCCGCAGTCATCTCTTACGCAAGAGATTTCATGATCGACCGCGGATTTACTTACTGTGTACCGCCTTTTATGATCCGTTCCAACGTCGTAACAGGTGTTATGAGTTTCGACGAGATGGATGCCATGATGTATAAGATTGAGGGCGAGGATCTCTACCTGATCGGAACCTCTGAGCATTCCATGATCGGTAAGTTCATCGACACGATCAACGATGAGGAGAAGCTTCCATACACACTGACAAGCTATTCTCCATGCTTCCGTAAGGAAAAAGGCGCTCATGGTATCGAGGAGCGTGGTGTATATCGTATCCATCAGTTCGAGAAGCAGGAGATGATCGTTGTCTGCAAGCCGGAAGAGTCTAAGGTTTGGTATGACAAGTTATGGCAGAACACCGTTGATCTGTTCAGAAGCCTTGATATCCCGGTTCGTACACTTGAGTGCTGCTCCGGAGATCTGGCTGACCTTAAGGTGAAGTCCTGCGACGTTGAGGCTTGGTCACCGCGCCAAAAGAAGTACTTCGAGGTTGGCAGCTGCTCGAACCTTGGGGATGCACAGGCTCGTCGTCTTAAGATCCGTGTCAAAGGCAAAGACGGCAAGAAGTATTTTGCACATACATTGAATAATACAGTTGTTGCTCCACCACGTATGCTGATCGCATTCCTTGAGAACAACCTGAATGCAGATGGATCTGTTAATATTCCGAAGGCGCTACAGCCATACATGGGTGGAATCGAGAAAATCGTGCCTAAGCACGAATAATCCAGAAAGGGAAAAGATGGAAGATACGAATAAGCTTCAGGAGGAATGCACACACAACTGCATGACCTGCGGGCACGTATGCAGCGAGAACTCAGACGGTGTCGGCTTATTTGAAAAGGCGCTAAACGGTCTGAGTGACATCGATAGTGGGGAACTCCTTGCAGCATTGCAGCAGATCGGCGCAGATAGCAGTGAGGAGAATTAGAAATGTCGCGTGTGAAAGCATTCTTAAAAAGAAAAAATATTGAAATTTCGGCGAAACGTTACGGCATCGATGCGCTGTCTGCGATGGCGCAGGGATTGTTTGCCTCTCTTTTGATGGGAACGATCCTTTCAACGCTCGGTGAGCAGGCGGGAATCGAGCTGCTTGTCACCATCGGCGGATATGCCAAGGCGGCAACAGGTCCGGCGATGGCGGTGGCAATCGGACTTGCCTTACAGGCTCCGCCACTTGTCCTGTTTTCACTGGCAGCAGTGGGAACCGCGGCGAACGCATCGGAAGTAGCCGGAGCGGGCGGACCGCTTGCGGTTCTGATCGTAACGATTTTTGCAGCAGAATTCGGTAAAGCAGTCTCCAAGGAGACGAAGATCGATATTCTTGTAACGCCTTTTGTCACGTTGTTTGTCGGAATCGGTCTTGCTCTCTGGTGGGGACCGGGTATCGGTTTCGTTGCAAGCGGCGTGGGTAATGCGATCATGTGGGCGACAGAACTGCAGCCGTTTTTGATGGGAATCATCGTGTCGGTGCTTGTCGGTATCGCACTGACGCTTCCAATCAGCAGCGCGGCGATCTGTGCGGCGTTAAGTCTTACCGGACTTGCCGGTGGTGCAGCGCTGGCAGGCTGTTGTGCGCAGATGGTTGGATTTGCAGTCATGAGTTTTAAGGAGAACCGCTGGGGCGGACTTGTCGCACAGGGCATTGGAACCTCAATGCTGCAGATGGGCAACATTGTCAAGAAGCCGCTTATCTGGATTCCGGCAATCCTGACTTCTGCGATCACAGGACCAATCGCAACCTGCATCTTCCAGCTTAAGATGAATGGCGCAGCAGTTGCATCCGGCATGGGAACCTGTGGACTGGTCGGACAGATTGGTGTGTACACCGGCTGGCTTGCCGATATCGCAGCAGGCGAGAAGACGGCGATTACCGCATTTGATTGGATTGGACTGATCATGGTCTGCTTCGTTCTGCCGGCAGTTCTGACCTGGCTGTTCGGATGCTTTTTCCGTAAGTTGGGCTGGATCAAGGAGAACGATCTGAAATTGGATCTGTAATTGAATAACTTTGGAGCATAAGGCATTCATGTTTGGTAGTGATACCAGGAATGAATGCTTTTTTGCTCGGAATGAATCGAGTCGGATGAAACCGAATAAAATCAAATTTGATATATTATAAGAAGGATGAAAGATGGAATCAACAGAATATACAAAATGGGTCGCCTGCTGGGGCAACGCACCCTCGATTACTGATCAAAAGGAAGCCATGTATGCGAAAAACATTACGCTGCGTTATCCGATCCGGATGGTGTTTGATGGATGTGCACTCCGGTTGCATTTTTCCAATCTGACGGGAACGGAGCCGGTCACATTGAGTAAAGTTTATATTGAGCAGACAACGGTTACATTTGATGGAGAGAAGTCCGTCTTGATCGAGCCGGGAAAAGAAGTGACAAGCGATGAGATTGCTTATGAGGCGAAAGCGGGAACGGATGTCAATGTGAGCATTTATCTGGGCGAGTTCACGCAGATGAATGCTGGTGTGCTGATCACCGGACCACTGTCCAAGGGGCAGTATGCATATGGCGATCATGCATTGGAGGAAGAACTTCCGGCGGATGACACGAGAAACACAAACTGGTTTTATTTTCTAAATACGGTGGATGTATTAACAAAAGCAGAAAATCATGCGTTTATCTGTTATGGAGATTCGATCACCGCACAGTCCTGGCCGGATGATCTGGCAATCCGGTTGTGGAACGAAGGCATTCGAAACGTAGCCATAATCCGGCGTGCAGTAAGCGGAACGCGCATTTTGCGACAGTATGACTGCATTACCTATGCGGCATATGGATTAAAAGGCGCAACGAGATTTCCAATTGAGATGGAAGCTGCCGGAGCGGACGCGGTGCTGATCCAGCATGGAATTAATGACATTATCCATCCGGTAGGTGTGGAGATTAATCAGTTCCGGCCTTGGTCGGATATGCCAACTTCGGCCGATCTGATTGCCGGAGTTGAGGATATTTATATCCGGTATGCAAAAGAAAAAGGTTACAGGGTATACGGCGGAACACTGCTCCCAATCTATGGGTGGCGCACGTATGCACCATTCCGGGAAGAAATCAAAAATGAATTTAATCATTGGATTCGGACGACCGATAAATTTGACGGATATGTGGATTTTGAAGAGGCTGTCAGGGACGAAAATCATCCGGAGGCTTTTGCCGAAGGAAATGATAGTGGGGATCATCTTCACCCAAGCGAAAAGGCGTATGAAATCATGGCTGGGGCAATTCCGGCAGAGTGGTTTTTCTAGACCGAACAAAGGAATCTATAGATTGACAAAATTTTGTCAAAGTGTTACGATTGGAATATCAGAGTGAATACTTCATTGGGAGGTATTGCATACAATCATAGGAGGATTTATACAATGAGCGAATTTAAGAATTTGACACTTGATGTTGCTGATGGCATCGCCGTACTTGCAATCTCAAGACCGGCTGCATTAAATGCATTAAACAGTGAGACTCTTGACGAGTTAAACGTATGCCTTGGAGAAATCGAGAAGAACGATGATATTAAGGCTGTTATCTTAACCGGTGGTCCGGATAAGAAGGGTAACGAGTTCAAGTCATTCGTTGCTGGTGCTGACATCGCTGAGATGGTGAACTTTACAGCTCCGGAAGCACGTGCATTCGGTATCAGAGCATCAGAGCCATTCTTTAAGTTACAGAATATGCGTCAGGTTACAATCGCTGCTGTCAACGGTTTTGCACTTGGCGGCGGATGCGAGATCTCTATGAGCTGTGATATCCGTATCGCAAGCGAGAACGCGATCTTCGGACAGCCTGAGTGTGGTCTTGGAATTATCCCTGGATTCGGTGGAACACAGAAGCTTGCCCGTCTTGTAGGTATGGGACGTGCGAAGGAAATGATCTTCACATGCGATAACATCGATGCAAACGAAGCATACCGTATCGGTCTTGTAAACAAAGTTGTAGCGAAGGAAGAGCTTATGCCAACCGCTAAGGCTATGGCTGCTAAGATCATCTCTAAGGGAAGCTACGCAGTATCGGTTGCTAAGGCTGCAATCAACAACGGATATGACATGGATATCAAGAACGCTGTTGAGATGGAAGCAAACCTGTTCGGTGTTGTAAACGATACACACGATAAGAAGGAAGGAATGGGTGCTTTCTTAGAGAAGAGAGCTGCTACATTAACAGATTTCTAAAATACATACAATGTAGAGTTAAGACCGATGCGAGTATTCGCATCGGTCTTTTTGTCAATAACCGGATAGGAATCGCTGCAATCATTCATATTGCAGTTTTTGGGGAGCGTGATATCGGAAGAAGGAAAGAGCAGATGAAAAATGGAAATTACTGCTTATCTGTAATGCCGAATGCCTGCTGGCGAATATACGGTACTGCGATCAGTGCCGGATAAAGCACTGCGGAGATGATCAGTCCGCCGACCCCCTGAATGATGTTGGCAGGAATGCTTTCGAAAGCTCCGGCTCCATAGATGAAGAATTCGCATATGAAGTAGCCGCCTGCAACAAAAACGACATCAATCACACCGCCGAGAAGGACACCAGCGTAACGCATTTTGTTGGATTTACCGATTGCACGGTAAACAAGTCCGGTTGCCAGTGCAATCAGTCCTTTGATAACGAAAGTGATCGGAACATAAATAAAATATCCGCCGATCAGGTCTGCCATACAGGAACCAAGGCCGGCTGCAGCAAATCCGTACCATGGTCCTAAGACTACTCCGGAAAGGATGACAATGGCATCTCCGACATGGATGTATCCGCCTGTGCCAGGGGTTGGAATTTTCATGATCATTGTGGCAATACATGCCAAAGCTGCAAATAAAGCGGTTAAAATCAATTTTTTTAATTTTTCGTTTGTCATAACAAATCCTCTTTTCTGTTTTTTTATCAATATAGCGCATGCTTGGACTTTAGGAAAGAACCAAATTTGATAAAAATTACAAGACCAGATTTTCAGGTGGAGAGGTAGGAAAATAAGTGATACAATAACAAAGTAACGTTGAATAAACGCATAAAAGGGAGGAGCATATTGTGAAGAAATGGAAAACGCTAGTTGTTTGTATCATCCTTGTGCTATGCATAGTTGTAGGTTGGATTGGAATGAATAACAACTCGATTCGTATCGACGAGTCATATCATTCAAGAACTGATGCATGCAATATTAGTTTTGACATATGGACAGCAGAAGCGGATGGAATAAAGTATGGTTTTGAGAAAAACAGTTTTTCACAGAATGATGTGAAAGGCTATTTTACGGAAATGCAGGATTATCTCCATATAATTGATAAGCGATTGGATGGTGCAGAAAGCTTATCTAAGAATAAGAATCTTGAGATTTATGTGTTGGAAGATATTTCTCAAGTTGATATAACAAAATCGAGAAATACGCTCATATTATCGAAAAGTGAAGTTGAAAATGGTGAGTATAAGTATCCGCTTTTTCAGTATGCGTATGATCTGAATGGTAATTCCAAGAATTATGGTCTTTTTGAATATGTAAACGAAGAAAACTATGATAACGATGCGATTGCAGAATATCTTTCAAAGCAGGACAACCAACAGATGCTGGATTTCTTTTATGCAAGAATAAGTGATGCATTTTCAGACCAAGATGCATCGGACATGTACAAGCAAATTCTGGCTTCATTTGTAACACTTACCATTCAAAATAATGGAATAGACGGATTTCTCACAAATGGATTTTCAAAGGATCAGGTTGTTAAATGGGGGGATTCGATTGGCATTACATTGAGGGCGAATGATGATGCCGATAATACACAGGAATGGTTCTTTATGCGGGATAATGCACATGAGTTTCATATTCAGTACGAAAATACGACATTTCTTATTGACGATTGTACGGAGTTCTTTGAGTCGGCCACGGACATGAGAACATTTTTGCTGATGGAAAAAGAAAAGCGAGAGGAGATCGAGCAGTATCTTAAGAAACAAGGTGTTCCATCTCCATTTTATGACAAGAACCAAGAGTTACAATTTGAAATTAAAAAGCCGCAGAGTACAGATGCTGATAGTGTTACAGTTTGTAAAGAAGATAAAGTGTTTATTACGTTAAGTGATAATTGCTCGCAGGAAACGGTAGTGCATGAGCTGACACATGCATATGAGGGGCAGGAAGATACGGTATCCAAACGATGGCTTAAAGAGGGATTCAGTGAATTTGTGAGTTGGATTGTCTTTTCACCAGAGGAACGCGTAGAAGCTTTTTCTCAAGCGGTACGAGAGTCCAATCCGCAAGCGGAAGCAATATGGAAAAATTATCAAAAGAAATTAGGGGTACCGGAGAGCGAAAGCGATTTTGATATGCAAATGTTTATAGATGGATGCCTGCTTTCCTATTGGAATGGTTTTTCCGGAGTTGACGATGTTTCCTGGATAACCGATCCGATTGGAATTGGTGATGCTCAGCGAGGTGCAGAGTTAAGTTATTGGGAAGCGGAATCATTTGTTAATTATCTAGTAGACCGATATTCTTTTGAAACCTGTTGGACTTGTATGCAGGATGAAAGTGATTATACGGATGTATTTGGTAAAGATTATCAAGAATTGAAAGCGGATTGGAAACAAAATATAAGTGACAAATTTGATTAATGTAGGGGCTCTGTTTTTGGCAGAGCCTTTTTATAGTAAGCGCTCAATATTTCCACGCTAGACTTTAAATAACGCTTGCAACTTTTTGTTAGATGCAAGCGTTTTACTCTAATTTAGTTTTGGCAAGCAGCCTGAACGTATTCACTCCACGGAGTTAAAGGTTCCAGCTGATCATCTGACGTCTCTTCACTCGGACGATGCTCGAGCAGATATGTCAGATATTTGTAAATATTTAGATTATTCACTTTCGCCATCACGGCATTTCCTGATTCTTATTATGAAGTTGAATGTTGGAGTATGCAATCCGTCAAATTATTTTGCGTTTACGTTGCATTACATGAATGCTTGTGCTACAATACAGTTACTTAAGAAAAGTGAATAGAAATCTTCAGGGCAGGGTGAGATTCCCTACCGGTGGTATAGCCCACGAGCCGTTAGGCATGATTCGGTGAGATTCCGAAGCCGACAGTATAGTCTGGATGAAAGAAGATGAATATAGACTGCGCATATTGGATGACGTGTAGATTTTCGTTGCTCTGGATTGTTTTATACATTCCGGAGTTTTTTTATGCCAATATTGTGGTCTGTATAAATGCTTATATTAATATGCCCTGAACCGGTCCGGTTTGGGGCTTTTTATATCAATAGATTTTTTAAGAAGAAGGAGAGTTCGAATGAAAGACAAAGACAGCGAATATATGAGACTGGCGCTGGAACTGGCACAAAAGGGATATGGTTATGTTGCACCGAATCCACTTGTGGGTGCAGTCGTTGTCAAGGAAGACAGGATCATTGGACAGGGCTGGCATGAACGTTTCGGACAGCCGCATGCGGAGCGCAATGCACTGGCGACTTGTATAGAAGATCCGAAGGGGGCGGATATGTATGTGACGCTGGAACCATGCTGTCATCACGGTAAGCAGCCGCCGTGTGTGGAGGCGATTGTTTCAGCGGGCATCAGGAGAGTGTATGTCGGATCGTCTGATCCCAATCCGCTTGTCGGGGGCAAAGGCATAGATTATTTGCGCAGGCATGGTATTGAAGTGATCGAGCATGTTCTGGAGGATGAGTGTGAACGGTTAAATGAAGTGTTTATGCATTTTATTAGAACAGGAAGACCATATGTAGTCATGAAATATGCGATGACCATGGATGGAAAAATCGCTACAACCACCGGCGCGTCCCAATGGATCACAGGTGAAGAGGCGAGATATCATGTGCAGCAGCTGAGGCATCGTTTGAGCGGGATTATGGTTGGTGTAGGAACAATACTTGCGGATGATCCGCTTTTGACATGTCGTATACCACAGGGGCGGAATCCGATCCGTATCATATGTGATACACAACTGCGTACACCGATCAGTGCGAAGGTGGTTAAGACCGCGGGAGAGGCTGCGACGATTCTTGCTACATGCTGTAGGGATGAGGAAAGATACAGGAAGTACGAGGCGGCGGGCTGCAGGATCGTGTGTGTGAATAAAAAAGATGGTCATGTGGATCTGCGTAATCTTATGGAGATTCTTGGGGCAGAGTCGATAGACAGTATTCTATTGGAAGGTGGCAGCCGGCTTAACTGGGCAGCACTCAAAAGCGGAATTGTGCAAAAGCTGCAGGTGTATGTGGCACCTAAATTGTTCGGAGGTGTGGAGGCGAAGAGTCCGGTTGGCGGAGATGGCGTGGCTTTGCCGGATGAGGCATTCATGCTTGCGGATAGTCGCATAAGCCGGTTGGGGGAGGATTTTTTAATCGAAAGCGAGGTGAGCAGGAATGTTTACAGGGATCATTGAGGAAATCGGAACTGTCAGGAATATCCGTAGAGGACGGAATTCAGTGGCATTGACAATCGGTGCACCGCATATTGTGGAGGGAACCCGCATCGGTGACAGCATTGCAGTAAATGGTATCTGTCTGACCGTCACGGACATGCAGACGGACAGTTTTTCGGCAGATGTTATGCATGAAACAATGAACAGGTCTTCACTTGCAAGTCTTGTTGCAGGGCAGAGGGTAAATCTTGAACGGGCAATGCCGGCAGATGGCCGCTTTGGTGGGCATATCGTGTCGGGACATGTTGATGGAATGGGGCAGATTGCCGATATCCGGCAGGATGATGTGGCAGTGTGGTATATGATCAGGGCGGAAGATGAGATTCTGCGTTATGTAGTGGAAAAAGGATCGATCGCTGTGGACGGGATCAGTCTTACGGTGGCAAAAATGAGGGATGATTCTTTTTTGGTGTCGACCATTCCACACACCGTAAGGAATACGATATTGCAGGATAAAAAGCTGGGCGATAGCGTAAATCTGGAGTGTGATGTCATTGGAAAATATGTGGAAAGACTGATGCAAAAAGCAGAGAAGGATGAACATAAAAGCAGTATAACAATGGATTTTTTGACAAAATATGGTTTTTAGGAGGTTGGAAAGATGATAGAGTTCAATACCGTTGAGGAAGCACTTGAAGATTTACGGCGAGGCAGGATCATTCTTGTGACAGATGATCAGGATCGGGAGAATGAGGGCGATTTTATCTGCGCGGCAGAGTTTGCAACAACTGAAAATGTTAATTTTATGGCTAGTGTCGGCAAAGGCCTGATCTGTATGCCGATGTCAGAAAAGTATGTAAAAAGGCTTCGTTTTCCGCAGATGGTGGAAAATAATACGGACAATCATGAGACTGCATTTACCGTGTCGATCGATCATAAATCAACAACGACCGGGATATCGGCAGAGGAACGGGCAATAACCGCACAAGCCTGCGTTTCGGAGGATGCAAGGGCTGAGGATTTCCGCAGGCCGGGTCATATGTTTCCGTTACTTGCAAAGAAAAATGGTGTACTGGAGAGAAACGGGCATACGGAGGCAACGGTCGATCTGTGCCGTCTGGCGGGCTTGAAGGAATGTGGTCTGTGCTGTGAAATCATGCGTGAAGATGGAACAATGATGAGAACGTCGGAGCTTTTTGAATTGGCGAAGCGTTATCATTTGAAATTTATCACGATTCAGGATCTTCAGAACTATCGAAAATGTCACGAAACACTGGTAGATTGTGAAGCTAAGGTAAAGATGCCGACAAAATATGGAACGTTTACTGCATACGGATTTGTGAACCGGCTGAATGGGGAGCACCATGTGGCTTTGGTAAAGGGCGAACTGGGTGACGGTAAAGAAGTATTGTGCCGTGTACACTCAGAATGTCTTACGGGAGATACCTTTGGCTCCTTGCGGTGCGATTGTGGACAGCAGCTTGCAGCAGCGATGTCTCAGATCGAGGCAGAGGGACGCGGAATCCTATTATATATGCGGCAGGAAGGACGTGGAATCGGCCTCATCAATAAGCTTCGTGCCTATGAATTACAGGAGCAGGGGATGGATACACTTGAGGCGAATCTGGCGTTGGGCTTTCATGAAGATGAGCGTGAGTATTATATCGGGGCGCAGATCCTGCGGGAGCTTGGAGTAAAAAGTCTGCGCCTGCTGACCAATAATCCGGATAAAGTGTATCAGCTTTCAGAGTTTGGCATCGATATATCGGAGCGTGTTCCGATCCAGATGACAGCCACTGCACATGATTTGTTTTACTTGAAGACAAAACAGAATAGAATGGGACATTTTTTGAATTATTAATTGTAGATGAAAGAAAGTGAGGAAAATATAATGAAAACATTAGAGGGAAATTTAGTATCAAAGGAAATCAGAGTAGGAATTGTTGTCGCACGTTTTAATGAGTTTATCACATCGAAGCTGCTTGGGGGTGCAATGGATGGATTGCTGCGTCATAATGTGGCAGAAGACGATATTCATGTTGCCTGGGTGCCGGGTGCATTTGAAATTCCACTGGTTGCTTCTAAGATGGCAAAAAGCGGAAAATACGATGCTGTTATTTGTCTGGGAGCGGTCATTCGTGGAGCAACAAGCCATTATGATTATGTTTGTAATGAGGTGTCAAAGGGTGTTGCTTCTATTTCGCTGGAAAATGATATTCCGGTTATGTTCGGCGTGCTGACAACGGATAATATTGAACAGGCGATTGAGCGTGCGGGAAGTAAGGCCGGTAATAAAGGATATGATTGTGCGCTTGGCGCGATCGAGATGGTGAATCTGCTGCGGGAAATTGATGCATAACAACTGTTACGGGCGATGATAATAAGAGCAGATTAAGGGTAGAGCGGTAAATCAAAATGTGGTAAAATGAAGCGTGCAAGGTAAGAAAAGAAAGGAAGTTTTAGAATATGTGGGCATATGAGAGTGTATTTTATCAGATTTATCCGCTTGGATTCTGCGGAGCGCCGTTTGAGAATGATGGGGTGTTAGAGCATAGAATAAAGAAAGTGAACGATTGGATTCCGCACATCAAGAAAGTGGGAGCGAATGCAATCTATTTTTCCCCGGTGTTTGAATCCGATACACATGGATATAATACAAGAGATTACACAAAGATTGACACAAGACTCGGAACGAATGAGGACTTTGCCGAGGTGTGTGATAATCTTCACAAAGAAGGTATTAAGGTTGTTCTGGATGGTGTGTTCAATCATGTTGGAAGAGGCTTCTGGGCTTTTCAGGATGTACTGAAAAACCGTGAGCAGTCACCGTATGTGAACTGGTTCGGACGTATCGCCTTTGACGGCAACTCCAACTACAATGATGGTTTGTGGTATGAGGGCTGGGAAGGCAATTATGATCTTGTAAAGCTGAATCTGTGCAATGAGGAGGTAATCCAGCATATTTTTGATGCCATCCGGGGTTGGGTAAAAGAGTTTGATATTGATGGTCTGCGTCTGGATGTGGCTTACTGTCTGGATCATGATTTCATGCGAAGACTCCGCCGCTTCTGTGATGAATTAAAGCCGGATTTCTTTTTATTGGGTGAGACATTGCACGGTGATTACAATCAGATCATGAATGATGAAATGCTACATTCCGTAACAAATTATGAGTGCTACAAGGGACTGCATTCCAGCTTCAACAGCATGAACATGTTTGAGATCAATCATTCTCTGCTCAGACAGTTCGGACCTGAGAATTGGACATTGTACAAAGGTAAGCATCTTCTGTCTTTCGTGGATAACCATGATGTGACAAGAGTTGCTTCGATTCTGAATAATAAGAAGCACCTGCCGCTTATTTATGCGCTGGCGTTTGGTATGCCGGGTATTCCTTGTGTATACTATGGAAGCGAGTGGGGCGCGGAGGGACGCAAGGAGGATGGTGATCCGGCACTTCGCATCTCGTTTGAGGAGCCGCAATGGAATGATCTCACGGATTTTATCGCGAAACTTGCCAAGGCGAAGAAGGAGTCCAAAGCATTACAGTACGGTGATTTTACTTCTACCGTTTTAACAAATGGACAGTGTGTGTTTAAGCGGGAGTGGGAAGGTGAGCGTGTCTACGTAGCAGTCAATGCGACGGATCAGGATTTCTGGGCAGGATTTGATGCTGGAACTTCACAGGCGACGGATCTGATCAGTGGAAATACTGTAGAATTAAATGGAGGCTTAAATATTCCTGCATATACGGCTCTCTTTCTTAAGGCATAAATAAAGTGTTGAAAATAGGATGGTTGCGGTGCATCTGCGATGTGCCGCAATATTTTTCGCTATTATTTGGAAAACAGTGGACAGATAGGAACGATAGGGATGATCGATAATTTTGATTTGACACAAATTACAGAACCACTTCAGAACTGGTTCGATACACATGCGCGTGTGCTTCCGTGGCGTGACCAGCCAAGTGCTTACTATGTGTGGATATCTGAGATTATGCTGCAGCAGACACGTGTGGAAGCGGTAAAGCCTTATTTTGAACGGTTTATTCGGGAACTGCCGGATGTACAGGCGCTTGCCGAATGTACGGAGGATAAGTATCTGAAACTTTGGGAAGGACTCGGCTATTATAACCGTGTCCGTAATCTGCATGCGGCTGCGCAGCAGATTATGGAGGACTATGGAGGAGTGCTGCCGGATTCTTATGAAGAATTATTAAATCTAAAGGGAATCGGAGCCTATACCGCAGGAGCAATCGCATCGATCGCATATAATAAGCCGGTTCCGGCAGTGGACGGAAATGTGCTTCGTGTGATTTCCCGTGTCTGTGCGGATGATTCGGATATTATGAAACAATCCGTTCGCAATCATATGCAGGAAAACTTACAACAATTGATGGAAATCCAGCAAGATACACTCATTCCGAGAAAATTTAATCAGGCTTTAATGGAACTGGGCGCAATGGTATGTGTGCCGAACGGTGCGCCACATTGCTTGGAATGTCCATGGCATGATTTCTGTGAGGCAAGATTGCAGGAACGTATCGGGGAACTCCCGGTCAAGACGAAGAAAGCCGCGCGACGAATTGAGGAGAAGACGGTATTTGTTCTTAGAGACGGAGAAAAGGTTGCGCTTCATAAGCGCCCGGCGAAGGGGCTTCTTGCAGGACTTTATGAACTCCCTAATTGTGAACAGAAATTGAACCGGGAAGAAGCATTGCAATATATTGAGAATCTCGGATATCGACCAATCCGTATTGTGCCGCTTGCGGAGGCTAAGCACATTTTCTCCCATGTCGAGTGGCATATGAGAGGATATGCGGTCTTGATCGAGGAACCGGGAAGAGAGCTTACTGCGGAGAATGCTGCAGCGAGAAGTCACAGGCAGAAAGCAAACAAATTATTGTTTGTGGAGGCGGCGGATGCGAAGGAACGGTATGCGGTGCCTAGTGCATTTTCTGCTTATTGGAAGGCAATCGTTGATAATTCCCTGTGATTGCAATTACTTTATAATTGAAAGAAAAATATCTGAAAAAATAATATTTGACGTAAAGTTAATTTTGCATTTAAAAACCGGTGCCATTAGACACCGGTTTTTTTGAAAAAGATTAGTATGAGAAAGAAAAATCTTCTATCTTTAAAGGGAGGACCTCGCGCCTTGTAAGGGTGCGAGGGAAATATGAAAAAGAAAAAGTTTATTTCTTATCTATGATGCTAGTATATCTGCTAAATGTGAAAATGGTATGTGGAGATTATGAGAAGTTTGTAAATAAAATGTGAACATAAAATGAATCTGCAAGAGAATGTTAAGATAATATTAATCAAAAATAGTTCGACTCCAGGATGAAAAAGTGTATAATGAGATAGAACTTCAGAATACTATGCAAAGGGGAAAATACATATGTATGATTGCATTATTGTAGGTGCCGGAATTGCAGGGGCAACCGTTGCCCGCAAACTGGCAGAGGAGAGTAATAAGAAGGTTTTAGTTCTGGAACGGAGAAGCCATATTGGAGGTAATTGTTACGATAAACTGGATGATCATGGTATCCTGATCCACGAATATGGTCCACATATCTTCCATACGGGAGATGAGGGCGTCAGAGAATTCCTGTCGCGTTTTACTAAGTGGTATGATTTTGGACACGAAGTTGTGGCGAAGGTGGGAGACCAGCTGATCCCGGTTCCATTTAATCTGAATACACTGCACATGGTATATGACAAGGAGAAGGCAGAACGCCTCGAGAAGAAGCTGATCGAGGAGTACGGATTGGACAGCCGCGTCCCAATCATGAAGCTGCGTGAGAGCATGGATGCGGATGTGCGCGAGATTGCAGATTATGTGTACAAGAATGTATTCTTATATTACACAATGAAGCAGTGGGGACAGACACCGGAGGAGATCAGCCCGGAAGTGACGGGACGTGTTCCGGTTGTGATTTCTTATGACAACCGTTACTTCAAGGACAAATATCAGAGTGTCCCGGTTGACGGCTTTACACCGATGTTTGCAGCAATGCTGGATCATCCAAATATCGAGGTGCGCACAGGTGTTGACTGCAGCGATGTATTAGATTTTGAGGATGGTAAGATATATTTTGAAAAGGCAGAGTTTACCGGTGATCTGGTTTACACCGGAGCACTTGATGAATTGTTTGACTGCAAATTCGGCAGACTTCCTTACCGTTCATTGAACTTTCAATTTGAGCATTTGGATCAGGATTCATTCCAGGATCACAGTGTGGTCAATTACACGGTCAGTGAAGATTTTACCAGAATTACGGAATTTAAGTTCCTGACCGGACAAAAAGATACCGATGGCACGACGATCGTGCGGGAGTATCCGTTTGCATACACCGGTGCGGAGGGAGAAATCCCTTATTATGCGATCCTGAATGCAGAGAATGAGGCTTTATATGAGAAATATCGCCTTTTGACCGAAGATTTTGATAAGTTCCATTTGCTTGGAAGACTTGCGGAATATAAATACTACAATATTGACGCCATGTGCCGTAAGGCGATGGAACTCGCGGAGGAAATAGGATGAAATTACTGACTTTTGCAATACCTTGCTATAATTCACAAGATTACATGGAGCATTGTATCAATTCCATTCTGCCGGGAGGAGAGGACATCGAGATTCTGATCATTGATGACGGCTCGAAAGATCGTACAGCGGAGATTGCGGATGATTATGAACGAAGATATCCGGGCATTGTGCGCGCCATCCATCAGGAGAACGGTGGACATGGAGAGGCAGTCAATGCCGGAATCCGCAACGCGACCGGATTGTATTTTAAGGTTGTAGACAGTGATGACTGGGTTGATGCGGATGCATATAAGAAAATTCTGGAGAAGCTCAGAGAGTTTGCAGGCGGTCCGACAACCATCGATATGCTGCTTGCAAACTATGTCTATGAGAAGGAAGGCGCAAAGCACAAGAAGGTAATGCGCCAGACCGGTTTCCCTCAGGATCAGGTGTTTACATGGAGCGATATTCGCCATTTCTATAAGGGACATTATATCCTGATGCATTCGGTAATCTATCGTACCAAGCTGCTTCGCGAGTGTGGATTGGAGCTGCCAAAGCATACTTTTTATGTGGACAACATTTATGTCTATAAGCCGCTTCCGCATGTACGCAAGATGTATTATATGGATGTGGATTTCTACCGTTACTTCATCGGACGTGATGATCAGTCAGTCAATGAGAAGGTTATGATCAGTCGTATTGACCAGCAGATCCGTGTGAACAAGATTATGTTAGATGATGTGGATCTGCACAAGGTTATGAACTTAAAGTGCCGCAAGTACATGCTCAATTACCTTGAAATCATCACGGTTGTCACAACCATCATGCTGATCCGCTCAGGCACAGAAGAAAACCTTGAGAAGAAGCGTGAACTCTGGCGCTATATCAAGGAGAAGGATATTACGATCTTCCATAAGCTCCGCAGAGGTATTATGGGACAGGCAATGAACCTGCCGGGTAAGGGTGGTCGCAAGATTTCGGTTGCGGCATACCGACTTTCACAGAAAGTAGTTGGCTTTAACTAAAGCTTAAATTCGGGTTTGCCGCGCTCAGATTTAATCTCAAACGGACGATACCGGATTATATATAATCTATGAAAATTAGCAGTGGTTTGTTTATAATTGACGGAAGTGGGATTTTCTATGACGTA